>JGI24770J26754_10002266_pt1 | contig 13320 bp, 14 predicted proteins | sample LakOneMetagenome_FD_26754 | JGI IMG/M metagenome (IMG submission 26754) | reverse complement strand
GCCACTGGTCGACTTGGCCTTCAGTCGTGCAGCGGTGTACTGGGCCATGACATCGAACCAGTACTTGGTGCCATCCGGTGCGATCGCGAGGAAACCCTCGCCTGAGCCATTCTTGATGGTCGCGAGGCAACTGAAAAACACCTGCCCACCGCTCATCCACTTGTAGGGACCCCCGGTGCTCGGCTTGGGCGCGTTCGGGTTGAGCTGCAGCAATTCGCCANCGCCGGGCATCTTGGCCTGATTCCCGGACCAGTACTGATCGCTACGGAAATCATGCGACAGAACCAATTCGTTGGGCGGCGTGCCCGATCCGCTGCAGCGGTCGTTCTGCCAAGTGGTCGCGAACGTGCCTTCCAGGCGCGGCACGTCGATGTCCCAGTCCGCGAAGGGTCGGTCATGAATGTTGACGTCTTTCTGGTTGGTGATCGCCAGCGTGCGCTTGAACTCCACCGGCAACGCGTTGTTGCCGGGGATACTGATGTCGGTGGCGCTGAAGGACAAAGTACCCGACTGCAGATCGACGTGATCGCCGAACAGATCCGGACCAGCCGCCGTCAATGACTGACGATTCTTGATCTGCTTGTCGTAAGGCTGCCAAGCTGCGGTCGGGTCATCGGGAACAACCGCTGATACATGCGGCGTTGAGCAGACCATCGCGGCGAGCAACGCCGCTCCGAATACAAGACGCCAAGCCCACTGCTGCATCCTTGCCTGTTCCATCCTATCCCCCGGTGATGCCTCGTTGTGATTGAAGATTCCCATCGCATACGCGCCAACGCGGCCACACGCGTGGCCGATGGTTCGCGAATTCGATGATTCCCCATGCGCTTCCCTCGCACGCGGCGTTGTTCGCCGCCGACTTCCTTGCCCGCCGCTTCACCCCGCAGCCCGGACGGCTCGCCGCCCGTGTGGCCTGTCTACGCCTGCTTTATGACCGTGTCATGGTGCGGTGCGGAAGACCGGATTGCTCAACGCCCCGGCTTGCGCCGCACGTACAACTGTTTGCGCACGCGCGCGACCGTTTCGCCCTCGGCATCGGTGACCGTGTTCTCGAACCAGCGCAGCGCCTTGTCGCCATTCGCGGTGGCGGCGCGCAGTTCGTCCAGCACGGCATCGTCGAGTTCGAACCGTGCCTCGACCGTGCCCTTGCCCGGTTTCACGAATTCGATCTCGCCGGCCTTGTCCCAGACGATGTAGTCCGGGCCCAGTGCGTGCATCGCCAGCAGCATCCAGAACGGATCGCACATCGCGAACAGGCTGCCGCCGAAGTGCGAGCCGACGTAATTGCGGTTCCACGCGTGCATGCGCAACCGCACCCGAGCGTGGCGCCAGTCCTGGCCGATCTCCAGCACCCGGATCCCGGTGAACAGGAACGGCGGCCACAGGTTGAGGATGCGGCGCAGCGCCCGCGGCGAATCGATGCGCAGCACGTCAGGCGAGCAGCAGCGACGACATCTGCCGGCGGTAGCGGCCGACGAGTTCCTCGTCGTCGATGATGCGGAACGCGTCGATCAGCGCCTTGCGCGGCAGGCCGTCGGCGTAGGCGCGGTCGCGGCGCAGCATCTCCAGGAACTGCTGCAGCCCGGACTCGGGATCGCCCCCGACGATCGCGTGCGCGCCGAGCAGGTGGCGGGCGCGCAGGTCGCCCGGGTCCGCCTCGATCGCGGCGCGCAGGGTTTCCACCGGCGGCGCATCCTTGAGCAGGGCGGCGAAGCCCAGTCGCGCGCGTGCGTTGACCGCGCGGTCGTCGGTCGCCAGGTTGGCGGGCAGGGCGTCGATCAGCTGTTCGGCTTCGCTCGCGGCGCCGGTGCGCAGCAACGCGAGCGCGAGGTCGAGCTTGAGTTCGGGTTTCTCGGGTTCCGCCTCGATCTGCTTGCGCAGGCGCATCACGTCTTCGTGCGGATCGGCCGGCGCGGCGGGAATCTCGCTCGCCGCTTCTTCGGCGACCGCTTCCGCATCGCGCGGTTCGATCCCGTGGTGCTTGAGGAATTCGCGCAGCTGGCCTTCGGGCAACGCGCCGGGGAAGCCGTCGGCCAGTTGTCCGTCCTTGACCAGCATCACCGTCGGCACCGAGCGGATCTGGAACGCGGCGGAAAGCTCCTGTTCCTTGTCGACATCGACCTTCGCGAGCTCGAACGCGCCGTGGTAATCGGCGGCGAGCTTCTCGAGGATCGGCCCGAGGGTCTTGCACGGCCCGCACCAGGTCGCCCAGAAATCCACCAGCACCGGCACCTGCAGCGATCGCTGGATGACGTCGGTCTCGAAGTTGGCGGCGGTGGCGTCGAAGACGTGCGGGGCGTGGACGGAGGCGTCGGTCATGGCGGGAAGGCGGGGTGGGAGGAAATCGAAATGGGTTCTAGCATGGACCGATGCAAGCCCGCGCCTCCGACGCTTTCCCCGTGCCCCTGGCCTGCGCTTCGTGGCTGGGGGGCCTTGTGCTGGCAGGATCGATTCCCGGGCCGCTCGCGGACCTCGCGCGATTCGTGGTCCCCGGCGTCGTGCTGGCATGGACGGCGCGCCGNCTGGCGGCGGATTCGCCGATGGCGCGCATCGGCACCTGGCTGTTGCTGTTCTCGGCGCTTGCGTTCGCCGCGCAGGGGCTGTTCGCGCTCGATCCAGACGATCCCGACGCCGCGTCGACGCGCGCGCTGGCGCTGGCGTGGACCCTGTGGTGGATCGCGTTCGCCCCCGGGGCGTTACTGCAGGGACTCTCGCGTGGTGGACGCGGCCCGCTCGCCGCATCCGCGCTCGCCGCGGCCCTGGTCTGCGCACCGGCCTTGCTGCCCGTGCCGCGCGGCGCGCTGGCGTTCGCGCAGGGCGTCGCGGTGCTGGCCTGGTTCGCGTGGTGGTCCCAGGCCGCGCGGGCCGGCGCGCTCAGCCGTGGCGCAGCTTGAGCGCGAAGATGGTCGCGGCGAGCAGGAAGGTGATCGCGTTCGCCGCGATCATCGGCCACGAATGCAGCACCAGCCCGTAGCAGAACCAGAAGCCGACGCCGATGGTGAACACCACGTACATCGACAGCGAAATGCCGCCGGTGTCGCGGCTGCGGATGGTCTTCACCGCCTGCGGCACGAACGACGCGGTGGTCAGGGTCGCGGCGGCGTAGCCCAGCCATTCGCCGCTCACGGGCGCACTTCGCTTCCGTCGCGGCGATACACGGTGCCGGCCTTCATCACGAAATCGACCTTCTGCATGACCGCGATGTCCTGCAGCGGGTCGCCGTGCACGGCGATGACGTCGGCGTATTTCCCCGGTTCGACGCTGCCCAGGTCCTGCGACTTCTTCAGCAGTTCCGCGGCATGCGTGGTCGCCGCCTGCAACGCGTAGGCCGGCGGGATCCCGGCCTCGACCATGTACGCGAATTCCTTCGCGTTCTGGCCGTGCGGATACACCGCGGCGTCGGTGCCGAACGCGATCCTGACCCCGGCGCGGTACGCGCGGCCCGCGGTCTGCTGGATCAGCGGCCCGACCTGGCGCGCCTTGGCCGCGACCTGCGGCGGGTAGTAGCCCGGAATGGCCGCCTTCTCCTGCACGTACTTGCCGGCGATGATCGTCGGCACGTACCAGGTGCCGTGTTCGCGCATCAGCTTCATGTCGGCGTCGTCCATGAAGGTGCCGTGCTCGATTGAATCGACCCCGCCGACGACCGCGCGGCGGATGCCCTCGGCGCCGTGGGCGTGCGCCGCGACCGTGAAGCCGTAATCGTGCGCCGCGGCGACCACGGCCCTGATCTCGTCGATGGTGAGCTGCGCGTTGTCGACGCTGCTGCTTTCGTCGAGCACGCCGCCGGACGGCATGATCTTGATCAGGTCGACGCCGTTCTTGTAGTGCTCGCGCACCGCCTTCCAGGCGTCTTCCGGCGAATTGATGATGCCGTCCTTCACCGACGGATCGCCCGCGAGGTCGCGGCGGTAGCCGTCGGTCGGGTCGGCGTGGCCGCCGGTGGAACCGATGGCGACGCCGGCGGTGAAGATGCGCGGGCCGGGCACCACGCCGGCGTTGATCGCATTGCGCAAGGCGACCGAGTCGTAATCGGTGTCGGCGAGGTCGCGCACGGTGGTGAAGCCGGCCTGCAGCGTGCGGTCGGCGTAGATCGTGGAGCGGATCGCGTAATCGGCGACGTTCCAGCGGAACTGGTCGCTGTAGCCGGTCGGGCTGGTTTCGCTGGTGAGGTGGGTATGCGAATCGATCAGGCCGGGCAGGCAGGTGGCGTCGCCGAGCTCGATCGATTCGGCGCCCGCGGGTGCGGCGATCGCCCCGGCCTGCACCGATTCGATCCGCTCGCCGCGGACCACCACGCTGGTTTCGCCGAGCATGCGGCCGCTGGCGGAATCGAACAGGTGGCCGCAATGCAGGACCTTCGTGGCCGGCGCCTGCGCGGGCGCGTCGTCGGCGAAGGCGGAAGGCGTGGCGAAGGACAGCGCGCAACACAGCACGAGCAGGCGATGGCGAGGCATGGTGTTCCCCCTGGTACCGAAACCCCATCCTAACGCCGCGTGGCGCCGGGATGGGCTCTGCGCTAGGCTCGCGCGTCGCCCGATCCTTCGCCCACCGAATGCGCCTGCCGTTGCTGCCGTACCGCAAACCGACCCAGGGCCGCGATTACTGGGTGATCGACGAGGCGCTGCCCGACGCCGAAGCGCTGCGCGCGCGCTGCCTCGCGCGCACCGACTGGATCGAGGGCTGGCCGCACAAACCGGAGAGCTGGCCGGGCCTGCGCAGCATCCCCGCGCTGGATGCGGCGGAACTCGCGCACGTCGAGGCGCTGGTGCGCACGGCCACCGGCGCGAAGAAGCTGTGGGTGGAAACCGCCGGCGACGGCACCACGCTCAACCACAACTGCGTGCAGGTGGTGGGGGCCGGCGAATGCGAGCCGCGCCCGCATACCGATTCGCTGGCCCTGTGCCGTTACGCGGCCGTGCTCTACCTCACGCCCGGCGCGCCCGAGGACTGCGGCACCGCCTTCTACCGGCAGCGACTGCCGGGCGGCCAGCGCGGCGGCAATTTCGTTTCCCCGCCGCACCGCAACCTGGTCGAGGCGCTGGGCACGCGCTTCGTTGCGCCCGACGCCTTCGCCGAGGACATCCGCGTCGCCAACCGCTTCAACCGGCTGCTGCTGTACCGCGCCAACCTGGTCCACAGCGCTACCGGCTATTGCGGCCGGTCGCTGGCCGACAAGCGCATGGCCGCCGTGTTCTTCTGGATGGCCTGAGCAGGCAGCGGGCGCATGGCGGCCAATGCTGCACTGCGGTAGGCTGTCCGGCCAGTCATCCCGCGCCCCCGCCGTGTCCGCAGAACCCGCTTCCTACGATCCGAAGGCCATCGAACCGGCCGCCCAGGCGTTCTGGGCGACGACCCGTGCGTTCGAGGTGCAGGAAGACGACCCGCGGCCGAAGTACTACTGCCTGTCGATGCTGCCGTACCCCTCGGGCGCGCTGCACGTCGGCCATGTCCGTAACTACACCATCGGCGACGTCATCAGCCGCTACAAGCGCATGACCGGGCACAACGTGCTGCAGCCGATGGGCTGGGACGCGTTCGGCCTGCCGGCCGAGAACGCGGCGATCAGGAACAAGACCGCGCCGGCGAAGTGGACCTACGCCAACATCGAGCACATGCGCGCGCAATTGCAGGCGATGGGCTATGCCATCGACTGGTCGCGCGAGTTCGCCACCTGCCGCCCCAATTACTACGTGCACGAGCAGCGCATGTTCGTGCGGCTGCTGAAGAAGGGCATCGCCTACCGCAAGAATTCGGTGGTGAACTGGGACCCGGTCGACCAGACCGTGCTCGCCAACGAGCAGGTGATCGACGGCCGCGGCTGGCGCACCGGCGCGCTGGTGGAGAAGCGCGAGATCCCGCAGTGGTTCCTGCGCATCACCGACTACGCGCAGGAGCTCCTCGACGGCCTCGACCGCTTGCCGGGCTGGCCGGACTCGGTCAAGACCATGCAGCGCAACTGGATCGGGCGCAGCGAAGGGTTGGAAATCCGCTTCGAGGTCGCCGGCGGCCACGCGCCGCTGACCGTGTTCACCACGCGCCCCGACACGCTGATGGGCGTGACCTTCGTCAGCATCGCCGGCGAGCATCCGCTCGCGGTCGAGGCCGCGCGAAACAATCCGCGACTCGCCGCTTTCCTCGCCGAACTCAAGCAGGGCGGCGTGTCCGAAGCCGAGCTGGAGACCCAGGAAAAGCGCGGCATGGACACCGGCCTCCGCGCGATCCATCCGCTCAGCGGCGAGGAAGTTCCGGTCTGGGTCGCGAACTTCGTGCTGATGGGTTACGGGACCGGCGCGGTGATGGCGGTGCCCGGCCACGACGAGCGGGATTTCGAATTCGCGCACAAGTACGGGTTGCCGATCAGGCAGGTCATCGCCATCCGCACCCCGCTTCCGCCGCACCTGGCACCGGCCCTCGCCTACGACGAATCGGTGTGGAAGGACTGGTATTCGGACAAGTCCAATCCCGCCGCGATGTGCGTGAACTCGGGCGAGCTGGACGGCAAGAACTATCGCCAGGCCTTCGATTTCCTCGCGGAAAAACTCGCGGGCCAGGGCATCGGCGAGCGCCGGGTGAACTTCCGCCTGCGCGACTGGGGCGTGTCGCGCCAGCGCTACTGGGGCTGCCCGATCCCGGTCGTGTACTGCGATGCGTGCGGCGCGGTCCCCGTGCCGGAAGACCAGTTGCCGGTGCTGTTGCCGGAGGATGTCGAAGACGCGTTCGCCTCGGGCGACGTGCATTCGCCGATCAAGTCCGACCCGCAGTGGCGCAGGACCACCTGCCCGCAATGCGGCAAGCCGGCCGAGCGCGAGACCGACACCTTCGACACCTTCATGGAGTCGAGCTGGTACTACGCGCGCTACACCTCGCCCGGCGCGGCCGACATGGTCGATTCGCGCGCGAAGTATTGGCTGCCGGTGGACCAGTACATCGGCGGCATCGAGCACGCGATCCTGCACCTGCTGTATTTCCGTTTCTACCACAAGCTGTTGCGGGACCAGGGCCTGGTGGGGAGCGACGAGCCCGCGACCAACCTGCTCACGCAGGGCATGGTGGTCGCCGAGACCTACTACCGCGACCAGCCGAACGGGGCGAAGGACTGGATCAATCCCGCGGACGTCTCGGTGCTGCGCGACGAGCGCGGGCACGTCGTCGGCGCGACCCTCAGGAGCGACGGCAAGCCCGTGTCGATCGGCGGCACCGAGAAGATGTCGAAGTCGAAGAACAACGGCGTCGACCCCGAGGCGATGGTCGGCAAGTACGGCGCCGACACCGTGCGCCTGTTCTCGATGTTCGCCGCGCCGCCGGAACAGTCGCTGGAATGGAACGAGGCCGGCGTCGAGGGCATGGCGCGTTTCCTGCGCCGGTTCTGGCGCGAAGTGACGTCGCACGTTTCGCAACCGGACCACCCCGAAGTCGACGCGTCGAAACTCGATCCCGCGCAGAAGGCGCTGCGCCGGCAACTGCACGAGACCATCCAGAAGGTCGGCGACGACTACGGCCGCCGCCACAGCTTCAACACCGCGATCGCGGCCCTGATGGAACTGTTGAACCATGTCGCGAAGTTCGACGACATGTCCGACCAGGGCCGTGCGGTCCGGCACGAGGCGCTGCAGGCGATGGTGCTGCTGCTGAACCCGGTCACCCCGCACGTCTGCCATGCGCTGTGGCAGGCCCTCGGCCATCCGCAGACCCTGCTCGAGGACGTCCCGTTCCCGCAGGCCGACCCGGCCGCCCTGGTGCGCGATGCCGTCACCCTGGCGGTGCAGGTCAACGGCAAGCTGCGCGGGACGATCGAGGTCGCGCCGGATGCGGCGCGCGAAGCGGTCGAGGCGATGGCGCTTGCCGAGGCCAACGTGGCGAAGTTCCTGCAAGGCCACTCGGTGACGAAGGTCATCGTGGTACCCGGCAAGATCGTGAACATCGTGATCGCCGGCTGACCGGGCCGCTTGCCGGCCCCCGCGGCCTCGTCCAGACTGGCGCGATGAAGCCAAAACAGNACGCCCAGACCGCTCTCCTCCTGTCCGCCACGCTCCTGCTGGCTGCCTGCGGATTCCACCTGCGCAAGGGCGTCAACCTGCCCGCCGACCTCGGACCGCTGCGGGTGGTGGCGTCCGATCGCTACAGCAGCCTTGCGGAATCGCTGTCGCAGGCATTGTCGCGTTCGGGCGCAGTCCCGGCCCCCGATCCGGTCGATCATTCGGCCCAGCCGGAGGACCCGGAGTCCGCGATCGCCCCGCCGGGGGATGGCGCTCCGGCCATCGCTCCCGCGCCGGTGGCGACCCTGAACATCCGCAAGGAACGCTGGGGCAGCCTGCCGGTGTCGATCGACGCCCGCGGCCGGGCCCAGGAACTCACCCTGCGCTATGCGGTGGAATTCGACCTGCTGCGCGCCGACGGCAGCGTGCTGGTGCCGCGCCAGGTGGTGGAGCTCGCGCGCAACTACGTGACCGTGCCGACCGAAAGCATCGGCACCGACAGCGAACAGGAAATCCTGGCCAAGGAAATGCGCCGCGACATGGTCGCCTCGATCATGCGCCGCATCGATGCCGCCCTGCAGGCGACCGGTCCGGACGCCGCGCCCGAGCCGCAACCCGCCCAGCCGCCCACGCCCTGACGCCCCGATGCCGACGCTCGCGCCGGATGCGTTGCCCGCGCGCCTCGCGGGGGAACCGCTGCGACCTGCCTACCTGATCGCGGGCGCGGAAACCCTGCTGGTGCTCGAAGCCGCCGATGCGGTGCGCGCGGCAGCCCGCGAACAGGGCTGTTCGGAGCGCGAAACCTTCGAGGCCGATGCCCGCGGTTTCGACTGGAACGGTTTCGCCGCGCAGGTCAACGCGCCCAGCCTGTTTTCCCCGCGTCGCCTGCTGGAACTGCACCTGCCCACCGGCAAGCCCGGCAAGGAAGGCGGGGAACTCATCGCCGNGTTCTGCGCGGAGCCGCCGCCCGACGTGACCCTGCTCGTGCTGGCTGGCGCATGGANCCGCCAGCATGGCGGCAAGTGGAGCGAAGCGGTTTCCCGTGCCGGCCACTTCGTCGAGGTGCGCGAGGTGCGCGTACACGAATTGCCGAACTGGCTCGAGCGCCGCCTGCGTTCGCGCGGTCTGCGCGCCGATGCCGGCGCGGTGCAANTGCTCGCCGAGCGCGTGCAGGGGAACCTGCTCGCCGCCGCGCAGGAGGTCGACAAGCTCGCGTTGCTCGACGACGGCCGCCCGCTCNATGCGGAGCGGATGGAACGGCTGATCGCCGAATCCGCGCGCTACGACGTGTTCGGCCTGGTCGACGCGGCGTTGAACGGCAAGCCCGCGCAGGTCGCGCGGATGCTCGCCGGCCTGCAGGCGGAAGGAGAGGCGGTGCCGGCGCTGATGGGCATGGTGACGATGGAACTGCAGCGCGCCGCGGCGCTGGCGCAGGCCAAGGCCCGTGGCGGCAACCTCGCCGCGGAATTCCGCGCGCAGCGGGTCTGGGATTCGAAGCAGGCCGCGTATACGCGCGCGCTGTCGCGCCACGACGCGGCGCAGTGGGAACGCTTCGTCGCCGAAGCCGGACGCGTCGACCGCATCGCCAAGGGCCGCGCGCCGGGCGATGCGTGGCGCCAGCTCGAACGCCTGCTGCTCGCGGTCGCGGACGCGAGGGCGCGGCGCATGCTCGCCGCGTAGGAGGGGTGCCGGGTCCTGTCGTTGGAGTCGCACCGGCGCTCGTTCCAGCAACCGACAACCCGNAACCGACGACATGCTCGAAATCCTCTACGGCGGCAGTTTCGATCCGGTGCATGCCGGCCACCTCGCGGTGGCGCGCGACGCGCGCGATGCGGTCGCGGCGCGGGTATCGCTGATGCCCGCCGCGGATCCGCCGCACAAGGGGCCGCTGCACGCCGATGCGCGGCAGCGGCTGGCGATGCTGGAACTCGCGATCTCCGGGGAACCGGGGCTGGGCATCGAGGCTTGCGAACTCGATCGCGACGGGCCTTCCTACACCGTGGACACGCTGCGCTTCCTGCGCGCGCATCGGGTCGGCGACCGGCCGCTCGCGATCCTCGTCGGCGCCGACAGCTTCCTGTCGCTGCCGACGTGGAAGGAATGGCGCTCGCTGTTCGAGCTCGCCCACATCGTCGTCGCCGAACGCAGCGGCAGCGAACTCGCTCCGTCGCAGCTCTCCGATGCGCTGGCGGCGGCCGTGGCGGGGCGCTGGGCGCGTTCAGCCGATGAGCTGCATGCGGTCGCCAGCGGCCTGGTCCTGCGCCTGGACCAGCCGTTGCGGCCCGAATCCGCCAGCGAGGTGCGCCGCCGCATCGCGGCCGGCTCGGACTGGCGCGCCCTGGTTCCCGCCGCGGTCGCCGATTACATCGCCGCCCACCGGCTGTACGGGCTTTCAGGGTCCAGAACCGGGGCTTCGCTATAATTCCTCCCGTTCCCGCACGCAGAGCCCCGCGCCCTTGACCAGCCCCGCCCAGGTCATCAAGACCCGTCTCCCCAACCCCCCGCCGCCGGCCGACGTCCTGCTCAAGACCGTCCACGCCGCCGTCGAGGAACTCAAGGCCAAGGATGTCGTCGAGATCGACGTGCGCGGCAAGAGCAGCGTCTGCGATTTCATGGTGGTCGCGTCGGGCACCTCGACCCGACACGTGAAGTCGATCGCCGACGAGGTGGTGAAGTTCGCGAAGCAGCTCGACGTGCAGCCGCTGGGCGTGGAAGGCGAGCGCGAGGCCGAGTGGGTGCTGGTGGACCTCGGCGACGTCGTGGTGCATGTGATGCTGCCGCGCGTCCGCGAGTTCTACGCGCTCGAGCGGCTCTGGACAGTGGGTGACCAGCCGCCGGAGACGATCGCGGACGAGGCGTGAAAGCGCGCCTGATCGCCGTCGGCGAACGCGCACCTTCGTGGGTTGCGCAGGGTTTCGCGGATTACCGTCAGCGCCTGTCGCACTGGCTTCCGCTGGAACTGGTCGAAATCGAGCCGGGCTTGCGCGGCAAGGGTCGCGATGCGGTGCGCGCGACGTCCGATGAAGGCGGGCGCGTGCTCGCCGCACTGCCGAGGAGCGCGCTGGTGGTCGCGCTCGATGGTCGCGGCCGCGAATGGAGTTCGGAGCAGCTTTCGCTAAGGCTCGAACACTGGCGCGGGCAGGGCCGGGATCTTGCATTCCTGATCGGCGGCCCGGAAGGCCACGCGTCCGAAGTGCTGCAGCGGGCCGACGAGCAATGGTCGCTCGGGGCGTTGACGTTGCCGCACATGCTTGTCCGGCTGCTGGTCGCGGAACAGCTGTATCGCGCGGCGTCGATGCTGGCGAACCATCCTTACCATCGGGCTTGAAGTCGGCGTATCCTCGGCTGGGATTTTCGGGGGGTGCCGGAATGCGCCGTTTGGTCTTGTGCCTGGGACTGTTTCTCGCGGGANCATTGGCGGGGCGGGCCGCGGAATCCGAGGAACCCGCCTCGATCGAGTTCAGTGCCGGCGCATGGGTCGACGTGGATGCGACCGGCAAGGCGCATGTGGTGGAGATGGACAGGTCCGGTCGCCTCGAGGATGACGGGAAGGCTGCATCCTTGGTCGACGTCATCAATGCCCGGTTGCGAGGGCGCATCGAATCCTGGCAGTTCGACCCGCCGACGAAGAATGGCGTTGCCGTCTCCGGCAGGACGCACGTCGACATGACGGTTTTGGCGGAAGACGATGGATCGGGCGACATCCGGCTTCGGGTGAAACAGGCCCATACGGGCCTGGTGATGAAACAGCGACCTTCGTTCATGCCGCTGGTGTTCGAGATGGGCGGTGCGTCCGGATGGAAGCTGCTATTCCATCTGGAAATCGATCCGGAAGGACATGTCACGGATGCCCGCATCGTCGATTCGAGGATCTTCGATGGCAAGGAATTCGTCGCGCGGCGCAGCACTTACGACTTGACCAGGGTGGCGCTTAGGACCGTCAGGCAACTCGAATTCGAAATGGAACAGGTGGATGGACAGCCGATCGCGGGCAACGGGGCTTTGCCGGTGCGGTTGTGCATGAGTGGATCGGCGGCGTGCAACGACCCCATTTCGGATGAGGGCGATGAGGGGGACGCAAGCCAAGTCGAATTCGCAGCGGCGAATCCCGCGATTGGATTGCGCACCGACGTCGCCAACATGCTTCTCTGACCATGCCCAAACGACATCGGCACCGCCGGGACGGTGCCGATGCGTGGCGACGATCGGTCAATCGAGCTTGAAATCGATCGGAACGATGCCGATCGCCTGCACGGGCGTGCCATTGCGGCTGGCCGGGCGGAATCTCCAGTGCATCCGCACCTGCTGTTGTGCCGCGCGGTCGAGCTCGCGGTTTCCGCTGCTGCGATGGATCGTCACCTTCAGCGGGCTGCCATCGACGTCCACCAGCACCTCAAGCAGCACCGTCCCGGTGATGCCTTCGCGCAGGGCGTCGCGCGGATAGCCCGGAGCTGGCGCTGACGCATATTCCAGGCTCATCCCCGTCACGGGACCGGTTCCCACCGGCGTCGTGTCGATGCGAGGAACGACGGGCGGGACATAGGCTTCGCTGCCATCCGTTACGAGCACGGGGACGTCGGCAGGCGGCGTCGTTGCGTGCGTGCGAACCGCTACCGTCGGCACATTCGGGTGCGTCGGCACGCGAGGCACGATCGGGACGACGACAGGCTCTTTCTTGGGAAGATCGACGACGCGAATCACGGTCCCGTTGTCCTGCCGCACCGGAAGAGGCGGGCCTTCCTGCATCGGCAGGCTGACGAGCATCAGCAACGTGAGGTTGAGGGCGATGGCGCCGGCATAGGCCGCGATCCGGCGGAAATCGGGATGCACCTGCAAGGTGCGAGCGAACGAACGGCTGCTGTCGACGAGCACCATGATCCACCTCCTGTCGGTTGCCTGCGGAAGACAAACGCTCGAGGGCGGCGGTCGGGGTTCGATCCCGGCCGCGTCCCGCGCCGCCTGATCGCCGTCGCCGACAAGCTGCGCCGAATCCACGTGGAAGGGAAGTGACGGCATCCCGTTCGCGGACGAACGGCCTTGCGCATCGACAAACGGAAGACGCCCCGGCAAGCCGGGGCGTCGTGGACGTTGCGCGAGCGCGTCCGGATTACTTGCCGAGTTCGAACACCACGTCGACGCTGGCGCTCACGGTGTTTTCCCCGGGCGCGATTTCGGTGCCGGCATCCTTGGCCATCGCGGCCATCCTCACCATCGGCATGGGCACGGGCGGAGCGAAGCCGCCGCCCTCGCTGATGCTGACGATGCGGCGTACCTGCAGGCCCAGCGTTTTCGCGTACATCGCGGCACGCGCCTGCGCCTTCGCCAGGGCCTCGCGACGCGC
>JGI24770J26754_10002261_pt1 | contig 13349 bp, 10 predicted proteins | sample LakOneMetagenome_FD_26754 | JGI IMG/M metagenome (IMG submission 26754) | reverse complement strand
GTCGAGGCGCCTGCGGCGACCCCGGCGTCGTCTGCGACCCCTGCCAAGGAGGCCGAGGCGCCCGCCAAGAAGGCGCCGGCCAAGAAGGCCGCCACCCCGCGACCCCCCGTGGCCGAGGCCCCGGCCCCGGTCGAGGAGGTCGCTCCGGTCGTCGAGGCACCCGAGCCCCCCGTCGCACCCGAGGAGCCCGCCGACCCGGCGGACCCCTCGGCCAAGCAGGCGACTCCCGCGCCGCGCCCCGTCGGCCGCCCCGGCGCGCCACGGCCCGGCAACAACCCGTTCGCCCCGTCCCAGGGCATGGGCCGGCGTCCCGCCGAGCCCACGGCCGGCATCCCGCGCCCGCCCGCAGCTCGCGACGCCGGCGCGCCCGCTCGCCCCGGCATGCCCCGCCCCAACCCGGCGATGATGCCCAAGTCCCCGTCGTCCTTCGGCGCCGGCCCCGGCCGCGGCGGCAGCAGCGGCGGCCCGGGTCGTCCTGGTGCTCCTGCCCGCGGCGGCGCTCCCGCTCGCGGCGGTGCTCCTGGTCGCGGAGGCGCCGGCACCGGTGCACCGGCGCGCAGTGGCGCCGGCGGCGGCGGTGGCTTCGGCCCGTCCGGCGGTGCCCCGGCCGGTGGCGGCGGTGGCCGTCCCGGCGGTCGCCCCGGCGGCCGTGGCTCCACCCAGGGCGCCTTCGGTCGCCCCGGTGGCCCGTCCCGTCGAGGCCGCAAGAGCAAGCGTCAGCGGCGCCAAGAGTTCGACAACATGGAAGCGCCGACGATTGGCGGGATGCGCGTCCGCAAGGGCGCCGGAGAGGTCGTCCGCCTGGCTCGGGGTGCATCGCTCACCGACTTCGCCGACAAGATCGGTGTCGACGCCGCCCAGCTGGTGCAGATGCTGTTCCACCTCGGCGAGATGGTGACGGCGACCGAGTCGGTCAACGATGCCACGCTCGAGCTGCTCGGCGAGGAGCTCAACTACGTCGTCCAGGTCGTGTCCCCGGAGGACGAGGACCGCGAGCTGCTGGAGTCCTTCGACCTCGAGTTCGGTGAGGACGAGGGCGACGAGTCCGACCTCGTCATCCGGCCGCCGGTCGTCACCGTCATGGGTCACGTCGACCACGGCAAGACCAAGCTCCTCGACGCGCTGCGCAACGCCAACGTGGTCGCCAAGGAGGCCGGTGGCATCACCCAGCACATCGGCGCCTACCAGGTGGCCACCGACGTCGACGGCACCGACCGCCGGATCACCTTCATCGACACCCCGGGTCACGAGGCGTTCACCGCCATGCGTGCTCGTGGTGCGCAGGCCACCGACATCGCGGTGCTCGTGGTCGCGGCCGACGACGGCGTGATGCCCCAGACGGTCGAGGCGCTCAACCACGCCAAGGCCGCCCAGGTGCCGATCGTGGTCGCGGTCAACAAGATCGACAAGCCCGAGGCCGACCCGACCAAGGTCCGTGGCCAGCTGACCGAGTACGGCCTGGTGCCCGAGGAGTACGGCGGCGACGCGATGTTCGTCGACGTCTCTGCGAAGTCCCAGCTCAACCTCGACAAGCTGCTCGAGGCGATCGTGCTGACCGCCGACGCGTCCTTGGACCTGCGGGCCAACCCCGAGCAGGACGCCCAGGGCCTCGTCGTCGAGGCGCACCTCGACAAGGGCCGTGGCCCGGTCGCCACCGTGCTGGTGCAGCGCGGCACGCTCCGGGTCGGCGACTCGATCGTGGCCGGTCCGGCCCACGGTCGCGTCCGCGCCATGCTCGACGAGCACGGTGACCCGATCGACCAGGCAGACCCGTCGCGTCCCGCGATGGTGCTCGGCCTGAGCGCCGTTCCGGGGGCGGGCCAGAACTTCCTCGTCGTCGACGACGACCGGATCGCCCGCCAGATCGCTGAGAAGCGTGAGGCGCGCGAGCGGGCCGCCATGCAGGCACAGCGGCGCGTGCGTCGTACCCTCGAGGACTTCATGGCCTCCATGGAGCACGGGGAGAGCCAGGAGCTCAACCTCATCCTCAAGGGCGACGTGTCCGGCTCGGTCGAGGCCCTCGAGGACTCGCTGGCCAAGATCGACGTGGGCGACGAGGTGTCGCTGCGCGTCATCGACCGCGGTGTCGGTGCGATCACCGAGACCAACGTCATGCTGGCTGCCGCCTCCGACGCGATCATCATCGGCTTCAACGTCCGGCCCCAGGGCAAGGCGACGGAGCTGGCCGACCGCGAAGGTGTCGAGATCCGCTACTACTCGGTCATCTACCAGGCGATCGAGGAGATCGAGGCGGCGCTCAAGGGCATGCTCAAGCCCGAGTTCGAGGAGTCCGTGCTCGGTCAGGCCCAGATCCGCGAGATCTTCCGGTCCTCCAAGATCGGCAACATCGCGGGCTGCATGGTCACGTCGGGCACGATCCGTCGCAACGCCAAGGCGCGGCTCATCCGCGACGGCTCGGTCGTGGCCGACAACCTCGACCTCGCCTCGCTGCGGCGGGAGAGGGACGACGTGTCCGAGGTCCGCGAGGGCTTCGAGTGTGGTCTGGTGCTCCGCAACTACCAGGACATCAAGATCGAGGACGTCGTGGAGTTCTTCGAGATGAAGGAGATCCCGCGCGCCTGATGCGTGCCGGCGCCGCGCTCCCGTCCGGGGCGCGGCGCCGCTCGTCAGGCAATCGCCGGGTCCCGACTGTGCTCAGGAGGCACCGATGACCAGCCCGCGCGTCCGCAAGATCGCCGACCGGATCCAGGTGATCGTGGCGGAGATGCTCGAGCGCCGGATCAAGGACCCGCGACTCGGGTTCGTCACCGTGACCGACGTCCGGCTCACCGGCGACAGCCAGCAGGCGACGATCTTCTACACCGTGCTCGGTGACGGCGACGGTGCCCTGACGGCGAGCGCGGCCGCGCTCGAGTCGGCCAAGGGCCTGCTCCGCTCCGAGGTCGCCAAGCAGCTCGGCTTGCGGCACGCGCCCAGCCTCGAGTTCGTCCACGACGCTCTGCCCGCGACGGCCCGCCACCTCGACGAGGTGCTGGCCCGGGCCAAGCAGTCCGANGAGGAGGTCGCCGCGCGCCGCGAGGGTGCCACCTACGCCGGCGAGGCCGACCCCTACAAGAAGCCCACCGACGAGGACCTCGGCGACGAGACGGCCGACGGCGACACCTCGTCGGACGAGGATGCCTGACCGCACGACCGAGCCGGTCTCGGGGCTGGTCGTCGTCGACAAGGACGGCGGCATGACGTCCCACGACGTCGTGGCCCGCGTGCGCCGCCTGGCCGGGACCCGCAAGGTCGGCCACGCCGGAACCCTCGACCCGATGGCGACCGGCGTCCTGGTCCTGGGGGTCAACCGTGCGACCCGCCTGCTCGGACACCTCATGCTGACCGAGAAGGCCTACGACGCGACCATCCGCCTGGGCGCGTCGACCACCACCGACGACGCCGAGGGCGAGCTGCTCACCCGCACCTCGACCGCGGACCTGACCGCCGACGCCATCCGGACGGCGCTGGCCGCGTTCGTCGGGGAGATCGACCAGGTCCCGTCGGCGGTGTCGGCCATCAAGGTCGACGGCAAGCGCGCCTACCAGCGGGTCCGCGACGGCGAGGAGGTCCGGCTCGCGGCCCGCCGGGTGACCGTGCACGAGCTGGTCACCCGACAGGTCGCCTCGACCGGCGACGTCATCGACGTCGACGTGTCGGTCCGCTGCTCCAGCGGGACCTACATCCGCTCGATCGCGCGGGACCTGGGTGAGGCGTTGGGGGTCGGCGGGCACCTGACCGCGCTGCGACGGACCGCCGTCGGTGGGTTCGGGCTCGACCGGGCCCACACCCTGGCCGCGCTGACCGACGAGTTCGCGCTGGTGCCGCTCCGTGACGCCGCCAGGGCATCGTTCCCCTCGCTCGACCTCGACGACTCCCGGGCGGCCGACGTGCGGGTGGGTCGGCGCTTGGTGCTCGATCTCGGCGCGCCCGGTCCGGTGGCGCTGTTCGGGCCCGAGGGCGAGTTCCTCGCCCTCTATGAGCAGCGCGGCGACGAGGCCCGTGCCGTGGCGGTGTTCACCGGCTGACCGGTACGGACGGCACCACGAACCCGCTTCCGGGATATGGCAGGCTTCGCTTCGTGCGTGTGTGGCGAAGCATCGAGGAGGTCCCGGCCGGTCTCGGCCCGACCGTCGTCACCATCGGCAACTTCGACGGGGTCCACCTCGGGCACCAGCACGTCGTACGCCGTGCCCGCGAGGTCGCTGCGGAGCACGGCCTGGACACCGTGGTGGGCGTGACCTTCCACCCGCACCCGTTCGCGGTGCTGCGCCCCGAGCACGCCCCGATGACGCTGACCTCGCTCGACGACCGGGTCGCCCTGCTGGGCGACGCGGGGATCGATGATGTGCTCGTCATCCCGTTCGACCGACAGATCGCCTCCTGGACGCCCGAGGAGTTCATCGACCGGGTGCTCGTCGACGCGCTCCATGCCGGCGCCGTGGTCGTCGGTGCCAACTTCCGGTTCGGCAACAAGGCGGCCGGGGACGTCGGCCTGCTGACGGCGGCCGGTGCCGAGCGCGGGTTCCTGGTCGCGGGCGTGGCGCTCGATGGCGGCCCCCAGGTCTGGTCGTCCACCTATGTCCGTGCCTGCGTGTCCTCCGGCGACGTCGAGGGTGCCGCCGAGGCGCTCGGCCGGCCCTTCTCGGTGCACGGCATCGTGGTGGAGGGCGACAAGCGGGGCCGCGCACTGGGGTTCCCGACCGCCAACGTGCCCGCCTCCGACGTGACGGCCGTGCCGGCCGACGGCGTCTATGCCGGCTGGCTGCGTCGCTACGACACCGGGGAACGCTTCCCGGCGGCGATCTCGGTGGGGACCAACCCGACCTTCGACGGCAAGCGTGAGCGCCGGGTGGAGTCCTATGTCCTCGATCGCGACGACCTCGAGCTCTATGGCGTCGAGGTCGAGGTCTGCTTCTGTCACCATCTGCGTGGCATGGAGCGCTTCGACGGCATCGACGAGCTGATCGCGCAGATGCACGACGACGTCCGCCGCACCCGTGAGCTGATCGGCTGACCACGCGCCGATGACCGCGGACGCCGAGCGGGACCGTCTGGTCCGCACCACCGAACGCTGGTTCGTCGAGCACGGCTTGCCGTGGTTCGTCGACTCCCGGCGGGAGCGGGCGCGAGCAGCGCTAGGGCGGGTGCGGGTGACCTCGGTCCTGGTGGTCTCGCTGGTGGTCCTGGTGGCACTGGCGGTCGTCGTCGGCCGGGCCACCGGTGACGGCTGGCTGGCGACCGCGACCGGTGTGAGCGCGTCCGTGCTCCTGTTGGTCGGCTACGCGTTCGTGACCCTGGGCGGCTCATCCGTGCTGCGCTGGGCAGGACGCAAGACCCTCGGCTCGCTGGGGTTGATGGTCCCGTTGGCCGCGCGAGCGCTGCCGCTACTCCTGCTCTTCATGACCTTCCTGTTCATCAACACCGAGGTCTGGCAGGTCGCCTCCCGCCTGGGTGGGGGCGTGATGTGGGCGGCCACGATGTTCTTCGCCGGCATCGGGCTCCTCTTCCTGGTCACCCGGCTCCCCGAGGAGCTCGACGTCTTCGACGAGCAGCTGACGGGGGAGCGGATCGTCGCGGGCTGTGCCCGGACCCCGCTGGCGGGCTCGGTCCACGACCTCGGGATCGAGGCCGAGCACGTCGAGCGTCACTCCCACGTGGTCGGCCTCGAGCGCGCCAACCTGGTCCTGGTCCTGCTCGTGGCCCAGGCCATCCAGGTGCTGTTGTTGTCGGTCGCGGTGTGGGGGTTCTTCATGGCCTTCGGGGCCGTGGCCATCGACGACGACGTGATCGCCTCCTGGGTGGCCATCGACGGCTCACCGTTCTATCACTTCCAGCATGTCTTCAGCCGGGAGCTGATCCGGGTCTCGACCTTCCTGGCCGCCTTCGCGGGGCTCTACTTCACCGTCTATGCCGTCACCGACGAGACCTATCGTCGGCAGTTCTTCACCGAGGTCACCGGAGAGCTCGAGCGCGCGGTGAGCGTCCGCCTGGTCTATCGCCGGCTCCGCGAGGGCTGATCCTCCGCACCGCACCCTGGCGGGCGGACCTTCTCGTGCGGGGCCGTTGCCGTCATCATGGCCGCATGTCTTCTGTGCGCTCCCTCGCCGCCTGCCTGGTCGCCGTCCTCACTCTCGGGGTCCTGGCTCCGGCCCAGGCCGCACCCCCCTGGAGCCCGACGACCACGCTGTCCCCCAAGGGCGCCACTGCCCAGGCGGCGGTCATCGAGGGCAGCCCCGACGGTGGCCAGGTGGCCGCCTGGACCGTCGGTCCTGCCAACCGGGCCGTCCTGCAGGTCGCGCGGCGCGCGGTCGGCGGCGGGTGGTCGAAGCCCGTGACCGTCTCGGCGCGCGGTGCTCAGTGGCCCCGCCTGGCGGTGGGCAAGCAGGGGCGGGCGTGCCTGGCCTGGGAGCTCAAGCGGGGCGGCAAGCTGCGACCGCAGGGCGCGTGCTTCCAGCCGTCGCACGGCTGGTCCAAGCCTCGCTTCCTCACGCCCACGGGGTCCACGAGCAACGCCGTGGACGTCGCGATGCGAGGCGGGGCCGCGGTGTTCGTGTGGGACCGGTCCGGCGCGCACGACCGGGTCCAGACGGTGCGGCGCTCCTCGACGGGGGCCTGGACCAGGACGACCACCCTGTCGAGCGCCACGGGCAGCGCCTCGGCTCCNGTGGTCGCCCTGGACGGTGACGGCATGGCGACGGTCGCCTGGGGCGAGTCCGAGCCCGGCGGCCACCGCGGGATCGCCGTACGGCGTCAGAAGCCCGGTGGTGGCTGGACCCGGGCCGCGATCCTGACCCCCGCGGGGCAGGATGCGATCGTTCCGGTCATCGCCGAGGTGGCCAAGGGCCGGGCGATGGTCGTCTGGGGGACCGGCGCCGACGGCGTGTGGTCGGCCTACCGGCCGGGTGCGACCGACCCGTGGCAGGCAGCCGACCGGCTGTCACCCCTCGGCGTCACCGCGGGCAGCCCCGCGGTGGGGGCCAACCGCACCGACGACGTGTTCATGGTCGCCTGGACGGCCGTGCTCGGAAGCGGCCCGGCGGTTCAGGCGACGAGGCGTCAGTCCGACGGTTCCTTCACGCTCGTCCACCAGGTCTCGACCCNCGATGCTCCCGCCGTCGTCGCGCCNGACATCGTGCTCGACGGCCAGCAGTTCGCGACCGTGGTCTGGCAGGAGCATGACGGCGCGCAGTACCGCATCGGCTTCGCTCGGCAGAGCAACCTGGGCACCTGGTCGGCGGGGACCTACGTGGACAACGCGACGCCCAACGGCGCCTACGTCCCGGNCGCGACGATCTTCGGCAAGTACGACGTCGGCCTGGTNTGGCGGCGCTANGACGCCGACGACAAGCTCCGGGTCCAGACCCGGTGGTTCGACCCGGCGAGCGCCTGACCGAGGAACGATCCTCAGCCCCGAAGCTCAGGCGTCGAGGTCCTTCTCGACGAGCGCGGCGATCGCCTCGACGGCCGCCTCGTCGTCGCTGGCGACCTCGACGGTGTCGCCACAGGCGGCGCCCAGCGTCATCAGCATGAGCGCGGAGCTCGCGTCCACGCCATTGATGGTGACCTCGGCGTCGAGAGCGCCGGCGGCCTCGGAGATGATCGCGGCGGGGCGTGCGTGCAGACCGACGGACGAGCCGACGACGACGGACTTGGTGGGCATGGTGCTCCTTCGCTACAGGGACGGCGTGGGTCGAGCGTACTCGGGGGGAGAGGGCCGCCCGGGTGGTCGGGATCACCGGCCACCCGGGCGGGAACGGGGTGCGGTCAGACCGTCGCGAGCTCTTCTGCGTTGGTGTGACTCATCGACTTGAGCGTGACCACCAGGGCGGCTGTCACCACCGTGCCGGCGAGCAGGGCGACNACGAACCAGAGGAGGTGGCCCACGGCGAAGGTCACGAAGATGCCGCCGTGCGGTGCCTTGAGCGTCACTCCTGCCGCCATGGAGATCGCGCCCGTGACCGCCGAGCCGGCCATGAGCGAGGGGATCACCCGCAGCGGGTCGGCGGCGGCGAAGGGGATCGCGCCCTCGGTGATGAACGACAGACCCAGCGCCCAGGCGGCCTTGCCGTTCTCACGCTCCGCAGGCGTGAACAGGTGCGGGCGCAGCAGGGTGGCGAGCGCCAGGCCGAGCGGCGGGGTCATGCCGGCGAGCATCACCGCGGCCATGATCTTGATCTGGGGAGCATCGGTGCTGGCGAGCGCACTCGCGGTGAGCCCGGCCGTCGCGAAGGTGTAGGCCGCCTTGTTCAGCGGACCGCCCATGTCGAAGGCCATCATCAGGCCGAGNACGACGCCNAGCACCACGGCGGAACCGCCGGACATGTCGTTGAGGACGTTCTGCATCCCGGTGTTGAGCGCGGCCATGGGCCGGGCCAGGAAGGCGATCAGCAGGAACCCGACACTGAGGACGGTGAACAACGGGATCACCAGGACCGGCATCAGTCCGCGCGCCCAGGTCGGGACCCTCCACCCGGAGATCCACTTGGCCACGATGCCGGCGAGCACGCCGCCGAGGATGGCGCCGAGGAAGCCGGACTGCGGCAGGCCGAACCCGTTGATGTCGGTGACCAGCGCGCCCATGACGAAGCCGGGGGCGATGCCGGGACGGTCGGCGATGGCGTAGGCGATGTAGCCGGCCATGGCGGGGATGAACAGCGCGAAGGCCGCCTTGCCCAGGGTGAAGAAGACCGCGCCGAGGTAGGCCATCAGGGGGCTGTCGAACGGCGTCTTCGTGATGCCCAGCTTGTCCAGGTCGGGCAGGTTCCACAGCGCGTTCTGGCCGGCGATCGTGCTGAGGCCGTTGGTGATGTCGTAGCCACCGAACAGGAAGCCGAGCGCGATGAGGAGACCACCGGCGGCGACGAACGGGATCATGTAGGACACGCCGGTCATCAGCACGCGCCGGACCCGGGCGCCCCAGCTCTCGCCACCGTGACCGCCGGTGGAACCGGCGGTGGCCGTTCCCTCGACCCTGGGGGAGGAGTCGGGGTTGGCGGCGTACTTCAGCGCCTCGGCGATCATGCCGTCGGGGTCGTCGATCGCACGCTTCACCCCGGAGCTGACCATCGGCTTGCCGCCGAACCGAGCGCGGTCGCGCACGCCCACGTCACAGGCGAAGATGACCGCGTCGGCCGCGGCGATCAGTGCCGGGTCGAGGGGCTTGGCTCCCGCGGAGCCCTGGGTCTCGACGTGCAGCGTCACGCCGGCCTTGGCCGCGGCCTGCTCCAGCGCCTCCGCTGCCATGTAGGTGTGGGCGATGCCGGTGGGGCAGGCGGTGATCGCCACGATCGAGCGCGTCGACGCCGGGGCGGCCGCCGCGTGGGCGCCGGTCTTGGTCGGCTCTTCGAGGACGACGGCCGAGTCGATGAGCGCGACGGCGTCCGCAGGCGTTGCTGCGGAGCGCAGCCCGGCGACGAAGTCGGGCTTGACCAGGGCTCGGGCGAGCATGGTGAGGACCTGGAGGTGGGTCGCGTCGCCGCCCTCGGGGGCCGCGATGAGGAACGCGAGGTCGGCGGGGCCGTCCTTGGCGCCGAAGTCGACCGCGGGGGACANTCGCGCGAAGGCCAGCGTCGGTACGTCGACGGCGGCCGTGCGGCAGTGCGGGATCGCGATGCCGCCGGGAAGGCCGGTGTTCGAGGTGGCCTCCCGGGCCATCGCATCGGCGACCAGCTGGGCCGCGTCCGCGGTGCGCCCGGCCGACGCCACGATGGCGGCAAGCTGACGGATGACCTCGTCCTTGTCGGCGCCGAGACTGGCGTCGAGCCGGACGAGATCAGGGGTGATCATGTCGGTCATGATTGCTCCGGTGGGAGATTGAGCAGACTCACCTGGACCAGGTCCGGCTCGGTCTGCGAGGGGGTGGGGATGGTGGTGCCAGGAAGTCCCGCAGCGGCACTGCCGTAGGCGACACCAAGCCCCAGCCGTTCGGCGGGGGACAGCCCCCGCACCTCCCCGAGGAGATAGCCGAACAGGCTGGAGTCGCCGGCACCGACGGTGCTGACGACATCGATCGGCAGAGCGGGCGCGAACCACGCCTGGTCTGCGGTGACCAGGACGGCGCCATTGCCACCCAGGGTCGCGAGGACCGCGCTGACGCCGCGGTCCACGAGATAGCGGGCCGCGCGGGCGGCGGCCGACGGGTCGGACTCGAGCTGGTCGGCGTCGCCGCCGGTGAAGGACGCGAGCTCGTGCCCGTTGGGTTTCATCAGGTCCGGCGCCGAACCCGGCAGCGCGTCGACCAAGGCGGCCAATGGCGCGTCACTGGTGTCGACGGCGATCTTGGCGGGCGTCGCCCGCAGCGCGGTGACCAGCTCGGCGTACCACCCGACGGGTGCCCCGGGTGGGAGCGAGCCTGCCAGCACGACCCATCGCGCGGTGGCGGCGCGCGTGATCATGGCCTGCGCCATCGCGTCGAGGACCGCCNGGGTCACCGTGGCGCCGGGGCTGTTGAGCTTGGTGGTGGTGCCATCGGGCTCGGTGATGGCGAGGTTGACCCGGACGTCGCCGGCCGGGGGCACGGGGCGGCAGTCGATGCCGGCGCTGAGCAGCTCGTGGACGAAGGGGTCGTCGTCGGAGGCCGGCAGGACGGCCACGGTGGGGATCCCCGCGGCGACGGCGGCGCGGGAGATGTTGACGCCCTTGCCGCCCGCGACCGAGCTGACCGAGACGACCCGTTGGACGGCCCCGCGCTGGAGGGGCTCGTCGAGCGTGACGGTCCGGTCGACGCTCGGGTTGGGGGTCAGCGTGACGATCATGCGACCACCACCTCCACACCGGTGCTCTCGATCTCGGCGCGCTGGGCGTCGGTGATCTGGGCGTCGGTGATCAGGACGTCGACGTCGGAGAGCTTGGCGAACTGCATGGTGCGATCCACCCCGATCTTGGTCGAGTCGCAGAGCACGACCACGCGCTCCGCCGAGGCGATGAGTGCCGACTTGGTCGCGGCCTCCTCGTGGTCGGGGGTCGAGAGCCCGTGGAAGGCGGAGATCCCGTTGGTCCCGATGAAGGCCACGTCGGCTCGGATCCGCTGCACGGCGGCGACGGTGTCGACTCCGACGGCGGCGAGGGTACGACGGCGTACGCGACCGGGGAGCAGGTGCAGCTCGATGTGTGACTGCTCGGCGAGGCGGGAGGCGACGGGCACCGAGTGGGTGAACACCGTGAGCTGGCGATCGTGGGGGAGGATCTCGGCCAGCCTGACCGTCGTGCTGCCGGCGTCGAGGATGAGGGTGGCGGCCGTGGAGGGGACGAAGGCCAGTGCGGCCTTGGCGATCTCGCCCTTCTCGACGGTGTTGGCGAGGTCGCGGTCGCTGAGCCGGGCCTCGAGCAACGTCATGGAGTCCGGGGGGAGCGCGCCGCCGTGCACCCGCCGGATCAGCCCGAGGCCCTCGAGGGTCGACAGGTCCCGGCGTACCGTCTCGGTGGTCACGTCGAAGGCCTTGGCCAGCTCGACCACGGAGACCCTGCCACGCTGGGAGACGAGCTCGGCCATGGTCTGCTGGCGCTCCTCCGCGTACATGCGGGCTCCTCCCGGAAGGTGTGCGTGGCTCGGGGCAGGTCTGNGGACNTGTGGATCTGTGTTTATATGGTTTTAGTACCGAATGTGTTGACTGTCAAGGGCTCAGCGAGTTGACTTGTGACCATGGCCACTCAATCTTCTCTCTCCGGCACCCCTGTCGTCCCCGGGCTCGCCTTCGGCCCGGCCCTGCTCATCGCCGGGGAGGTGTCACCCGAGGCGGTCACGCGGTTCGGCGACGGCGGCTTCGCGGATGCCGACGCCGCACTGGCCGCCTTTGACGAGGCGGCCGAGGCCGTGGCACACGGTTTCAGCGTCAAGGCCGACAAGGTCTCGGGCGCGTCGGCGGAGGTCTTGACGGCCAGCGCCGGGCTGGCCCGCGACAAGGGGCTGCGGTCGGCGGTGGCCAAGAACCTCGGGTCCGGATCGCCGCTCCTCGGCGCCGTGGGCGCCGCGGTCAGCCAGTTCGTCGACGTCTTCACCGCGATGGGCGGCCTGATGGCCGAGCGCGCCACGGACCTGCGCGACATCGAGCGCCGGCTGGTCGCCCACCTGGTGGGGGAGCCCGAGCCGGGCGTTCCCGACCCCGAGCAGCCGTCGGTCCTGATCGCCGAGGACCTGGCCCCCTCCGACACGGCCGGCCTGGACCCTGCGGTCGTGCTGGCCCTGGTGACCGAGCGCGGCGGCCCGACCAGCCACACGGCGATCATCGCCCGCCAGCTCGGGATCCCCTGCATCGTCGGCCTGGCCGGTGCCCTCGGGGTCGCCGAGGGGACGCCCGTGCTGGTGGACGGGAGGCTCGGCACCCTCGAGCTCGACCCGGACCCCGCCGAAGCGGTCGCCCGCGTCGAGCGCGACCGGGCCGCGCGTGCCGAGCTGGAGACCTGGACCGGTCCTGCCGTCACCCGCGACGGCGCACACGTCAAGCTGCTCGCCAATGTGGCCGACGGCGAGTCGGCCCGCAACGCCGCGACCGCGCCCGTCGAGGGGGTCGGCCTGTTCCGCACCGAGCTCTGCTTCCTCAACCGGGCCGACGAGCCCACGGTCGAGGAGCAGACCGACATCTATGCCGAGGTGCTCAACGCCTTCGGGGGCGAGGACCGCTACGTCGTCGTCCGCACGCTGGACGCCGGCTCCGACAAGCCGGTCGCGTTCGCCACCCACGAGGGGGAGGAGAACCCGGCTCTGGGCGTCCGAGGGCTGCGCCTGTCCTTCGACAACCCCGGGCTGCTGGACCACCAGCTCGACGCCATCGCGGCCGCCGCGGAGCGCAGCGGCACCACCACCTGGGTGATGGCGCCCATGGTGGCCACGGTCGCCGAGGCCGCCGAGTTCGCGGGCCGGGTGCGTGCCCGCGGGCTGAAGCCCGGGATCATGATCGAGGTGCCGAGCGCCGCGCTGCTCGCTCACCGCATGTTCCAGGAGGTCGACTTCGTGTCGATCGGGACCAACGACCTGACCCAGTACACGATGGCCGCCGACCGGATGGCCACCGACCTGGCCCACCTCACCGACCCCTGGCAGCCGGCGGTCCTCCAGCTGATCGCCATCACGGCGGCCGCGGGCAAGGCCGACGGCAAGCCCGTCGGCGTCTGCGGCGAGGCCGCGGCCGACCCGGCGCTCGCGTGTGCGCTGGTCGGCATGGGGGTCACCTCGCTGTCGATGGCACCCGCCGCCGTCCGCGCGGTCGGGGCTCAGCTGGCCCGGGTCTCCATGCGCACCTGTCAGGAGGCCGCGGAGGCGGCCCTGGCCGAGTCCGACCCGATGGCCGCCCGCACCGCCGTACGCGCCCTCCTCGACCGCTGACCCCACCCTCAACCCTCGCCGACCC
>JGI24770J26754_10002255_pt1 | contig 13358 bp, 11 predicted proteins | sample LakOneMetagenome_FD_26754 | JGI IMG/M metagenome (IMG submission 26754) | reverse complement strand
CTGATCGTTTGTGCACCCGGGCCTGTGACCAATATGTGCATGCCTTTTTTTAATGGCAGTATATTATTGTTATTCTTCAATAAGGTCATTGATTCCCTTGCNGCATCCAGTGCAATATCCTGGTAGGCNGGTTTGCCGAAATTAGCTGCAGCAGCGGGTTCGGGGTAAGGGTCTTCAAACAATCCCAGTTTCATTTTCAGCGTTAATATCCTTGTTACCGCGTCATTGATGCGATCCATTGAAACCATTTTTTTATTGACGGCTTCCAGTAACAGGTCGTAAAAAGAAAAATCCATCGGTACCATACTCATATCAATGCCTGCATTCACACCCATTGCAACTGCATCCAACGGGGTTGCTGCAACAAAATGCCTGGTATGCAAACGGAGGATGTCTTCCCAATCGGAAACAACCACGCCTTCGAAACCAAGTTCTTTACGCAAAATATCGGTGAGTAAATATTTGCTTGCATGCACCGGAACGCCATTGATATCTGATGAGTTGATCATGATGGAAGAGGAACCGGCTTTTATGGCTTCCCGGAATTGCGGCAAATAATATTCCCTCATTTCTATTTCAGGTAAATAGATCGGGGTGCGGTCCTTACCTGTTCTCGACGCAGAATAACCAAGATAATGTTTCATACAGCTTGCCACTGCCGTAACATTTTTCAATCCATCTTCTTCATAAGCCCTGATCGCAGCGGCACCCATTGTTTTGCCGAGATAAACATCTTCTCCATATGTTTCGGGGAACCTCGACCAAAGTGGCTGGCGGCCGCAATCCAGCACCGGTGCAAAGTTCCAGCGCACACCCGAAGCCCGCAGTTCCATGGCTGTTACTTTACTCACCGCTTTTACCATATCCGTATTACGGCTGGCAGCCAGGGCAATATTTTGCGGGAAGAGTGTTGCATTCAGTGTATAGGTTTGTCCATGGATACCATCAAGCCCATACAATATGGGGATCTTTAAGCGGGTGGTCTTTGCTTCATCCTGTATCTGTGTAATTACCCTGAACCATTCATCCAATGTAAGTGCATGGTTGGTCACATTTAATATGGAACCNACTTTATGATCAACAACGGCTCTCTTTAAAGCAGCCTGGTCCAATACGCCATCCTTTGATGTTGATACAACTNCCAANGTAACCTGTGTCATCTGCCCTATCTTTTCTTCAGTGGTCATCCTGCTTAAAAGGGCAGCTACTTTTTGTTGATCGGTATTTTTATTTTGTGCATCCATTTTCTTATTGCATAAGCAGATCAATAACAACAAGGATATTTTTCTCATACAAGATATTTTTATGAATATACAACGCTTTCATGATTTCTTCAATGAGTAGTTGATCAGCAGCATCGGCAGAACGAATGCGGCCTGGATAATAGCTGCCTTGCCGATATTTTATGGCGATCAGTTGATTAAGGAAGGATGTTTTAGAAGAGCAGCCATTATCTGAAATGAAGTTCAAATTACAACCCGGCTTATAAAAAATAATAATGCCACGAATGCAAGAATGAAAAACAATTCGTGCATTCGTGGCAAACAGGTACCAGTTTATTTGAATTTCAAATTCAATGAAATGATATTTGCATTCATGCCGGTTGTTTTTTGATAATGACCGTAGCGGATCTCCAATGCATTTACATGCTGGATACCAAACACACCTTTCGGCGGCGCTATCCTAAACCCGGCTCCATAAAAATTACTGGTAAAGTTCGAAAGATCGTAATTACTTGTATAATAAGTATCAGCTGCAACATGCGACTGGTAAGGCCCGAAATAGTCTGCTGCTGTTTGCTGGTAAAAACGATAAAAAGGTGTAATAGAAATGAATGGTGTGATCTTTACAACTGTTTCCACCTGCGCCGCATTGGAATTGATACCCCAGTTATCGTGGTAATACCGGTACCAGGTTCGAACAATGATCTTATCACCGATAAAATAATTCGCTCTTAGGCCCAGCGGGATCTTTAACCTTGATGAAGGCAGGTTCTCTACATGCACCGTGTTATCCTTAAAATAAACACGATGGAAAGGAAGTCCCAGGTATCCCTGTTGTGATACAACTTCTGCATCCAAAGAAACCTGCAATCTTTTATTAACGATCTGTGACCAGCCCAAACTTCCGCTGACCGTATTCCGGCTCTTTGACGGATAACTATGTTCTTCTCTTCCACCTCCACCGCCGCCAACACCCAATGACGCTCTTAATTCCTCGGGATATATCAGGCTTACCTGGTCGAAATAGGCCTGCAGCTTAGCAGAAAATTCACCATTCCTGTTTTTTGTTTTTTGTGCAAAGTTCAGGTTGGCACCAACAGACTTATAATCGAATTCAGTGGAGAAAGATACGCCTGCACCGATGGTTGTTCCTTTCTTTTCATTTTCCATTGTCCATGCCAGGGAAGGATAATATCTCGTATCTGCATGAGAGGCAGAAGAAATCGTTTTTGGATCGATCTGGTCTGATGATGCGGATGTATAATGATCTATCCCGATCTCGGCAGTAAAGCTATGCTTCCGGTATTTCTTATCATATTTACTCAGCTTCAGGTCGATGGAATTGGAAATATCCGTTAATTTTTCTGAACCGATACCTCCTGTTACAGCAGCATTGTTGCCATCCTGGCTATAATAACTGGAAACAATATTGGCTTCATCAAAAGTTAATTTGCGTGAACGGTACACAGAATCCTCTTGCGGGTTGCTTTGTGAAAAGGCAGCAAGGATACCTATATACATTCCAATAACAGAGAGCAATAATTTCTTCATGATCTGGATAATGATTTATTAGTTACATCCGCAGCCACCGCCGGTCTTGCCACCGTTGGCGCCTGAAGCGCCTTCCCGGTAAGATTGAAAATTCAGTTCCGTCTTTTCTATTTTGCGGCTTGAAAGAGACATCTCCGCATCGTTCAGTTTATTTTTCTGGTATTCTTTTACCGCAGTGCAGGAACTGAAAAATAAAACAGCTGTAACAAGCGAAAGCAAAAAGGGGAATTTAAAAAATGTTTTACCGGGACTCATTTTAGCTGGATGTTTTTTGAAGTATGAATAATATCGTTGTCGTCGATGATGATACAGGCGAGGCCATTCACCTGGTTGATCATATCCAACCCAACTTTCGTGCCCATTATCATCACCGGTGTAGCCATTGCATCTGCAAGTTCTGCATTGGGTGAAATGATCGTAACGCTTTTTATACCGGTTACCGGCATGCCTGTCTTAGGGTCGATGGTATGAGAATATTTTTTCCCATTGATCATGATGAATTTTTCATAGTTGCCCGATGTTGCGATGGAAGTGTTGGTGATATCAAGATAAGAAAAGCTATCTCTTGCTGCGTTTGGATCAGCAATGCCGATCGTCCACGGCTTGCCACCGGGCTGGTAACCCCATGCGGTCAGGTCGCCGGCAGCATTTACGATCCCGCTTGTTACGCCTTTTTGTTGCAATATTAATTTTGCTTTCTCGGCCGCATAGCCCTTACCTATTCCGCCAAACCCGATACGCATACCTTTTTCTTTCAGGAATATGGTTGTATGATCGTGATCTAAAATAACATTCCGGTAATTGATCAGCCGCACCAATTGTTTTGCTATTGCAGGATCAGGAAGGCTTGTCATGGTCTTATCAAAATTCCATAACCTTTTATCGATAGAACCATAAGTGATATCAAATGCTCCCTGCGTAATATCAGATATTCTTTTTGAACGAAGCACCAGGTCAAATACTTCCTGGTCAACTTTAACAGGAGCAATACCGGCATACCTGTTCACTTCGTTTGTCTGGCTGGATTCATCAAATGTGGTCAGTAATTTTTCTATCCGCCTGATCTCTTCAACAGCTGCATCAATGCATTCGTTGGCCCATACCGGATCATCACCTGCAACAGTTATTTCAAAACGGTTGCCCATCAGTTTCAATACCTTCCTGTGTAAGGAAGGCGCTATACAAACCGTATCATTTGCTTGCATCAACTGCTGCTTTTAACTGGTTGGTGAATTCATCAGCTGATCCTTTTGGCATACCATCCCATTTTTTTAAGACCTTTCCATCAGCATCCAGTAACAATGTTAGTGGAAAAGCCCCGTCCCTGTTATAAGCATCTGCCAACTGATCATTTTTTTGCTGCTGTTCTTTTGATAGCTGATTTTTTTTCAATCTTGGAAAATCAGCATTTACCAAAACAAGTTTATCATCTGCAAATTTTTCAAAAACGGCAGCATCAAAGATCTCTTTGTGTAAACGTATACAAGGACCGCACCAATCAGACCCGGAAAAATTAAGCAATATCAGTTTATGTTCCGTATGGGCAGCTTGTTTTGCTTTTTCGATATCAGTTTGCCAGATGGCTGTTGAATGAAAAAAACCGCTGAACAGGATGAGAAAAAGGAATCGCATAGGTATTGTTTTTTACACAATTTGTGCATTAATAAGACCATAAATACAAAAGATGTGAACCTTAACAAAAGATTAGATTCATTAATAGAGAAAATTGCATTTAAATGCAAAAAAAGCTGTTAATAGTTCTGGAGGTCTCGCTTCGTGATGAGTGAATGAAGAGTAATATATCCAAACCCAATATTTATAGAATAAGATTTCTATTGCAAATTTTTGAGCGGCAAAAGGGACTCGAACCCTCGGCCCTTAGCTTGGGAAGCTAATGCTCTACCAACTGAGCTACTGCCGCATGGATAGCCTCCGTAAAGCTTGCGGCAAAAAATATTGCAACAGGAATACCGGCTATGAAGATAAATTTACAAATTCATCCTGATAATTCCTCTTGCAATAATTAAAATTTCGTTATTGAAAAAAACGTTTCGTATGGCCGCCTTCCTGGCCCGCAAATGTATAACTGCGAAAGAATTCATCTGCAGAAATTGCACCGCTTCCTTTTATTACAAATACTACCGACAACAATAAACTTACAATTGAAAGGAACAATTCCTGGCCTGAAAATGAAGCCCCCATATTAAAGATAACAGCTCCGATAAGTATCGGTATCTGCACAAGCGCTACCCATCTTGTAAAGAGCCCGGTTGCAATGAATAACCCTCCCAACAGGTTCACATAAGTAATGATAAATGAAAAGGTTTCTGCATTGTTATCAAACATATCCCATCCTTTACGATGCATCATCGTTTCCAAAGATGTTGAATCATGAAAAAAAGAAATGCCTTTTGCAAACAGTATCAGGCCCAGTGCCACCCTGAATATGGTCAGCCATTTGGGAAACCCTCTATTGCTGCCATTTAGGTTTAAAGTTTTGTCTTGCATAATTGACAGGTTTTAATATATCAATACAAAGACCATGCAACATTTGTAGCCGGTGGCTAAAAGCTTCATTCATAATGAATGATTTAAAAGGGTACGGAATTAAAATTGTTAATGCGCTGTATTCATTGCAGCAGAATTTGTCAATGACCTAGCTCCCTCAACGAGCCTGATGAACTCATTCCTGTAACCTTCTTTATCAGTTCCCATGGCTTTTTGTGCCAGGGCAAGCACATTTGCATAAGTTGAGGCAGATTTAAATTCAGAATTCCTCAACAGCATCCCAAACTCTGCAACAGCGGCTGCAAAACGAAAATTATCAGAAGTACTGCTGAAGGCAAATGGCGTATCATACATGGAATGTTCTATCAGTTTGCTTACCGATCCTGCGGGGGTCTTATAACGGAATTTGATCGTCATGATCTCGTTATTAAATGTTGAAGCAGTAACCGGCTCCTTAGGCTGGTACTTTAGTTTATCAACATCTTTTAAGAAGGGTGATTTTATACCAACAGGAATGATCTCATACAACGCAGTTACGGTATGGCCGCTTCCCAGTTCACCCGCATCCTTTTGATCATTATTAAAATCTTCCTTCTTAAGCATCCGGTTCTCATAGCCCACCAGCCTATAGCCCTGCACTTTCGCCGGGTTGAATTCTACCTGCAGTTTTACATCTTTTGCAATGGTGAATAATGTACCGCCAAACTCATTCACCAAAACTTTCTTCGCTTCATTGATGCCATCAATGTATGCATGGTTGCCATTTCCCTTATCGGCAAGTTTTTGCATTTTGCTATCCTTATAATTTCCCATGCCATAACCGAGCACTGTCAAGAACACACCGGTATTCCTTTCCTTTTCAATAAGCCTTTCCATTTCATCATCACTGCTCATGCCTACATTAAAATCACCATCGGTACATAATATCACCCGGTTATTGCCTTCCTTATTAAAATTCTGGTTGGCAGTTTTATAAGCCAGCATGATTCCTTCTCCACCAGCTGTAGATCCGCCGGCACTTAAGCGGTCAATGGCATCTTTTATCTTTTTCTTATTATTGCCGTTTGTGGGGGCAAGTACCATCCCGGCCGCACCGGCGTATACAACGATCGAAACCTTATCCTGTTCCCGCAACTGGTCGGTCAATAATTTTAAAGAAGACTTAACCAGCGGTAATTTATTTTCTTCATCCATTGAACCGGATACATCCACCAGGAATACCAGGTTGGAGGGAGGCAGATTATCTGTCGGGATATTTTTTCCCTGCATACCTATCAGCAGCAGTTTATGATCACTGTTCCAGGGACAATCAGACATTTCTGTTGTAAAAGAAAAGGGGTCTTCATTTGTTGGCTGCGGGTAATCATAATGAAAATAGTTTATCATTTCCTCTACCCTAACTGCTCCTGCAGGTGGTAATTGGCCATCGGTCAGCATCCTTCTTACATTGCTGTATGATGCTGCATCAACATCGATGGAAAAAGTAGATAAAGGATTGTCTGTTGTTTTTAAAAAAGTATTTTCCGTGATATTATCATAGGCTTCTGTATTGTATTCCTGCTCGAACCCATTGGTATTTGCCCAGGTATAAGTGCCGGGAGTAACCGTAGTTGAATAAGCAGAACTAACACCCGATGCTTTCCCGGCAAGAACCTGGTAGCTGGTAATATCCATGCTGCCCCGAAAATCTCTTATTGAATCAGCAACCACTAATTCTGGTACAGCCTGCGGATGTTTTAATTTTACATTGATCAATGTTCTTCCATTCACTTTAATTTCAGCAGTTACAAAGCCTATTGCAGAAAATATAATTGTACCATTGGTACCGGGAGCAGCTATACTATAGAACCCGTTTTGGTCGGTAGTAGTTGACTGTTTGGAATATTTCAGGTTCACGTTCACGAATGAAATGGGTGTACCGCTTTCATCAGTCACTATTCCTTTTATAATATGGTTTTGTTTTGAATTAAAAGCAAGCACTACCAAAAATGCCGGGATAAGCAGTAAGATCAACTTTTTCATAATAGTAATTTTTTGTCAGGATGCAGGGAAGGGAATGATTACATAAATTCACAACACTAATTTTTAAAATCCCGAATTACAGGAATTAAAAGGGCTTCAAAGATTTCACTATTGACCCCGTCCGAACGGCATTTAGCCGGGCGGGCATTCAGCATTCAGCTATTCATCCATTTTCCCTAATTTCGAATCGTGCCTTTCTTAAAGAACATACCGGTTACCAATGCGCCCGATGATGAGCTGGTTCGTACGTACAGGTCAACAGGCCAACTGGAAGTCTTATCAGAATTATACCAGCGATATATGGACCTGGTATATGGCGTATGCCTCAAATATTTAAAAGAGCCCGGTGATGCAAAAGATGCGGTATTGAATATTTTTGAAGAATTGATCGGCAAACTGCAGAAACATGAAGTGAATTATTTCAAGAGCTGGCTATACCAGTTATCTAAAAATCATTGCCTGATGAAACTGCGTTCCGATCAAAAGTTTAAGAAAGTACAAATTGATGTATCGCTTATGCAATATGAAGAAACGGTGCATCTGAATGGCGAACTGGAAAAGGAAGAGAATTTCAGGCAGCTGCAGTATTGCCTGGGGCAATTGGTGAGCGAACAAAAAAAAGTGCTGCAATTATTTTATCTCGACGGTAAGTCTTACAACGAGATCGTAAACCTTACCGGCATCGAATGGAACACGGTCAGGAGTTTTATACAAAATGGGAGAAGGAATTTAAAAATATGCATGGATAAACAAATAAAGACCTAATGGCGCAGCAAGACGATATCGGGCAATATAGCGCAGAAGATTTCGGGCGCTATCATTCCGGCAAAATGACGGAACAGGAAATGCATATGCTTGAAAAAGCAGCCCTGGATGATCCTTTTTTGGCGGATGCATTGGATGGATATGCAAATACCAATACAGCCGTAGCTGATATCAACGAACTAAAGGAAAAGCTCCTGCAAAAAGATCATGATAAAAAAATAACCTGGCTTAAACCACTTTTAAGAATTGCTGCAATGGTTATTTTATTTGCAGGCTTTGGTTGGTTCGTATACAGGTTCAATAGCCCTGCAAATAATGAGGTCGCGGTGGTTACTGACAACAGTATCTTAAAAGATAGAACTTCCGTTGCTGAAAATAAAATAACAGACAGCACAAAAGCATCTCAACCGGGAACCTATAGGGTTGATGCCGGGACAGCACAAGGTGCTGTATCTGTACCCCCGCAACCACTAACCCTTGAAACAGAAAAAGCAGGGAAGAAAGGAACTGGTATAAGTACTCCTGTTTATGCATGGCGTGATAAACAACAAGCCTCGGGTGCTACAACAGATTCATTAACGCTTAACAGCACTGCCGCTACTTATTATACAACTACAGTAACAGCTAATGACCAGGAGACCGCAAATAAACCTGCAGCAGCTCCCGACCTGAAGATCGTAAAAACATTCAAAGGGAAAATAGTAAACAATAATGGCCTTACTGTTTCTAATGCAACGCTGACAGATACAAAAAACAATCTTTTAGCTGCAACAGATCAGCAAGGCAGCTTTGCATTTACTTCTGCTGATTCTGCACCATTGATCGCTGTAAATGCACCCGGTTACAACCCGGTTACCAGGAATTTTTTTAGAGACAGCATGTCAAATAATATCGTATTGTGGGCCAATACAGGCCCCAGCGACGGGTTTGCAGCAAATAATAATTATAAAGAAGCGAATAAAAGAAAAGCTTCCAATGAATATATAGGAAAATATGAATTAAAAGAAGGTAACCGCAACACGAGGGTAACCATCACCAATGCGATACCTGTTAAGGGCTGGGAGAATTTTAATAAATATATCAATGACAGTTTGAGAACAACTGAACAAATTGGCAAGGCTGCTGTATCAGCAGAAGTATTGGTTTCCTTTGATGTAAATGATAAAGGCGAACCCATCAATATAAAGGCACAAAGGTCTTTGTGCAGTTCATGTGATGAAGAAGCGATCAGGATCATACAAAACGGTCCGGCATGGAAATTAAATAACAAAAGGAAGAAGGCCCATGCGGTTGTAAAATTCTAACCTGTAGCCTGTGAAAGAAAATTTTTCTATAAAAAGACTAAAGATCACAGGCATCATTGCCGAAACAGCCAATGCAAAAACATTCATACTCGAACCCCTTGATGGATGGCAGCCGGAATACAGCCCCGGGCAATTCCTAACACTGGTCTTTTATACCAGGCATGGAGAAAAAAGACGTTCCTATTCCATTTCATCCGCTGCAACAGAGCCTTTGTCCATCACTATAAAAAAAGTCGACAATGGGGAATTCTCCCGTTTACTGACATCGCATGCAAAGCCTGGTGACATTCTCTTTACTGCAGGCATCAGCGGCATGTTTCTTTTGCCTGTAAACTTACATGCTGTTCAGCTATATTTTTTCATTGCTGCAGGCAGTGGTATCACTCCATGCTTTTCCATGATCAAAACAATACTGGCAACGTGCAACAGCGACATTGTGCTTATATACAGCAACCGATCGGAAGAAGATACGATATTCCTTATCCAGTTAAAAGAACTGCAGCAACAATATCAAAACAGGTTTACGATCGTTTTTTTATTCAGTAATATTTATGATGTTGAAAGAAGCAGGTTGAGCAATTGGCTGTTAAACCGGTTGCTGGATAAATATTTGAAAGCCCCTGCTGCCCATGCATTGTTCTATTTATGCGGCCCGTTCGATTATATGCGGATGGTCAATATTACTTTGCTCAATCATGTTCCTGCTCAAAACATCTTCAAAGAAAATTTCAGCACATTGCCGCGGCTACTCGTACCAAAGCCGCCAGATACAGATGCGCATGTTGCCAGGATACATATCAACGGCGAAACATATCAACTGCTTGTGCAGTATCCGCAATCCATTTTAGCAGCTGCAAAAGCCAATAAGATATTCTTGCCTTATAGCTGTGAGGCCGGCAGGTGCGGAAGCTGTGAGGCCGGCAGGTGCGGAAGCTGCGTTGCCAATTGTATTTCAGGTAAGGTATGGATGGCATACAATGGAGTGCTCACTGATGAAGAAATAGAAAAAGGCCGTGTGTTGCTTTGCCAGGGATATCCCGTAGGCGGCGATGTTGAAATTGCATTTTGAGTTATTTGTAAAATGCCACGGTTCACCACAGGAGCTTAAGAAAAGCATTGAAAAGGTTTCAAAAAAAAATCAACTTATCGCTCCCTAAAATTAATTTTACATTGTATTCCATGATTGAAATGAACTCCCTGTAGATTATCAATAGGACTATATTTATGCTTATGCTCAAATTGTGCTACATGTAAATAAATGAGCGTGGTTTCAAGCCTTACATGTCCCAACAATTCTTTAATAGACACAATATCCAAACCATCTTCCAGCAAATGTGTAGCAAACGTATGGCGCAGGGTATGTACATTAATATCTTTTTTTATCCCTGCCAATTTTGCTGCAGTACGAATAGCCCATTGTACGCCTCTTTGAGAAATCTTTTTATCAAAATCGCTGTCACGACCATTTATCTTCTTCGTATTAAAAAGCCAGTCTAGCGGTTTGTACATTGCTATATAATCCGTTAAGATCTTTACCAGGAAATCTCCTAACGGTACATAGCGGTCCTTCTTCCCCTTACCTTGTCTTACATGTAACAGAGAACGGTAAAAATCCAGGTCATTCAATTTAATATTGCGCACTTCAGCGCAACGAAGGCCACAACCATATAACAGCGCTATAAGTAACCTGTGTTTTAATTGCCGGGGCTGATTGATCAAATCAACCATCTCTTTTTTATTCAAAACAACCGGTAGTTTTGTAATGCGTTTTATCGACGGTAATCGTATACGTTCGTATTCAAGACCGTGAATCCGGAAAAGAAAACGCAATGAAAATACAGTATGCTTAAATACCGTTTCAGAAGGATTGACAAATGTTTGCTTGATATGAAAAAGATAATGATCGATCTCTGCATTTGTCAACATGGTTGGCAGGCGGTTAAAATATAATGCNATTGCGCCCAATTGCCTGCTATAATTCACAAATGTACTGTCGGCTTTTCCGCTGATTGATATCTGTTGTCTAAAATGCTGATTGAGTGTTTCAAATCCAGGAACCGCTTCGCAGGCTTGTTGAACAATCGTCAACCTGGTTGAACGCGTATTTTTTTGCATATTTTTCTTCAATAATAATCAATCGCTCAGAAAATCAATAGGCCAGACTTTTGTTTTTCATTTGCATCTCTTATTATAACTTTAATAGCATGAAACGCCTCCTGTTCTTATGCTTCTTCTTTTACAACTGTATTGTTTTAAAAGCGCAGGATGCCGGCGAATATACCCATACAGATCAGCAGGCATTGCTGATACCGGTCGCCAAAACTTATTCCACCGATTCCATTGCAGCTTATATAATTTCAAATTTTAAAACCAACAACGAAAGGCTGCGGGCCATTTATATATGGGTGACTGCCAATATCCGGTACGATCCCGACAGCATGTATGTGATCAACTCCGACAGGGATACCAGTGCAAGGATAACTGCGGCTTTAAGAAGAAGAAAAGGGGTTTGTGAAAATTATGCGGCCATCTTCAATGATATCGTTGTAAAAACAGGCNTTCCTTCATACATCGTAAGCGGCTACACCAAACAGGGAGGCAGCATCGACCGGTCGGGACATACCTGGTGTGCAGTTTATTTAAACGACGAATGGTATTTCTGTGATCCTACCTGGGATGAAGGCATGCGTGGGCTGCCCCGGTGGTTCCTGGTGCCGCCGTCCGTGTTCATTGAATCGCATATGCCTTTCGATCCCATCTGGCAATTACTTGACAACCCCAGATCGCATAAAGAATTTTATGCAGGGAGAAGTTTTTTTAAAAAGAAAAATACCATTTATAATTCCAGGGATTCTATCAGTGCTTACCTCCGATCCGGCAGCCAGGAACAACTGCAAGCTGCTGCTGCAAGGATACAGGATGCAGGATTAGAAAACCAGCTCCTGGTCAACAGCTCAGGTACGTGAAGATGCTTATCAACATCAACCGGGAAGAAAAAGATATGAACCTGTATAATGCGGCAGTAAAAGACCTGAACAATGCAAATACCATTTTTAATAATTACATAGCATACCGGAATATGCGGTTCCTGCCCGCCAGGCCCGATGCCGGTTTGAATGCAATGCTGGATCCGGTGGACAGCATCATCAGCAGCGCCAATAAAAAACTGGATGAGCTTGCAGCTTCTGCAACAGATCTTCAATACGATCCCGGCCTGTTAAGATATAAATTCAGTGCACTAAAAGATAAATTGCAGGAACAAAAGCAATTTTTAAAACAATATCTTATTACTCCACCTTCCTTGCGTGAAGAACTTTTTTATAAATGATCTGCCCCATTATGATGAATATTTTCCGCAGTACAGGATCTTACATCAAATAACCGGTACATGCCCGGCTCAATAGTCATTAATACTTAACCCAATTCCTTAAAAAGCTTGTGGCATATAAATTGACTTTAAGTCTTCCTAAACAACTATTATAAAAAATGAAAAAGTTATTAATGATCCTGATCGCCTTTGCCGGCATTATCCAATTTTCAGCTTGTAAAACAGATGATACTACCGTAAAGACCGACCTGGTGGATTTCTCTAATTATGTTGATTCAGTGCACCAGCTAAAGCCAGTTTATACCGAAACCCAATGGGGTGTGATAGACCAGGGATATGAGGCCAGGAACGCAAAAGTGGAAAAGGAAATGGACAAACTTGATGCTGCCCAAAAAGCAAAAGTGGAAGAAGACAGGAAAAAGTATGCAACACTAAAAGCAAATTATGACAAAGAGATCAAAGAAGCACAGGAAGCAGACAAGATAAATATGGGAGTAAGGAACCAATTGCTGGGAGACGGGCATAATGGTAATGACTGGTCATTTGTAACAGCAGGTAATATAGTAAGTGTTTATAAAAATTTCGTTGACAGGGTAAGGGAAAATGGCGATAATTATTCGGATGCCCAATGGGTTGTAGCAAGAGCTTTATGGCAGG
>JGI24770J26754_10002254_pt1 | contig 13367 bp, 11 predicted proteins | sample LakOneMetagenome_FD_26754 | JGI IMG/M metagenome (IMG submission 26754) | reverse complement strand
ATGGGCTTGATTAATTCGGTGTTGATTTGTCCAGAAATGCTTTCATAACCATTCACTACACTTCCGGCACCTTTGGTAATTTGAATACTCTCTACCCAAGTTCCTGGTGTAAACGATAATCCGTAAGCTTGAGACGCGCCACGAACAGAAGGAATATTTTCTTCGGTAATCATTAAATAAGGCGATGTCAAACCTAACATTTTAATTTGCTTCGTTCCGGTCANGGCATCCGAAAAATTGACATCAATAGAGGGATTGGTTTCAAAACTTTCTGCCAAATTACAACAGGCTGCTTTGAGTAATTCTTTACTAGAAACCACCGAAGTGTTGGCAGTTTTAGTCAGCGATTTTTGTATTCCTTTTTTGTTTAATTCTACTTTAATTTCTTTCAGAGTTTCTTGTGAAAAAACTGTAGTAGCAAAGAGCAGCATCAGGAATAATGCTATTTTTTTCATGATAATAATTTAAAATTAATTCTATTTCAAATGATCCTCATAAATACAATGAGAATCCGAACCGAATTCAGATTAAATTAGGAGTAAAAGGTATATTGGCTGTACAAGAGATATAATGGCGGCGCATTGGCATCACAATAATAGGTTGGAATATCTCTTTTTATGAAGTAAATTTTGTTGGTAAAAACAGTTGGATTCCATTGGTTGAACACCAAATAATAATTAGCATCTACCGAAAAAACTGTAACCGTAATTTGATCTGTTTTTTCGTTGGATTTAATAGTTTTGTTTTTACAACATTTAGAATTTCTTTCTACTTTTCCGCAGCAATCTTTCTCAATTTCTTGAGCATTAGATACTGAATTGATGGAAACAGAAGCAATTTCATCATCGCAATAATGCACATTAAAAGCCAATCCTAAATTGGAAACCAATAGGAAAAAAGCTAAAAACAGACTTATTTGCTTTCTAAAATTCATAGTACAAAGGTAATTAATCCAAGTGAATAAATTTTAAATGTTTGTTAAAAGATTACACTTCAAACTCTTGCCCCAATAACGGAACCAAGGTATCAAAACCATAACGTTCGTTTATTTTAAATCGGAGTTCATCAGCCGGTTGGTTTTCACCATGCACAACAAATACTTTTTTAGGTTTGACTACCAATTCGGAAAGCCAATGTATTAAATCATTTTGATCGCCATGAGCAGACAACCCTTCAATTTCAACGATAGTAGCTTTTACCTCATAATATTTTCCGTGAATTTTAATCTCGTTGGCTCCTTCTAATAATTTTCTTCCACGAGTTCCTTCGGCTTGATACCCAACAATAACCACAGTTGTTTCAGGCAAACCAATGTATCGTTCCAAATAACTCAATACTCTACCACCAGTAATCATCCCACTAGCAGCGATGACTACTTTGGGACGTTTGTCATAAATAGCATTTATTGTTTCTTGATAATCGGAAATCATCGAAAACATTTTGCACATGGCCACGCAATCTTCGTCTGATAGCTTGTGCCATTTCTTATTGTTTTGAAAAATTTCCAAAACACTAATTCCCATTGGCGTATCAATTATATAAGGAATATTTGGTATTTTATCTTCTTCTTTTAATTGCCATAACAAATACATTATAGTTTGGGCGCGTTCTACTGCAAAACTGGGGATAATTACTGTACCACCTTTGGAATAAGTATTATTAATATACGTCTCTAAAAGCATTTTCACATCTTCATCGGGGTGGATTCGGTTGCCATAAGTGCTTTCTAGAAATACATAATCAGCTTGTTTTGGTTTTATTGGCGCATACATCAACACATCATCATCACGTCCAATATCTCCCGAAAAAACTAAGGTTTTGCCTTCAAGAGTTAAGGTAATTGAACAAGCTCCCAAAATATGTCCGGCATTGCTAAAAACAGCCGAAATTTCGGCATCCAAAGCCACCGTTTCATTTTGTTTAATAACTCTAAAATGTGGAAATACATTCTCTGCTTGAGCTATATTGTATAAGGGTTTGGCGATTTCATGTTTAGAGTACTTACCTTCATTGGCTTGATTAGCTTCTTCTTCCTGAATTTTAGCACTATCCAACAAAATCAACTTTGTTATGGCTACAGTTGGACTCGTGGCATAAATTTTACCTTCGAATCCTTGATTAACTAATCTGGGCAACCAACCGCAATGATCTAAATGTCCGTGGGTCAACAACACATAATCTATTGTTGACGGCAAAACAGGTAGCGGCTCCCAATTGAGTTCACGTAGCGGTTTAATTCCTTGAAACTGTCCACAATCAATTAAAATGCGGACACCGTTACTTTCAATCAATGTTTTAGAACCTGTTACAGTTCCAGCACCTCCTATAAATTTTACTTTCATGATGGAAAATATTTACATAAATCTGAAACTTCTTTCAACACATTTTTTATACGATTTGAACTCAAACCAATTCGTTCTAAACTATGAGAATTATTGATTAACTCACTTGCTAAAATCACATCCAAAACCAACAATTTATCTTTTTCAACTGTCGAAAGTGTTGTCAAACAAGTAACCGGATACAATTTATTAGCATCAATTTTGACTCTTAAATTTTCTTTTTTAGGATAATCCCAACTCAACATTTTGATTCCAGAGCACGTCCCAAAAGCAATAGCATCTGAACTGAACCGATTATTAGTAACAATCCAGCAACTCGAAATTTTGTCGCTATTGGTAAAAACGGATAGCTTCCTGTCTTTCAAATCATTGAATCGAGACAAGATATACATAGGGACTTTTACATCAGAAACCACATCCCTACCCGCATGAAACTTACATTCAATCATACTTATTTCATCATTTTTTCTAATCGCAACATCAACTTCATGAGAAACGCATTTTCCTTGTAATATAAGATTGGTAATGGTTTTATAATTTTCGGAAGCAAAAAGTCGGGCTATGTATTTTTCAAAAAAGAAACCCGCCGGACCGAGCATTTGTATAGCAGCCCTTAAATTGTATTGAGCTGCATGAGAATTGGACTCTTTTTTAAGAAAGCCAAAAGCCATTTTATAGATTTTTTTGGTGGGGATTCCGTCGTAAATTTGACGTTTTATAGATTCTAAAATATCCTCTACAATAGCGCGTTCAGCACCTGATTTTAATAACGATTTTTTGAGCTTTTCAGGTTCAAATTCAACGATATCTCCAGAATGTTTTACTACTTTCATTAGGATTGATTTACCTACATAAAGGTACGAAAAATAACTGCTATTTCATTTTTTTCTGATAATAAAAAGCTGGAATAAAAAGAATTAGAAATATTGGTTGAATAATAAATCTTCTGATGTAAAAGAGGTTCATTTTGTTGGTTTCGCCAAATTTCACCAAAACAAAAAAGAAACTCACCATCAATACAATTCCCAAAATAGAATANAGAAAAATAGAAAACTTCATGATTTTAGCATCGTTGAAAATAAGACGCAACAACCCCAACGAAATCATTGAATTGAGATAATAACGGAATCCTAAACTAAAGAACAATTTAATCATGTTTAGTTTTGGTAGGGGCAAATTGTTGTAATTTGATTTGAAATAATCTAAAAACGGATCATAAAAAATAGAATCTTCAAATGCTCTAATAGCAACAAGAAGCGTAATTAAAAATAAACCTGCAGCTACATTTAGCTTGTTATTTAGTAGATTTTTTAGCATAAAATGAATATTTATTAACCCAAACCACCCAAAGAAAAAACACCACTCCATAAATGAACAATGGAAAAATCACTCCGTGTAAAATATGCTCGAATTTTGGATAATGATATATTGCTATACAAAGTAAAGCGATTCGGAGAACGTTAAACACATGTATAATCACACTTCCTGAAATAATAAAAAGTAGTGTTTGCTTGAATTTTCCTGTAAAGGCAATTACAAAACTGACGAAAAGAATAATTACACTTAATGCGTTGCACCCTTCAATAATTCGGGCAACCCATTGATTGTGATAAAATAATTTCACACTAGCTTCTTTCAAATTGGGCATGGTATACGAATGGTCATCAAATACTGACAACACTTTTTGTGATTGATTGGCGACTATTTTTGTAAAACCATCAACTTCAAACTTTTCTAAATTGTATTGCCNTAAATAGTTTTCGTAAATAACGGTCAGCACCAAATAGCTGATTGCAAATTTGGTTAGAAATAATAGAAACGGTTTAAATTGAATAAGGTATTCCTTCAAAATATAATTTTTAACAAATTTTAGGTAAAAGTAAGAAATTGCATTGGTTACTTTTGCATAAAAAATCAATATGAACTTTGACGAATTAAAACCAGAAATAATTAGCATCCTTTCAAATGAAAAGGAAAGCAGAGACGAAAAGTTAAAAAACCTTTGCCAATTTTTATCGGATAGCGTTGCATATTATAATTGGGTTGGATTTTACTTTGCCAACCATGAAACTAAAACCCTGCATCTTGGCGCTTATGTTGGAGCTGAAACCGACCATACTGTAATTCCGTTTGGAAAAGGAATTTGCGGTCAAGTAGCCGAATCGAATGCCAATTTCGTGGTGCCAGATGTGGCAGCACAAGACAATTATATTGCGTGTAGCTTTACCGTGAAATCGGAAATTGTGGTGCCTTTATTTGTAAACGGAATCAATATTGGCCAAATTGACATTGACAGTCATGTAATTGACCCATTTACCGAAAAAGACGAGCGCTTTTTAGAATATGTAAATCAGGAAGTTTCGAAATTATTCTAAACTACCTTTTTTTATTTGCCTAATCAAAAAAGAAGATTATCTTTGCACACGAATTAGGAAAATCCTATTTCATACATAATAATCATTTAAAATAATATTGGAATGTATTTAAGTAAAGAAACCAAAGCTGAAATCTTCGCTAAACACGGAGGAAAAGCTGAAAACACTGGATCTGCTGAAGGGCAAATCGCATTGTTCACATTTAGAATCACACATTTAACNGAGCATTTGAAAAAAAATCGTCACGATTATAACACAGAGCGTTCGTTAGTTCTTTTGGTAGGAAAAAGAAGAAGTCTTTTAGATTATTTGAAGAAAAAAGATATCAACAGATATCGTGAGATCATTAAAGAATTAGGTATTAGAAAATAATACATATTTAAAGAGGTGCCTGCGCGCCTCTTTTTGTTTTATAAATAAGAAGAAAAGTTCGGTTTTTCATTGGGTTACACAACAACTACTACAACAACACAACTATTCTGTCGACAGGCGGAGCACCAATGTAAAATTAAAAAAGGAAAATTTATGATTCCACAATTATTTGTAGAAACAATCGATTTAGGTGATGGAAGAAACATCACAATCGAAACAGGTCGTTTAGCCAAACAAGCAGACGGATCTGTAGTAGTTAGAATTGGAAAAACTGTTATTTTAGGAACAGTAGTATCCGCAAGAAAAGCAAGTCCAGGTATCGATTTTTTACCATTAACGGTAGATTATCGTGAAAAATTTGCAGCAGCAGGTCGTTTCCCAGGTGGTTTCTTCAAAAGAGAAGCTCGTCCAAGTGATAGCGAAGTGCTAACCATGAGATTAGTGGATCGTGTATTGCGTCCGCTTTTCCCATCAGATTACCATGCAGAAGTTCAAGTGATGATTCAGTTAATGTCTCATGACGAAGATGTAATGCCAGATGCATTAGCAGGTTTAGCCGCTTCGGCAGCACTTGCGTTGTCTGACATTCCTTTTGAAACATTGATTTCAGAAGCTAGAGTTGGAAGAATTGATGGGAAATTCATCATCAATCCATCTCGTGCACAATTAGAATTGTCTGATATCGACATGATGATTGGAGCTTCAAGAGATTCTATCGCGATGGTAGAAGGTGAAATGAAAGAAATTTCAGAAAAAGAAATGGTTGAAGCCATTAAATTTGCTCACGAACATATCAAAGTACAAATTGATGCTCAAGAAAGATTGGCAGCAGCATTTGGCAAAAAAGAAGTTCGTACTTATGAACAAGAAAAATCTGATGAGGCTATTTACGCTAAAGTAAAAGCAGCAGCTTATGATAAAATTTACGCAATTGCTAGCAAAGGTTCGGCTAAACACGAACGTTCAGCTGCATTTGACGCTGTAAAAGAAGAAGTTAAAGCATTATTTACAGAAGAAGAATTGGCAGAAAACGGAGATTTAGTTTCTAAATATTTCTACAAAACCAATAAAGAAGCAGTTCGTAATGTAACTTTAGATTTAGGAACACGTCTTGATGGAAGAAAAACTACAGAAATCAGACCAATTTGGTGTGAAGTAGATTATTTACCATCGGTTCACGGTTCTGCATTGTTTACACGTGGAGAAACTCAAGCATTGGCAACAGCAACTTTAGGAACTTCTAGAGAAGCTAACCAAATTGATTCACCATCAGAACAAGGAGAAGAAAAATTCTATTTACACTATAATTTCCCTCCATTTTCTACAGGAGAAGCTCGTCCTTTAAGAGGAACTTCAAGAAGAGAAGTGGGTCACGGAAACTTGGCACAACGTGCTTTGAAAAACATGATTCCTGCTGATTGTCCTTATACAATTCGTGTGGTGTCTGAAGTATTAGAATCGAATGGTTCATCTTCTATGGCTACAGTTTGTGCTGGAACACTTTCATTAATGGACGCCGGTATTCAAATGATTCGTCCAGTTTCTGGAATTGCGATGGGATTGATTACTGACGGTGATCGTTTTGCGGTTCTTTCAGACATCTTAGGTGATGAAGATCACTTAGGTGATATGGATTTCAAGGTAACTGGAACTTCAGAAGGTATTACAGCGTGTCAAATGGACATCAAAATTGACGGTTTGAAATATGAAATCATGGAGCAAGCTTTGGCCCAAGCTCGTGATGGACGTTTGCATATTCTTAATATTTTGACTGAAACATTAGCGGCTCCAAAAGCTGACGTTAAAGTATATGCTCCAAAAATTATCATGAGAACTATTCCTGGAAACTTTATTGGTGCGTTGATTGGACCTGGTGGAAAAGTGATTCAAGAATTACAAAAAGCCACTGGTACAACTATCGTTATTAATGAAGTTGACGAGCAAGGTGTAGTTGAAATTCTTGGAACTGATCCAGACGGAATTGCAGCAGTATTGGCTAAAATTGATTCTATCATTTTTAAACCAGTGATGGGTGAAGCTTATGAAGTGAAAGTAATTAAAATGTTGGATTTTGGTGCGGTTGTAGAATATACTGCTGCTCCAGGTAACGAAGTATTACTACACGTATCTGAACTAGCTTGGGAACGTACTGAAAATGTATCTGACGTTGTTAATATGGGCGATGTATTTATGGTGAAATATTTAGGCGTTGATCCTAAAACTAGAAAAGAAAAAGTATCTAGAAAAGCCTTATTGCCAAGACCTCCAAGAGAAGAGAAAAAAGAAGCTCCTCAAGGTTAATTGATTAAAAATTAATTCATAAAAAACCCCGATTCTTATATTTGAATCGGGGTTTTTGTTTTTTTATATAATTTAATACTTACATTTGATTGTACCAAAATTAAAACTATGGAGTTTATTATTTTCATTTTAGCGGTAGGTGTTGCCATTTTATTTAATAATTTATATGCTTTAAAAAAAGAAAGCCAGTTTATAAAATCTATTATTGAAAAATACAGTGCTGAAAGTTCGGATTTAAAGAAAGAACTCGCCGAATTGAAAAAATTACTGGAAGGAAAAACCATTTCTTCTGAAGCTAAGACCGAAATTGTTGAAGCAATACGACCTCCTGAAATTGAAGTCATTCCAGAAAGCGTTCCAGAAGTAGTGATTGAAGATACTTCNTTGCACTTTACTCCTATAGAAGCATTGNNGCCTTCTGATAGTATTGTTGACGATAACAAAAGTGTTNCTATTGAAGAAAATGTTAGTACNGAACAACCTATTCTGACCTACGAAAGTCAATCGNCACCACGATTTGAACCGCAACTTCCTGTTGAAGAAAAGGTATACGAAGAAAGTGCTTTTTCTAAGTTTATGAAAACGGCCGAAAGGCAATTTGCCGACAATTGGACTGGAATTCTTGGAACGGGTATTATGGTGCTTGGATTGGGTATTTAAGCATTTATACCGCATTGAAAGTCGCACCATTGTTTAGAGTTTTAATCTTATGGTTGTATGCCGGATTATTGGTTGGATCGTATTATTTTTTACAGAAAAAAGAGAAATGGCAGACTACCGGACTATGGTTGCGAAGCGCCGGAGCAAGTTTGTTTTTGTTTGGGTGTTTTGGTGCCTCTCAAATTCCAGCCTTGACGTTTATTGCGAATCCGATTTTTAGTTATGCCTTAATTGGACTAGGAATTGGACTGAATTTATTTGTTGGCTATATCATTAGAAAGCAAACTTTTTTATCACTGCATGTGATTTTAAGTATGCTAATTTTGTGTGTAATTCCCGAAAAAACGCTTGCTACTTTTATATTGGCATCGGTTACGGCTACAATCGGAATTGTATTGTCGTACAAAGAAAAATGGGAATATCATTTGTTAATTGTCATTACCGCTTTTATCATTTTTGACATTTGGTTTAACGCACAAGGCACCCATTTATCGGCTACTCAAAACATCATTGCTATACTTGGAATAATAGCCGTTGCTGGAAGTTGTATGGTAATGCAATACCGCAGTGTTTATGAAAACACGTTTTTTGACAAAACTGCTTTTATTACGCATTTAACCAACTGGGTTTTGTTTGCTACAGGATTAATTTTGCATAGTACTGGTAGCCGATTTAAAACCTTTGTGCTATTCATTGGCGCTATAATTTGTTTGTTTATTTCACTTAGAGCTAGAAAGAAAAAAATCTATTGGTTGTATCATTTAGATGGCATGGTGGCATTTGTGTTGCTTTCGTTGAGTATTATTATGTTGAACGATTGGAGCGTTGGTTTGGATGTCATTGCTTGTATTTTATACATAGTTATTGTTGTTTGTTTGTTTGTGGTGTATAAAGAAAAAGAATCGTTGCTTTATCGTATCTTTTTGGGTATAAATCATGCTGCAGCTGTAGGCCTAATCCTGTTTTCGGCATTAGTGGTTAGTGATTCTGTTGGCGCTTCTAAAATCACAAGTGCTTTGGCTACTTCAATTGTGTTGGCACTAATCGCTATTTCGGTTCCAATTTATACTTCCATTAAAAAAGAGTTTGAATCTATTGATCCTTTCTTTGGTGATAAAAATCTAAGTTTAAATGGTTTGCTCGCCATTGCCCTATCTGTTTTTGTGATTGTAAATAGCAACAACCAATTGACACACAATTTATTTGTAGTGGTTCTTATTGGAATTGCGCTAGTTTGGTGTTTCTTGAAACAAAAATTGGACAACCATACGTTTGATATTGGAAGAATTATTTTCTACACCTTTAGTATTTTCATCACGGTTTATATTATTAAAATTGAAGACAAATCTGCATATGATTTTGTTTTCGCGGCTGGTTTAACGCTTTTGATTGCTTACAATTGGACGGTCACCCATTTTTACAAAAACGATTTCATCATTCGATTTATCGCTATTGTTGGAATGAATGCACTTCTGCTACTGTTGGTATATAAATACTTGCCACAGNATCAAATTATTCAAATTTTTAGTTTGTTCGGAATCGCATTATTAAACCATGAATTCTTATGGTTGAATTTCAAGAAAAACACGTTAACCTCTGACAACCAAACGCTATTATACGTTTTCATTCACTTTTTCACTTTTATTGGAAGCGTCTTGTTTTTGTATCATACATCTAACTTTTCGACGACAGAAATTGGGTTGACATGTCTTGGAATCACAGCTGTTGAACTGTATATTTTATTTGCAAAAAGACTCAGAAACAATTCAGAAGACACCATTAAAGAATGGACAAATTTCAATTTAATTACTGGTGAATTTTTACTTTTTAACGCCTTTCTTTTTGGGTTTTCTTGTTTGCAAATGGAATATTTGTCTGTTTACTTTGCCATAATAGCTTTGATTTCTTTTGTTGGATTTCAAAAATTTGGCGAATTTAAACGTTACAATACATACTCGTTTTTAATCTTAGTGGGAAGCATTATTGTTGCAGTCTACTCGGCAATTGATAGTGAGTTTGCCGCAAATCGATGGTTACTTTATACTACTCAAGCAACAACGATGCTTCTTACTGTTGGCTACTCCTATTTACAATTTAAAAGCACAGATGAAAAAACGAAAAAATTCATCGTTGTTTTACCTATTATTCAGAATTTAGGCGTACTGCTTTTATTGTTTATACAACTAGAAATCAATTATTTGCCGCTATTATTTATGGTTTTAGCTTTGGTTAATTACTGGTTAATTACAAATGAAAAAATAAAACTAACGCAAGACTTTGCTTCAATCATTGCCTTTTTGGCGATAATTGCATCTTTATATCATTGTTTCGATAAACTCAATACTTTTGTAATGCTAGATTGGATTGTACAGCTTTCAAGTATTGCATTAGGATTGGCATTAGTCATTCTTTTAAACAAAAAAGAAACTGTAGATTCGATGAAATCCAATTATCAAATTGTGTTGAATGTCTGGCTTTCGCTGATGATGTTTTCGCAATTGCCTCACCAATGGTTACCGGTATTTTGGTCGGCTACTGCTATATTAAACTTGTATTTATACTTTAGAAAAATAAGTTTACAAAAAAACATCAGTATCGTATATTATTTACTTGCCAACCTACACTTAGGCTTTTTAAGTTTTAATTTTTACCAAACAAAATTCTTGGCCATCTATCTATTGATTTTTGTTTTATTAGCCGTTTATATTTATTTAGCTTCAAAATGGATGGAAAAATTTGAACTCAAAAACAGCCTATTAATTTATCCGGCAACATTAAGTATCGGATGCTTTTTATATTTAACCTTCGACAAAGGCATACTAACGTTCTTTTGGATTTTAGAAGCGTTAGGCTTGTTGATTTTAGGAATTCTACTTAAAGAAAAATACTTTAGATACGTTTCGCTTTCATTAGTAGGATTATGTGTCGTGCGGTTGATGTTTTTCGATTTATCGAATACCGATTTCTTAATTAGAGCTATGGTTTTATTGGGCGTTGGAGTGGTTTTACTCGTAATGAACAGCTTGTTTAAAAAATACAAAGATCGATTTGAATAGTAGAAAAACCTCAATCCATTATTTTGAATTGAGGTTAAAATCTACAACTTATAACTCAACAAAACCGACAAACTACTTTTTCCGAATTGGTTATCAATTCTTTTAGTAAACCANTTGTAAGGAGTAAAATTATAATGAATTGCTATTCCTATGTTTTTAGACGTAAAACCAATTCCTTGGGCNGCATAAATACACGATAATGCTTTAGTATTTGTATCTATGTGGTAAGAATAGCTTCCATTTTCATCGGCATAATAACCACTTACATTCTCTGGATTTTCTTTATCTTCAAATGAAAAAAAACTGGCGCCATAAGTAGAACACCATTCTATTATCGCTTTCTTTTGGAAGAGTTTAAAATAGTACAATTTATTTACTCTAAAGCCAACTTGTATGGTAATTCCTTTGGCTTTTACATTGAAAATAGAATCTTTTCCAGTGTAAACAAAACTGTTTTGAACTTTAGGAACCATAATATTAAATCCTAAATCGAGTAAATCATTATGTTCTATTCGGGTTCTGTACCAAAATCCGTATTGCTGCGACGGTCCAATTTTAGATTGCAAATTCCCTAATGGCATCACAATTCCTGTTTCAAATTTATAATGCTCATATTTTGTAGTGTCTTTCACAAATTCTTGTGCCCTTGCTTTTGTTAATAATAAAAGCGATAGTAATAAAAATAGCTTTTTCATGACTTACCAGTTTATAAAAGGCATTGACCTTTTTTTATTACTATTCCAAAAGCCAATTTGAATTCCTTTTTGGGTGGTACTTTTATTGAATATTCCAATTTGAAGGCCATTGAAATTTTGAGTTTTATTTAAAAACCCAATTTGAATACCATTCATATTTTCAGAATAATTACTAAATGCTACAAACATGCCGTTGGCTGATTTTGACATATTGGATATCCCAGAAAGATGAATTCCGTTTAATTGTGAAGTATAATTACAGATTCCATTTACAGAAATCCCATTGCAAGAATAACCAGCATTAAATAACGAAATTGCAACACCCGAATAGGCAATATTCTCATTCATATTAGAATGTCCAGTTCCTATGCTCAATCCATTTACAGAAACTGTTGGTGGATTTAGAAGACCTCTTCTTTCAGGGTCATCAAACATTAAAATGAATATCGATAATGGATTAATTTCAATATTCAAACCGTTAATCTTTTGAATGGAATTTTTTTCACTCATATTCAACCCCAAACCTATGGCTAATCCGTTTACTTCCTGGACTCCGTTTGTTTTTGGAGTAAAACTAAATAGCGTGGTTTTTAAATGATCTTGCTGAGCAAAAACAGTGGCAGAAAATACCAATAGAACTACTAAAATTTTGATTTTCATAAGTATTAGTTTTAAAATTATACACCAAAACTATTGTGATTATTACAACTAAAATGGTGATAAATAATAATAAAAATGCATATATTTGTGATTATCACAAATTATGAAACATCAAGAACTGCTTTTAAAGACCATCAGAACGTTTCTTTCTCCATCAGAATCGCTGAATGAAGTCATCGCTTTTGTACTAAACATTAGTTATGATGCCGCACACAGAAGGGTTTCGGGAAAAAGCAAATTTTCTATTGAAGAAACCATATTGCTTTGCAATCATTATGGCATTTCTATGGATGCTATTTTCTCTGGACAGAATAAAGTGTTGGTTGAGAAAACAACAGAAGTAAAGTCGTTTGACGACATGGTGACTTATTTTGAACAATCGGCAAATTACTTAAAACAATACTTGGCATTAAAAAATACCACTTTATTTTATTCGGCTAAAGACATTCCATTGTTTTATACTATTGGAGGTAGTTTACTGTCAAAATTCAAATTATATGTGTGGTTGAACTTGCTTATAGGAACAGAAAACCAAGAAGCATTTGAAAAGTTCCAGCTAACCAAATCGCTACAAGAATACATTGAAGTATTAAAACAAGTGTATGAAAAAGCTGCTGTAAGTGAAATATGGAATGATACTACTATAAACAGCACTTTACAACAAATATTTTACTTTTATGAATCGGGTTTACTAACCCGAAATAACGCCGAATTATTGTATGCCGAAATGAACACTTTGTTACAAAATTTGGAAGATAAATGTAGTTTGAATCAGCCCAACTTCCACTTGTATTACAATGAATTGTTGATTTTAAACAATAATGTTCTTATTACTGAAGACCACAAAAAAACCTTGTTTATTCCTTATACTTTATTGGGTTATTTTATAACGGAAGACCAGAATAC
>JGI24770J26754_10002248_pt1 | contig 13378 bp, 12 predicted proteins | sample LakOneMetagenome_FD_26754 | JGI IMG/M metagenome (IMG submission 26754) | reverse complement strand
GTGCCGATCTTGTCGAGGATGCAGACCAACAGGACGCTCGTGCCGGTGGTGGCCTTCTCGGTCGTGTCGGGCAGCCAGGTGTGGACCGGGAACATCGGGGCCTTGATGGCGAAGGCGATGAAGAAGCCGGCGAACAGCCAGCGCCCCGTGGTCTGGCTGATGTCCAGCGACGCGAGATCGCTGAGGAGGTAGCTGGGCGAGCCCTGGTTGGCCGACACGACGTAGAGCCCGATCACCGACGCCAGCATGATCAGGCCGCCGGCGAGCTGGTAGACGAGGAACTTCACCGCGGCGCGGTTGCGGCCCGGGCGACCGAACCCGCCGATGAGGAAGTAGGCCGGGATCAGCGTGGCCTCGAAGACGATGTAGAACAAGAAGACGTCGGTCGCCGTGAAGACGGCCAGCGACATCGCCTCGAGGGCCAGCGTCCAGGCGACGAAGGAGGCGAGGTTGTCCTCGGCCTCGGCGTCGGGCCAGGAGGCCACCAGCACGATCGGCACCAGCACCACGGTCAGCAGGACCATCAGCAGGCCCAGGCCGTCGACGCCGAGCGCCCAGTGGACGCCCAGGGGCTCGATCCAGCTGACCTGCTCCTCGAGCTGCATGCCGCCGCCGGTGCTGAACTGGGTGGCGGCCCCGATGCCGAGCAGCAGGGTGAGCCCGGCGAACCCGAGCCCCAGCTGCTTGGCGGAGGTGCGCACGACTCCGGTGACCACCGCGCCGAGGAGCGGCACGGCGATCAGGAGAGTCAGCCAGGGGAAGTCGTTCATGTGAGGTTCACCGCCAGCAGGGCCACGACGACGATGATCACGCCGCCGACGAGGGACAGGGCATAGGAGCGGACGTAGCCGTTCTGCCAGCGACGGAGGACGCCGCCGAGGCCGGCCACGGCCCAGGACCCGCCCTCGACCGCGCCGTCGACGGCGACCTTGTCGAGGGTGGCCAGTCCGTGGGCGAGGGCCCGGCCCGGGCCGACGACCAGCGTCTCGTTGATGGCGTCGCCGTAGAGGTCGTTGCGGGCGACCGTCACGAGGGGCGAGACCTGCTCAGGCGCAACGCTGGGCACCTCGCGCTTGCCGACGAACAACCAGGCGACGGCCACGCCGATCAGGACCACGACGAGCGCGAGCAGCGAGATCAGCAGCGGCGGGATCGGCGGCTCGTGCTCGGGGGCCACACCGACGACCGGGGCGAGGAAGTCCACGATCCAGCCGTTGACATAGAGCAGACCCCCGAGGACCGACAGGGCCGCGAGCACCATCAGCGGCACCGTCATCACCTTGGGCGACTCGTGGGGGTGGACGCCTTCGACCCAGCGCTCCTTGGTGAAGAACGTCATCAGCATCAGACGCGTCATGTAGAAGCCGGTCACGCCGGCGCCGAGCAGCGCGGCGAGTCCCACGATCCAGTTCTGGGCCAGGGCGCTCTCGATGATCTTGTCCTTGGACCAGAAGCCCGCGAAGGGCGGGATCCCGATGATCGCGAGGTAGCCCATCGCGAAGGTCAGGAAGGTCACCGGCAGCATCTTGCGCAGGGCGCCGTAGTGGCGCATGTTGACGTCGTCGTCCATCGCGTGCATGACCGAGCCGGCGCCGAGGAACATGTTGGCCTTGAAGAAGCCGTGGGTCAGCAGGTGGAAGATCGCGAACGCATAGCCCGCGACTCCGAGGCCGGCGCCGAGCATCATGTAGCCGATCTGGCTCATCGTGGAGCCGGCCAGCACCTTCTTGATGTCGTCCTTGGCNGTTCCGATCGCAGCACCCCACAGGAGCGTGACGGCCGCGACGATGACCACNGCGGTCTGGGCGGCCGGAGCGTTCTCGAAGATGAAGTTGGANCGGGTCACGAGGTAGACACCCGCCGTCACCATGGTCGCCGCGTGGATGAGCGCCGACACCGGGGTGGGNCCCTCCATCGCGTCGAGCAACCAGGCCTGGAGCGGCACCTGGGCGGACTTGCCGGCCGCGGCGAGCAGCAGCAGGAGGCCGATGGCATTGAGCCTGCCCTCCGACGCCTCGCTCGAGACCGCGGAGATCCCGGCGAAGGCCGTGGTCCCGAAGGTCACGAACATCAACGCGATGGCCAGCGACATCCCCATGTCACCGACGCGGTTCATGACGAACGCCTTGATGGCCGCAGCGGCCGCCGTCGGCTTGTGCTGCCAGAAGCCGATCAGCAGGTAGGACGCCAGGCCCACGCCCTCCCAGCCGAGGAAGACACCGACGTAGTTGGCCGAGAGCACCAGGATCAGCATCGCGGCGACGAAGAGGTTGAGGTAGCCGAAGAACCGGCGCCGACGTNCGTCGTGGGCCATGTAGCCGATCGAGTAGACGTGGATCAGCGAGCCCACACCGGTGATCAGCAGCAGGAACAGCGCCGACAGCGGGTCNTAGAGCAGGTCGAGCCCGACGTCGAGCTTGCCGGCCTGGAACCAGGTCCACAGGTGCTGCCCGACCTGGCGGTCGGCGGAGTCGCGGCCCAGCAGCCCGAAGAACATGGCCAGGCTGATCAGGAACGAGCCGGCGACGGTCGCGACNCCGAGCAGGTGTCCCCACTTGTCGGTCAGCTTGCCGCCGATGAGCAGGATCGCGGCGCCGGCCAGTGGCAANGCCACCACGAGCCAGAGCAGCGCGAAGACGCCCGACGCCTCGGTGGGTGCGACCACCGGNACGTGGGCGGCCCCCTCNTGGGCCAACACGGAGAAGTTCACGGTGTTCCCCTCAGTACTTCAGCAGGCTCGCGTCGTCGACCGAGGCCGAGCGCCGGGTCCGGAAGATGGTCATGATGATCGCCAGGCCGACCACGACCTCAGCCGCGGCGACGACCATCACGAAGAACGCCGCGATCTGGCCGTCGAGGGTGCCGTGTTGCTTGGCGAAGGTCACGAAGGCCAGGTTGCTGGCGTTGAGCATCAGCTCGACGTTCATGAACACGACGATGGCGTTGCGTCGCGTGAGGACGCCGACGGCACCGATGGTGAACAGGATCGCCGAGAGGACGAGGAAGGCGGTGAGGTTCACGGTTGCTCCTCGGTCGATGCAGCGGCGTCGGACTTGCCGGCCACCTCGGGNGCTTCGTCGGCGCCGGTNCCCAGCTGGCGCTGCACCGTCTCGATGGCGTCGGCCATCGCCGGGGCGGACCGGACGGTCCCNCGNGCCGCGAGGACCCGCGACACCGAGGACTCGGCGGCGGTTCCGTCGGGGAGCAGGGCCGGGGTGTCGACCGCNTTGTGCCGGGCATAGACGCCGGGCGAGGGCAGCGGACCNGGGTGCTTGCCGGTGTCGGCGTAGTCACGCATCCGCTGCTTGGCCAAGGAGGTCTGGGACTCGCGCGGCGTGAGCCGCTCGCGGTGGGCCAGCACCATCGCGCCGATGGCCGCGGTGATCAGCAGCGCCGAGGTGATCTCGAAGGCGAAGACATAGCGGGAGAAGAGCAGGTTGGCCAGCGCCTGGATGTTGCCGCCCGTGTTGGCGGTCGCGAGCCCGGCCTCCTTGCCGAGCGCGGCCTGACCGACCCCGACCGCGAGCAGCAGTCCGAGGGCGAGCCCCGCGATGATGGCGGCGACCCGCTGCCCCTTGATGGTCTCGATGACCGAGTCCGACGCATCGACGCCGACCAGCATCATCACGAACAGGAAGAGCATCAGGATCGCGCCGGTGTAGACGATGATCTGCACGGCGAAGAGGAACGGCGCCTCGAGCGCGGCATAGAGCACGGCCAGGCTCATCATGATCACGGCCAGCAGGAGCGCGGCGTGCACGGCCTTGCGCACGAGCTGCATCCCGAGTGCCGACAGCACCATGATCGGTGCCAGGATCCAGAAGGCGGTCACGAGGCGTCTCCCCCCGGTGCAGTGGTGCCGGTGCCGCCGGCGAAGTCGCCGCGGTAGTAGTCGCCGTCGTCGTCGCCCAGCAACATCGCGTGCGGGGGCTGCTCCATTCCGGGCAGCAGCGGTGCGAGGAGGTCGGACTTCTCATAGATGAGCGACTCGCGGGTGGTGTCGGCGAGCTCGTACTCGTTGGTCATCGTGAGCGCGCGGGTCGGGCACGCCTCGATGCACAGGCCGCAGAGGATGCAGCGCAGGTAGTTGATCTGGTAGACGCGGCCGTAGCGCTCACCGACGGAGAAGCGGCCGGCGCCGCCGTCCTCGTCGGTGTTGGACGCGCCCTCGACATAGATCGCGTCGGCCGGGCAGGCCCAGGCGCACACTCGCAGCCGATGCACTTCTCGAGACCGTCCGGCCACCGGTTGAGCTGGTGCCGGCCGTGGAACCGCGGCGCGGTCGGCGGCTTCTCGAAGGGGTACTGCTCCGTGACGACCTTGCGGAACATCGTCCGGAAGGTCACCCCGAACCCCGCGATGGGGTCCCAGAGCTGCTCCTTGAGGGTGGGCATCAGACCTCCTCAGAGGCGACGGACGTGGATGGGCCAGGGGTTGCGAACGTCAACGGTGCGGCTGGGCCCTGGACGGCGCCACCGGCCGGCATGGGCGGCACAGGGAAGCCGCCGGCGAACGCGTCGTCGGTGTCGTCCTCGAGCTCCTCCGCCTCCGGCTCACGGTCCCCGATGAAGGAGATCACCAGGAAGATCGCGGCCAGCACGCCGAGGGCGATCAGGATGGTACGGAGGTCGTAGGCACCCTCGGTCTTGGCATTGCGGATCGCCGCCACGGCGAGGATCCACACCAGCGAGATCGGGATAAGCCGCTTCCAGCCGAACGCCATGAACTGGTCGTAGCGCAGCCGGGGCAGCGACCCCCGCAGCCAGATGAAGATGAAGACGAAGAAGAAGACCTTGCCGAAGAACCACAGCAGCGGCCAGTAGCCGGTGTCGGCCCCGGGCCAGACGTTGATGATGCCCCAGGGTGCGTGCCANCCCCCCAGGAAGAGGGTGGTGGCGACGGCCGACACGGTGGCCATGTTGATGTACTCGGCGAGGAAGAACAGCGCGAACTTGAGGCTGGCGTACTCGGTGTGGAAGCCGCCGACCAGCTCACCCTCGGCCTCGGGGAGGTCGAACGGCGCGCGGTTGGTCTCACCGACCATGGCGATCAGATAGATGATGAACGACGGAGCGAGGATCAGGGCGAACCAGAAGTTCCCGTCCTCGTTCTGCGCCGCGACGATCTCGGAGGTCGACATCGAGCCGGCGTAGAGGAAGACCGCCACGAACGCCAGGCCCATCGCGACCTCGTAGGAGATCATCTGGGCGCTGGACCGGAGGCCACCCAAGAGGGAGTAGGTCGACCCGGAGGACCAGCCGGCCAGCACGATGCCATAGATGCCGATCGAGGCGATCGCCATCACGAAGAGCACCGCGACGGGCATGTCGGTCAGCTGGAGCGGCGTCCGATGACCGAACATCGAGACCTCGGGCCCGAAGGGGATCACCGAGAACGTCACGAACGACGGGACGACCGCGAGCACCGGAGCGACGAGATAGACGACCTTGTCGGCCGCCTTGGGGATGATGTCCTCCTTCAGGGCCAGCTTGACGCCGTCGGCCAGGGACTGGAGCAGACCGAAGGGGCCGTTGACGTTGGGGCCGATGCGGTGCTGCATGCGAGCCACGACGCGGCGCTCGAGCCAGATGTTGAAGAGGGTCAGCAGCACCAGGACGAGGAAGATCAGCACCGCCTTGATGATGACCAGCCAGACCGGGTCCTTGCCGAAGGCCTCGAGGGTGGCCTCCGGGGCCGCCGCGAGCACGCTGGGCAACATGAACGCCGTCACTTGGTGGCTCCCTTCACCGTCACGCGGCCACCGGGCGAGGCCAGGTCGGCCAGCACCCCGTTGCCGAAGGAGTTGGCCGGCACCCAGACCACGCCCGCGGCGATGTCCTCGGCCGTCCGGGCGGGCAGGGTGACCGCGCCGCGGTCACCGGTGATGGTGACCTCGCCGCCGTCCTCGAGCCCGAGCGAGTCATAGACGTCCGGCCCGACGACCGCGACCGGCCGGCGTCCGGTGGCCCGCAGGGCGTCGGCGCCATCCTGGAGCGAGCCCAGGTCGATCAGCTGCTTCCAGCTGGCCAACGCCAGGGACCCCTTGGCGCTCTTGCTCGCCGAGGCCTTGGCCGGCGTGACCGCCGCGGCGCGCTCGCCGTCCCAAGGGCCGAGGCTCTCCATCTCGGCGCGGGCGGCCGCCACGGTCGCGAATCCGAGAGGGGCCCCGAGCTCCTCGGCGATGCCGGAGAGGATGCGGAGGTCGGGGAGGGACGCGGGGTTGCTGAACACGGCGTCGAAGGTGCGCGGCCGGCCCTCCCAGGTGACGAACGTCCCGGCCTTGTCCGAGACCGGAGCCACGGGGAAGACCACGTCGGCGACACGGGTCACGTCGTTCTCGCGGAGCTCCAGGGAGACCACGAACGACGCGGCGTCCAGTGCGGCGCGGAACGCGGCCGGGTCGGCGGTGTCATCGGGGTCCACCCCGCCGACGACCACGCCACCGAGCGTCCCGTCGCGCAGGGCCGCGACGATCGCGTCGGCGTCCCGGCCGGAGGCGTCGGGCAGCGAGTCGACGCCCCAGGCAGCGGCGACGTCGACCCGGGCAGCCGCGTCGGCGACCGGCCGGCCACCGGGCAGCAACGTCGGCAGGCAGCCGGACTCGAGTGCGCCCCGGTCACCGGCCCGGCGCGGCACCCAGGCGAGCTTGGCGCCGGTCTTGTCGGCCAGCTCGGCGGCTGCGGTGAGCGCGCCCGGGCTGGTCGCGAGGCGCTCGCCCACAAGAATCACCGACGACGCGTCCAACGAGACGCCGCCGTCCGCGGCCAGGGCCGAGAGCGCTGCCGCCTCGTCACCCGGGGCGGTCGCCACCAGGCGACCGGCGAGCTTGCGGAGCCCGCGGCTGCTGAAGGGGGCGATCGCCACGACGCTGGTCCGACCGCGACGGGTGGACTTGCGCAGCCGCAGGAAGATCGTGCCCGCCTCGTCCTCGGGCTCGAGGCCCGCCAGCACGACGGTGTTGGCGCCTTCCAGGTCACCGTAGGTCGCACCCTGGGTGAGCACGACGCGCGAGCCGAGGAAGCCGGTCTCCTCCGCGGACAAGGGGCGCGACCGGAAGTCGACGTCGTTGGTCTGGAGCGCGACCCGCGCGAACTTGCTGTAGGCGTAGGCGTCCTCGGCGGTCACTCGGCCGCCCGTCAGCACGGCCGAGGAGCCTGCGGCGGCCAGGCCACGGGCCGCGACCGCGAAGGCCTCGGGCCACGACGCCGGACGCAGCTCGCCGTCCTCACGGATCCGGGGATAGGCGAGCCGGTCGTCCTCGCGGGCGTAGGCGAAGGCGAATCGGTCCTTGTCGGAGATCCACTCCTCGTTGACCTCGGGGTCGTTGCCCGACAGACGGCGCATGACCTTGCCGCGACGGTGGTCGACGCGGATCGCCGCGCCGCAGGAGTCGTGCTCGGCCACGGACGGGGTGGACACCAGGTCGAAGGGACGCGACCGGAAGCGGTAGTCGGCNGACGTCAGGGCGCCGACGGGNCAGATCTGGATCGCGTTGCCTGAGAAGTAGGACTCGTAGGGCTCCTTCTCATAGATGCCGACCTGCTGGAGGGCACCTCGCTCGATGAGCGCGATGAAGGGGTCGCCGGCGATCTGCTCGGAGAAGCGGGTGCAGCGGGCACACAGCACGCAGCGCTCGCGGTCGAGCAGGACCTGGGCCGAGATGTTGATCGGCTTGGGGTAGGTCCGCTTGACCTCCTGGAACCGGGACTCACCACGGCCGTTGGACATGGCCTGGTTCTGCAGGGGGCACTCGCCGCCCTTGTCGCAGACCGGGCAGTCCAGGGGGTGGTTGATGAGCAGGAACTCCATCACGCCGGTCTGCGCCTTGTCGGCGCCCTCGGAGGTGACCTGCGTCTTGACCTCCATGCCCTCCGACGCGACGAGCGTGCAGGACGCTTGCGGCTTCATCCGGCCGGGAGGTCCTTGCATCTGGCGAAGCGCACCGTCCGGACCGGGTAGCGCCACCTCGACCAGGCACTGGCGGCAGGCGCCGACGGGCTCGAGGAGCGGGTGGTCGCAGAACCGCGGGATCTGGATCCCGACCTGCTCGGCGGCCCGGATCACCAGCGTCCCCTTGGGCACGCTGACGCTCACCCCGTCGATGGTCAAGGTGACGAGGTCGGTGGGGGGCACTCCGGTGGTCGAGCTTGTCGAGACTTGTGTCATGCCTGGGCTCCCGCAGTGGCGAAGACGGTCGAGGCGGCCGGGTCGAACGGGCAGCCGCCCTCGGTGAGATGGCGGACGAACTCCTCGCGGAAGAACTGGATCGAGGAGGTGATCGAGCTGGTCGCGCCGTCGCCGAGCGCGCAGAAGGACCGGCCCAGGATGTTGTCGCACTCGTCGAGCAGCAGGTCGAGGTCGGCCTCGGTGCCCTGGCCCTTCTCGAGGCGGGCCAGCGTCTGGGTCAGCCACCACGTGCCCTCGCGNCACGGGGTGCACTTGCCGCACGACTCGTGCTTGTAGAACTCCGTCCAGCGAAGGACGGCGCGCACCACACAGGTGGTCTCGTCGAACAGCTGGAGCGCGCGGGTGCCGAGCATCGAGCCTGCGGCCGCCACGGCTTCGAAGTCGAGCGGCATGTCGAGATGCTCGTCGCTGGCGGTCAGCAGCGGCGTCGAGGAACCACCCGGCGTCCAGAACTTCAGCTCGTGGCCGTCGCGGATCCCGCCGGCCAGCTCGATCAGCTGGCGCAGGGTGATGCCGAGCGGCGCTTCGTACTGGCCCGGGTTGGTGACGTGGCCGGAGAGCGAGAAGATCCCGAAGCCCNTGGACCTCTCGGTGCCCATCGCCGCGAACCACGAGGCGCCGTTGGCGATGATGCTCGGCACCGACGAGATCGACTCGACGTTGTTGATCACNGTGGGGCTGGCGTAGAGACCGGCCACGGCCGGGAACGGCGGGCGCAGGCGCGGTTGCCCGCGGCGGCCCTCGAGCGAGTCGAGGAGCGCGGTCTCCTCACCGCAGATGTAGGCCCCGGCGCCCGCGTGGACGACCAGCTCGAGGTCGTAGCCGGAGCCGTGGATGTCGTTGCCCAGGTGGCCGGCGGCNTAGGCCTCGGCGACGGCGGCCTGGAGGCGCCGGATGACGTGGAGCACTTCACCGCGGACATAGATGAACGCGTGGTGCGCTCGGATGGCGTAGCTCGAGATGATCACGCCCTCGATGAGGGTGTGCGGGCTGGCCATCATGAGCGGAACGTCCTTGCAGGTGCCCGGCTCGGACTCGTCCGCGTTGACGACGAGGTACTTGGGGTTGGGGTTGTCCTGCGGGATGAAGCTCCACTTCATGCCCGTCGGGAACCCCGCGCCTCCGCGGCCGCGGAGACCAGACTCCTTGACGGCGGCGATCACGTCGTCCTGGCTCATCCCGAGCGCCTTCTTGAGGGCGCCGTAGCCGCCGCGGCCTTCATAGCTGCTCAGCGTCCAGGAACGCTCGGCGTCCCAGTTGTCGGTCAGGACAGGGGTCAGGGTGTCGGTCACTTGGCTGCCTCCGGAGCGGTCCAGCCCTGGTCGCGGGCGATCGAGAGTCCGACCAGCGACGCCGGGCCCGCTGCGGGCCCCTCGTCGGCCAGGCCGTCGTTGAACCCGGCGAGCACCCGCTCGGCCTCGCGCCAGGTCACGATCTTGGGGCCACGCGTGGAGCGGACCTCCTTGCCCTCNCGCAGGTCGTCGACGAGATCGACGGCCGACTCGGGGGTCTGGTTGTCCATGAACTCCCAGTTGACCATCACCACGGGCGCGTAGTCGCAGGCCGCGTTGCACTCGATGTGCTCGAGCGTGATCGTCTTGCCATCGCCGTCATCCGGGGTCGTCTCGTCGTTGCCGATGTCGAGGTGGTCCTTGAGGCGCTCGAAGATCGCGTCGCCACCCATCACCGCGCACAGCGTGTTGGTGCACACGCCGACGTGGTAGTCGCCGACCGGGCGGCGCTTGTACATCGTGTAGAAGGTCGCGACGCCGCTGACCTGCGCGGCGGAGATGCCGAGGATCTCGGCGCACGCCTCGATGCCGTCGGGCGTGACGCGGCCCTCGACGCTCTGCACGAGGTGGAGCATCGGGAGCAGACCCGAACGCGGCTGCGGGTAGCGGGCCGCGATCTGCTCCAGCTCCTCGTAGGTCTTCTGGTCGATGCTCATCGGTCAACTCCACCCATCACCGGGTCCAGCGACGCGATCGCCACGATCACGTCGGCCACCATGCCTCCCTCGGACATCACCGACGTCCCCTGCAGGTTCGTGAACGACGGGTCCCTGAAGTGGACGCGGTAGGGGCGGGTGCCCCCGTTGGACACCACGTGGGCCCCGAGCTCGCCGCGNGGCGCCTCCACCGGGACGTAGGCCTGCCCGGGCGGCACCCGGAAGCCCTCCGTCACGAGCTTGAAGTGGTGGATCAGCGCCTCCATGGACTCGCCCATGATGTGCTTGATGTGGTCGAGGCTGTTGCCCATGCCGTCGGAGCCGATCGCCAGCTGGCTCGGCCAGGCGATCTTCTTGTCGGCGACCATGACCGGGGCACCCTCGAGGTCGGCCAGCCGGTTGGCGGCCTGCTCGATGATCCGCAGCGACTCCCACATCTCGTTGACGCGCAGCCGGAAGCGGCCNTAGGCGTCCGAGGTGTCCCACGTCTGCACGTCGAAGTCGTAGTCCTCATAGCCGCAGTAGGGCTGGGTCTTGCGCAGGTCCCACGGGTAGCCGGTGCTGCGGAGCACCGGGCCGGTGATCCCCAGGGCGAGGCAGCCAGCGAGGTCGAGGTAGCCGACATCCACCAGCCGGGCCTTGAAGATCGGGTTGGCGTTGCACAGGTCGGCGTACTCCGGAAGGCGCTTCTTCATCAGTGCCACGAAGTCGCGGATCTCGTCGAGCGCCCCCGGGGGCAGGTCCTGGGCGACACCGCCGGGCCGGAAGAACGCGTGGTTCATCCGCAGCCCCGTGATGAGCTCGAACAGGTCGAGCACGAGCTCGCGCTCACGGAANCCGATCGTCATGACCGTGAGGGCACCGATCTCCATGCCGCCGGTCGCGATCGCGACCAGGTGGGACGAGATGCGGTTGAGCTCCATGAGCAGGACCCGCATGACCGAGGCCTTCTCGGGGATCTCGTCCTCGATGCCGAGCAGCCGCTCGACGCCCAGCACGTAGGTCGCCTCGTTGAAGAACGGGGCGAGGTAGTCCATCCGGGTGCAGTAGGTGACGCCCTGCACCCAGGAGCGGTACTCCATGTTCTTCTCGATGCCCGTGTGAAGGTAGCCGATGCCCGCGCGGGCCTCGGTCACCGTCTCGCCCTCGAGCTCGAGGATCAGCCGCAGCACGCCGTGGGTGGACGGGTGCTGGGGGCCCATGTTGACGACGATGCGCTCCTCGACGTGCTCGCCGAGGGCGTCGGTCACCGAGTCCCAGTCCTGGCCGGTCACCGTGAAGACCTTGCCCTGCGAGGTCTCGGCGCTGCCGGCGTAGGGGTCTTGGGTCGCGGCACCGGGTCCGTTCGAGGCAGCGCCGGGTTCGTTCGTTGAGCTTGTCGACATCAGTTGTAGGACCTCCGCTGGTCCGGCGGCGGCACGCTGCCGCCCTTGTATTCGACGGGGATGCCGCCGAGGGGGTAGTCCTTGCGCTGCGGGTGACCGGGCCAGTCGTCCGGCATCAGGATCCGGGTCAGCGCCGGGTGACCGTCGAAGATGATCCCGAACATGTCCCAGGTCTCCCGCTCGTGCCAGTCGTTGGTGGGGTAGGTGTCCACCACCGATGGGATGTGCGGGTCGCTGTCGGGGCAGGTGACCTCCACCCGCACGCGGCGGTTGTGGGTCATCGACAGCAGGTGATAGACCGCGTGCAGCTCACGGCCGGCGTCGTCGGGGTAATGAACGCCGTTCACGCCCGTGCACAGCTCGAAGCGCAGCCGCTCGTCATCCCGCAGGAGCCGCGCCACCGCCGGCAGGTCCTCCCGGCGCACGTGGAAGGTGATCTCGCCGCGGTCGACGACGACGCGCTCCAGGGCCGGCTCGATCTCGGTCTCGTGCAAGCGCGACTCGAGCGCTTGGGTCACCTCGTCGTACCAGCCGCCGAACGGGCGCTGGCTGGCGCCCGGCATGACGACCGGCGCGACCAGGCCGCCGTAGCCGCTCGTGTCACCGGTGTCCTTGACGCCGAACATGCCGGTGCGGACGCCGACGGCCTTGTCGACCATGGCGTCGCTCGCGACCAGGTCGGTGGCCGGGTCCTGGGTGCCTCCCGTGCTGGTGCTCTCGTCGGTCACCGCAGCAGCCCCTTCATGTCGGAGGTGGGCAGCGCCTTGAGCGCGGCGGTCTCGAGCTCCTCGACCTCGGCGACGCGGTGAGCGCCCAGCTTCATCGACTGCACCTGGGCGTGGAGCTTGACGATCGCGTCGATCAGCATCTCGGGGCGCGGGGGGCAGCCGGGGAGGTAGATGTCGACCGGGACGACGTGGTCGACGCCCTGCACGATGGCGTAGTTGTTGAACATGCCGCCCGAGCTGGCGCAGACGCCCATGGCGAGCACCCACTTGGGGTTGGGCATCTGGTCATAGATCTGACGCAGGACGGGGGCCATCTTCTGGCTCACCCGACCGGCGACGATCATCAGGTCGGCCTGGCGGGGGCTCGCGCGGAAGACCTCCATGCCGAAGCGGGCCAGGTCGTACTTGGGGCCGCCGGTCGTCATCATCTCGATGGCGCAGCAGGCCAGGCCGAAGGTGGCGGGCCAGAAGGACGCCTTGCGCATGTAGCCGGCAACGCCTTCGACGGTCGTCAGGAGTACGCCGCTCGGCAGCTTTTCCTCAACACCCATGGGAGGGGCCTTCCTTCGCGTCGGTCGCGGTGGNGAGCTGGTGGGAGGGGGTCACGGGCGNCGGCTGTCAGTCCCAGTCCAGGCCGCCGCGACGCCAGACATAGGCGTAGGCGATGAAGACGGTCACGATGAAGACGAACATCTCCACCAGCCCGAAGCGGCCCAGCGCATCGAACTGCACGGCCCAGGGGTAGAGGAAGATGATCTCGATGTCGAAGACGATGAANAGCATCGCGGTGATGTAGTACTTCACCGGGAACCGTCCCCCGCCCATCGGCTGGGGGGTCGCCTCGATGCCGCACTCGTAGGAGTCGAGCCTCGCCTTGTTGTAGCGCTTGGGCCCCACGACGGCGCTCATGATCACGGAGAAGACCGCGAATCCGGCCGCCAGGATCACCAAGGCCAGGATCGGCGTGTAGAGCTCCATCCCTGTCCTTCCCTAGCTGTGCTGTGCTCGGCGGGGACCCGCGCAACCCCCGGCCGAGGCGCCTCGGAAGACCTGCCTTGTGAATGGCTTCACGAGACACGCCCGGGACAGTCTAGGGGTCCCCGGCAACCATCCTGCACTGTGGGCAGGGC
>JGI24770J26754_10002247_pt1 | contig 13382 bp, 10 predicted proteins | sample LakOneMetagenome_FD_26754 | JGI IMG/M metagenome (IMG submission 26754) | reverse complement strand
GTGCGCGCGTTGCGGGCGCCGATCGACACGCTGGGCCTGCCATGGACCGTGGCGATGCGCACCGGCGACGCGAGCGCGCGCGACAAGCGTCTGGCGCGCACCGGCCAGGCCGAGGTCTTGGTCATCACGCCCGAGTCGCTGGCGCTGCTGCTGTCTTACCCGGAGACCGCCGGGCATATGCGCGGACTGCGCGCGATCGTGGTCGACGAATGGCACGAACTCCTCGACAACAAGCGCGGCGTGCTGCTGCAGCTCGGCCTGGCGCGCTTGCGCGAGCTCGCGCCGAAGGCGGTCACCTGGGGCTTGTCGGCAACGCTTGGCAACCTCGGGGAAGCACGAGATGCGCTGTTGCCGCACGCGCCGGAGGCGCCGATCGTCGACGCCGCGAAGCCGCGTTCGATGGTGCTGGAGACGCTGCTGCCGGACGCCGCCCGCCGTTTCCCGTGGGCCGGGCACCTGGGCCTCTCGCAGCTCGAACGCGTGGTCGAGCGCCTGCGCGGCGCGCGCAGCACGGTGTTGTTCGCCAACACGCGGGCGCAGGCCGAGCTGTGGCACCAGGCGCTGCAGGCCGTCTGGCTGGAGGCGCCNGAGGCACTGGCCCTGCACCATGGATCGCTCGATCCCGCGCTGCGCAGCGCGGTCGAAGCNGGCTTGCGCGAGGGCCGGGTGCGTTGCGTGGTCGCGACGTCCAGCCTGGAACTCGGGGTCGATTTCCCCGCGGTCGACCTGGTCATCCAGGTCGGCAGTCCGAAGGGCGTGGCGCGGCTGCTGCAACGGGCGGGCCGCGCGCGCCACCGCCCCGGCGAGGCGGGGCACGTGGCCTGCGTTCCCACCCATGCGCTGGAGCTGCTCGAGTACGCAGCCGCGCGCCACGCGCTGCGGGCCGGCCGGGTGGAAGCGCGCCGGCCTCCGCGCCTGTCGCTGGACGTGCTGGCGCAACACTGCGTGACGCTGGCCCTGGGCGGCGGCTTCGATGCGGATGCGCTGTTCGCGGAGGTGCGCGGCACCCACGCGTTCGCCGCGCTATCGCCGTCGCTGTGGAGCGCCGTGCTCGACTTCATCGTGCAGGGCGGCAAGGCGCTCGAGCACTACCCGGACTACCAGCGCGTCGTGCGCGACGCGGACGGCGCGTACCGCGTGGCCGATCGCAAGGTCGCGCTGCGCCATCGGCTGTCGATCGGCACCATTGCGAGCGACAGCCACGTGCAGGTGCGGTTCGCCAAGGGCGGCCGGCTCGGTTCGGTGGAGGAAAGCTTCGTCGGCCGCCTGCGACCGCGCGACCGCTTCCACTTCGCCGGCAAGACGCTCGAACTGGTGCAACTGCGCGACATGACCGCCTACGTGCGCCTGGCGAAACGCGCGGATGGCATCGTGCCTCGCTGGCAGGGCGGACGCATGCCACTATCGAGCATGCTTGGAGCGGCGGTGCGCGAAGCGATCGTCGCCCCGCCCGACGGACCGGAACTGCGCGCCATCGCGCCGCTGCTCGCCACCCAGGCGCGAATGTCCGCGTTGCCGGGGCCAGGCGTGCTGCTGGCGGAGCAACTCGGCACGCGCGAGGGCTGGCACCTGTTCCTGTATCCCTTCGCCGGCCGCAGCGTGCACGAAGGCCTGGCCGCATTGCTCGCGTTGCGCTGGGGTCGGCTGCGGCCCGACAGTTTCGGTTTCGCGGTGAACGACTATGGCCTCGCGGTCACCGCCCGCGGAGGCCTGCGGCTCGACGCTGGGACGCTGCGGTCGCTGCTCGCGGAAGGCGACCTCCTCGGCGACCTGCAGGCGGGGCTCAACATGGCCGAACTGGCGCGCCGGCAATTCCGCGAAATCGCCCGCGTCGCCGGGTTGCTGCCGCCGTCCCTGCCAGGCCGCGCCGCCCGCAGCGACCGCCAGCTGCAGGCGTCCAGCAGCCTGCTGTTCGACGTGCTGTCGCGATTCGATCCGGACCACCTGCTGCTGGAGCAGGCGCGGCGCGAGGTGCTGGAAGCGCAATTGGAAGTCGGCGCATTGCGCGAAGCCTTGGCCGCTTGCGCGACCCAGGCATTGTCGCTGCAATTCCCCGCGTCGCTGACGCCCCTGTCGTTCCCGCTATGGGCCGAAGCCAATCGCGGCGCGCTCAGCACCGAGGACTGGTCCACGCGCATGCGGCGCGCGGCCGAAGCGCTGGAAAAGCGCCATGGTTGAGGCGATCGGGATCGAACTCGGCGGCGAGCCGCTGCGGCTGCTGGCGGATCGCGCCGTGCATTGGCCGGCGCGGCGACGCCTGCTGCTCGCGGACCTGCACTTGGGCAAGGCCGACACGTTCCGCGCCGCCGGCATCGCACTGCCCCGCGGCGGGACCGGCCATGATCTGGCGAGGCTGTCCGCGCTGGTCGAAGCGAACCGGATCGAATCGGTCTGGATCCTCGGCGACGTCCTGCACGGACGCGCCGATCTTTCGCACTGGCGCGCGTCCTGGCAGGCATTCCGCGAGCGCCATCGGACGCTGCAGGTCGCGGCGCTGGCCGGCAACCACGATCGCCGGTTGCGCGATGCGGGCCTGGGCATCGATCTCCTCGGCGACGCGGTGCACGACGCGCCCTTCCTGTTGCGGCACGCGCCCGCGGTGGAAGCGGGCGTGCACGTGTTGTCCGGGCACCTGCACCCGGTGCTGAAGCTGCCGGGAGAGCCGCGCGCGCCGGTGTTCTGGCTGCGACCGGGTTGCATGGTGCTTCCGGCGTTCTCCGCATTCACCGGGGGATTTCCGATCTCGCTCGCGCCGGGCGAGTCGGCCATCGCCTGCAACGGGGAAGCGTTGCTGCGGATCAACGCGTCGGGGCCGCCCAGGTGCTGAGCGCGGCGCCCTCGGGCTGCCAGCGCGCCGGTTCGAGCCGCGGATCGCGCAACAGGCGTTGTCGCGCTTCGTTCGCTTCCAGCTGCGCCAGCGGCGACAGCAGTTCGATCCTGCTGCCGAGCTTGCGCGCGACCGCCACGCCATCGCGCAACAGCAGGCGGGCGCCCGACTGGCGCGGCAGCTTCTCGCCAGGCAGAAGCGTGCCCGCGAGATTCAGCGGGTCGCTGGACGCGACCACGATCCATTCGCCATCGGCTGGGCGATTGCGGATCGCGCGCAAGGCAGCCACCGCTTCGGGCAACGCGTATTGCTCTCCCGCCAACCCGGCGACGAAGCGTCCGCCACGCAGTTCGCCGGCGGCTTCCATGCGCCGGTACACGCGCACCAGGTCGCGCCAGGGCGGCAGCCAGTCGGCTTCGCGTTCCAGCAGGCGCCAGCAGACGAAGCCGTAGCGCCGCAACAACGCGCGCGCGACATGCTCCACGGTCTCGGCATCGACCGCGGCGCGCGCCGTCGCGCCACCCGTTGACCGCGCGAGCGTCCAGCGGCCGGCGTCGCGGATGCCGGAAAACTGGCCGCGGCGCAGCCTGCGCCCGCCGGCCGGCGGCCGCTTCGCCTGCGGGAGCAGCAGGGCGCGCAGCCCGGCGAAGCTGTCGCAGGTCACCCGGCCGCGCGCCACCAGTTCGGCCAGCGCGTCTTCGAGTTCGGTCTGCAGCAGGCGGCAGCCATCCTCCAGTTCGTCGAAGAACAGCGCGCCACGCGCGCGGATCGCCTCCACCACTTTTTCGGCGCGCGAGGACAGCGGTGCGCCTGCATCGGCAGGGCTGGCCAATGCGCTCCAGCGGCCAAGTTCGCGCCGGGGCAGCAACACCAGCGGCGTCGCGCGCACCGGCCCCCGTCCGCCCTTGGCCGTATCCGGTGCGACCGGCGGGCGCAGCCGCATCCACGCGATGCGCCCGGCGCTGCACTGCGCGTCCAGCCAGTCGATCGAGTAGTCGGCCAGCCGCAACGGCAGCAGGTCGGCTTCCCAGCTCGAGGCCGGCGCTTCCCAGCCTTCCAGTTGCGCCAAGACGGCAGGCAGCGCGTCCGGCCCGCGCAGCCGGGTGCGCGCCGAGGCGTGCTGCCAGTCGCACAGGAAACGCATCGCATCGGCGAGCGACACCGGCTCGATCTCGCGACGCAATCGCCCGAGGGTATTGCGGTGGATGCGCGCCAGCAGGTGGCGTTCGCACCATTGCTCGCCCGCCAGCGCGGGGTCGAAGATCCCGCGCATCGCGGTCCCTTCCACCTCGAGCGCCGCGGCGGCCATCGCGATGTCGCCCGTGGACGCGCCCAGCAGCGAGGCCAGGTCCGAAGCCCGGGTCGGGCCGCTGGCGCTCAGCCGTCCGCGCACCAGTTCGCGCAGCGCATCCTCGCGCGTCCACGCAAGGTCGAACTGCACCGGCACCTGCACCTTCGGCTGCGATCGCGAGTCGGGATGCACGGCCCGGAGTTGCGGCAGGCGTTCGGTGGCCGTCCACAGCGCGCCGTCGCCGGCCTGCAGGCACGCCGCCCGTCCTGCCTTCGCGAGGGGCTCGAGCATCCCGCTCCAGGCGAAACGCCCGACTTCCGCGGCGGACACGACACCCAATTGCATCAGGGTCTCGTGCATTTCGTCCGCGTTGCGTGGCACGGGCCATGCGTCCTCGCGGACCCCGTCGATCGCATCGGCATCCAGCACCCCAAGGTCGCGTGCCGCGCCCGCGGCACCGAGCCCGCGCGTCTGCACCGCCTGCGTGCGGCGTTCCTCGAGCGGCGCGTCGTCGAGGAAGGCGTACGGTGCGGCGTTCAAGGCTTCGGCCGCGAACACCGTGGGCGCGGTCAGGTCGCGCGCCACGATGTCGATCGCGCCGGATTCGATCCCGCGCAACACTTCCAGCCACCCTTCGGTGTCCATCGCATCGAGCAGGCAGTCGTCCAGCGTCTGCCGCACCAGCGGATGGTCCGGGACCTGGCGGTCGCCGACGATGTTCTCGAGGCACGCGACCTGGTCCGGGAACACCGTCGCCAGCAGGTCTTCCGACTTCATCCGCTGCAATTGCGGGGCCACCTTCTTGCCCGACGAGAATCGCGGCAAGGCCAATGCCGTCGTCGCGTTCCAGCGGAAGCGCGTCGGGAACAGCGGCGCGTCCAGCAGCGCCTGCACCAGCACCTCGCGCGCGCTCGAGGAATGCAGGAACCCGGCGACATCGACCAGCGGGAAGCTGTGGCTGGTGGACAGGGACAGCACGATCGCATTCTCGGTGGCTGCCGCCTGCAGCTCGAAGTTGAAGCTGCGGCAGAAGCGCTTGCGCAGCGCCAGTCCCCAGGCCTTGTTGACCCGGCTGCCGAACGGCGCGTGGATGACGAGGTGGGTGGAACCGGATTCGTCGAAGAACCGCTCCATCGCCAGTTGACGGTGCGTCGGCAACAAGCCGAAGCCCGCGATCTGTTCCGCGCAATACGCCAGCAACTGTTCCGCGGCAGGCTCCGAAAGCCCCACCTCCTCGAGCAGCCAATCGCGCGCAACGCCCATGCCCTGCGCCAACCGCGACTGCAGTTCCTCGCGCAGGCGCGAGACCGCGTGCGAAAGCGCGTCGGTGCGGCCGGGGGCTTCGCCGAGCCAGAACGGGATCGACGGCGGCGCACCCTGCGCGTCCTCTACCCGCAGCTTGCCGGGTTCGATCTTGAGGATGCGGTAACTCGCGTTGCCCAGCTGGAAGATGTCGCCAGCCAGGCTTTCGATCGCGAAATCCTCGTTGATGGTGCCGATCGANATCGCCTGCGGTTCCAGCAGCACGCTGTAGTCGCCGACATCCGGGATGGTGCCGCCGCTCTGGGTCGCGACCTGGCGTGCGCCCTTGCGTGCGCGCAGCTGGCGGTTGACCGCGTCGCGGTGCACCCACGCACCGCGGACACCGAAGCGGCTGGCATAGCCCTGGGCGAGCATCGCCAGGGTCGCGTCGAACGCGGCACGTTCCAGACCGCGGTACGGCCACGCGCGCCGCACGAGGTCGAACAGTGCGTCCTCGCCGAGGTCGCGGCTGGCGACCTCTGCCACGATGCTCTGCGCCAGCACGTCGAGCGGCGCTTCGGGCATCCGCAGCTGGTCCAGTTCGCCGCGGCGGACGGCATCCAGCATGGCGGCGCATTCGAGCAGATCGTCGCGGGTGGTNGCGAACAAGCGCCCTTTCGGCACGCCACCGACGTGGTGTCCGGCGCGGCCGACGCGTTGCAGGAAGGCGGAGATGCTGCGCGGNCTGCCCAACTGGCAGACCAGGTCGACGTCGCCGATGTCGATGCCCAGCTCGAGCGATGCGGTGGCCACCAGCACGGTCAGTTCCCCGCGCTTGAGGCGCTGCTCGGCGTCCAGGCGCAATTCGCGCGACAGAGACCCGTGGTGCGCGGCCACCCGTTCCCGGCCCAGCCGCTCCGAGAGGTGGCGCGCGGCGCGTTCGGCCATGCGCCGCGTGTTGACGAACACCAGCGTGGTCTTGTGCGCCGCCGCCAGCGCCTGCAAGCGGTCGTAGACCTGTTCCCACTGGTCGTTGCCGGCGACCGCGCCCAGCGGCGACAACGGCAATTCCAGCGCGAGGTCACGGGCGCGCGCGTGCCCGATGTCGACGNTCGCGCAATCCGGCGTGCCGGCCGCATCCACGTTGGCACTGCCGACCAGGAAGCGGGCCGCCGCTTCGATCGGCTTCTGCGTCGCCGACAAACCGATCCGGGTGGCTCGGCGCCCGGCCAATGCGTCCAGGCGTTCGAGCGAGAGCGACAGATGGCTGCCGCGCTTGTTCTGCACCATGGCGTGGATTTCGTCGACGATCACCGTGCGCACGGAGGAGAGCATCGCCCGCCCCGACAGCGAACCGAGCAGCACGTAGAGCGATTCCGGCGTGGTGACCAGGATGTGTGGCGGGCGCCTGCGCAACGCCGCGCGCTCGGCCTGCGGGGTATCGCCGGTGCGCACCGCGGTGCGGATGTCGACGTCGGGCAGGCCCTGGGCCGCGAGCTCGTCGCGGATCCCGGCCAGCGGCGCTTCGAGGTTGACGTGGATGTCGTTCGACAACGCCTTCAACGGCGAGACATAGACCACCAGGGTCGCGTCCGGCAGACCGGACGAGAGGCCCTCGCGGACGAGTGCGTCGATGGCGGCAAGGAAGGCGGTCAGGGTCTTGCCCGAACCGGTCGGCGCGGCGACCAGGGCATCGCGGCCGGAAGCGATGGCGGGCCATGCGGCGACCTGGGCTTCGGTCGGGGCCGGGAAACTGCGCGCGAACCATGCCGCGACGGCGGNATGGAACGCCGCGAGCGCCGGATCGACGGAATGTGGCGCGGACATCCGCGGATTATCCGCCCCGTCCTCGCCGGCCGGGTGAACGGAATGGCTGAAATCCAGGCGGATCTGCGCGTGCACCCGCGCAGCCTGCCGACCCTGCGTCTCGCCGGTTGCGACCGTGCCCGGGGAGCCGCCTACTGGCCGCCGGCGAACAACCCGCGAACGGCGGGCGCGAGGTGCGGCAGCAGCACCGCGGCCGGGACTTCGACCACCTGCGTGCCGTCCGAATACGGCCCCACCTGGTAGGGCGGGAACACGAAGCGCAATGCGGCGATCTTGCCATCCGGCCCGAGCACCGGTTCGAAGTTGGCGAAATTCCCGGGGTTCGCTTCGGTGCCCTGCGCGATCATGTCGGCGGCGTCCTTCAGCTGCTCCTTGTCCACGGCATCGTCGCCCTGTTCGTCGCTACCCGGCGACCGGGCATCGGCCCTGACGTCCTCGCCGAAGCGCTGGCGCTGCACGGCCATCAACTGGTCGCGGGTATAGTCGGAGATCGGGCCCCAGCCCGCCGGGTCGGCCACCAGGGTTCCGGCAGTCAGGCGCCGGTTCTCGGGCAGCAGCCAGACGTAGCGATCCAGCAGCGGAGCGCCATGCGCACCGCCGACGAAACTGGTTCCCTCGGCGGCCACCGCGACGATGCGTGGCGTCTGCATCACCATGCTGTAGGCCAGCGACAGTTCGAACGGCCCCGGTCCCTGGTAATCCTTGTTCTCGGCGACTTGGCGCAGGAACTCCGCGCGCATCGCTTCGGCATCGCGTTTCACCTCGGCGGCGAGCGCGGGGTAGCGCTTCAGTTCCGGCGGGAAGCTGATCCCGACCAGATAACGCGGATCGCGTTCGGAGATGTCGGCCAGGTCCACCTGGCCCGGCGAGGCCGCAGGCTGTTGCGCACCGGCGGGCGCGGCCGGAGCCTGGCCGTGCGGTTGCGGTGACCGGTTGCAGGCCGCCAACGCGAGCAGCAGCCACGCCCCATGTTTCGAATGCATCGTCCCTTCCTCCCGGGAATGGCGCGGAGGTTAAAACCCGGCGCGTGACGCCTGCATGCAGGAACGGCGGCCAAAAAGAAACCCGGCCGAAGCCGGGTTTCCTCGAACCTTGCGGTTGCGTTGGCTCAGACGGCCTGGACTTCGTCGGCCTGCAGGCCCTTCTGGCCCTGCACGACCGTGAAGGTGACCTTCTGGCCTTCCTGCAGCGACTTGAAGCCGCTGCCCTGGATCGAGCGGAAATGCACGAACAGGTCGGAACCGCTTTCGGGCGTGATGAATCCGTAGCCCTTGGCATCGTTGAACCACTTGACGGTACCGCTTTGGCGCTCGGCCATGGTGTTACTCCTTGGAACAGTTTTGGTGTGGACACGGACGGATAACCGGCCGCGACTGTCGAGCAAGGGGTAACGCGTTATCGATGGAGCGGATCGTCAGATCTACCGCATCGGAGCCACGATGTACCGTGATCCCGCTTGAAACAGTGGGCGCACGATACCCTACTTCCGGGGGCAATTGTGAACAGGCGCCAGCGATCACCAGTCCTGGCGCCCGGGCAGCAGCCCGCGCAGTTCGGCGTCGGTCAGATTGCGCCAGCGCCCCGGCTTCAGATGGCCCAGCTGGACGTTGCCGATCCGCACCCGCAGCAGCTGTTTCACCCGGTAGCCGAAGTGCGCGGCCATCAGCCGGATCTGCCGGTTCAGGCCCTGGGTCAGCACGATCCGGAACCCCTGGCTGCCCAGCTTGCCGGTCTTGCACGGCAGGGTCGTCTGCCCTTGCACCGGCACCCCGCGGCTCATCCCGCGCAGGAACTCCGGGGTGACCGGATGGTTCACCGCGACCAGGTATTCCTTCTCCAGCTTGTTCTCGGCGCGCAGGATGTCGTTGACGATGTCGCCGTTGCTGGTCAGCAGGATCAAGCCTTCCGAATCCTTGTCGAGCCGGCCGATCGGGAAGATGCGCTGCTGGTGGCCCACGAAATCGACGATGTTGCCCTTCACCGATGCCTCGGTGGTGCAGGTGATCCCGACAGGCTTGTTGAGCGCAATGTAGACGTGGCGGCGCTGGCCCTTGGCCGCGGTCCGGGCCGCGAGCACGTTGCCGTCGATGCGGATCTCGGGAAGGTGTTCGGGATCTTCCGGCAACTCGGCGCCGATGCGCGCGCGGATGCCCGCGACCGTGACCCGGCCTTCGGCGATCAGGCGGTCAGCCTCGCGGCGGGAGCAGAAGCCGGTATCGGCGATATGGCGGTTGAGGCGCATGGGGCGCGGATTCTACCCAGTGCGCCCGGCTGGCGCCGGCGCCAATGCGTCGGCTCCTGCCGGAACGCGTCCACGGCCCGGTCCGGGCCTCGACGCCTGACGCGCCATGTCACCCCGCGGCATGACCCCGATCACGGTTTTCGCTGGCACGCGGCCTGCGTCCACCCGGTGGCCCATCCATGCGGAGCCTCCGTCCATGATCGAGAACCCCGACGAGTACCAAGCCATCACCCGGCTGTTCGACCTGGTCTGTGGAGGCCAAGTCGACAGTTCGGAACTCGCCCTGCTCGACTCGCAGGTCGCGAAATGCCTGGAACTGGCATACCAGTCCGATGAGGCGCCGGCGATCGAAGGCATGGAGTTCAAGCGGCGCGCGATGTCGCTGTCCTAGGCCGCGGATTCACGCACCTGGTGCGGCGTACTCCGGGTGCCGGCGCATCCACGCTTCGGCGTATTCGCAACGCGGGTCCACCTGCAGCCGCTGCGCCCGCGCGAAATCCACGGCCGCCTGCACCAGCTTGCCGGCGATCCCGCGCCCGCCGATGGCCTCGGGCACGACGGTGTGGTTGATCGCCATCACGTCGCCCTCGATCGCGTATTCGACGAAACCGGAATGGCCATCGACTTCGGTTTCGAAACGGTGCCGCGAGGCGTCGTGGCGGATGGCGATGTCGTTCATGCCGGCAACCCGAGTTGGCGAAGGAAGCCATTCAATGCATCCGGCATCGCCAGCAGCGTGAAGGCCACCCCGTAGGCGCCCCCGACCAGGTGCGCGCTGTGGTTGATGTTGTCGCCGCCGCGGCGTTCCATCCAGATCGTGTAGCCGACATAGAACACCGCGTACAGCACCGCCGGGATCCCGAACGGGAACGGGAAGAAGTAGATCTTCGACCATGGCGAGAACAGGATGAAGCTGAACATCACCGCCGACACTGCGCCGGACGCACCCAGGCTGCGGTAGCGCGCGTCGTGGACGTGCTGCATGTACGAGGGCAGGATCGCGACCACGATCGCCGACAGGTAGAAGCCGAGGAAGCCCAACGCGCCGATGCGCTCGACGAACATCGGTTCGATCGCGCGGCCGAAGAAGAACAGCGTGATCATGTTGAACAGCAGGTGCTGGAAATCGGCGTGGATGAAGCCGTGGGTCAGCAGCCGGTCGTACTGCTTCCGGCGGTCGATCGCCGGCGGCCACAGGATCAGCCGCTCGAGCAGCTTCGGGTCGTTGAACGCCCGCCACGACACCAGCACGGTGGCGGCGACGAGGATGATGGTCAGGCTCAGGCCCACTCTTCCAGTCCTTCCTCGGCGTACAGGCGCGCGAACGAGGGCCGTGCCTTCATCGCCTTCGCCAGCGCGGCGAGGTGCGGCCACTCGGTCGCGGGTTTCGGCATGTTGCGCGACCAGCGCATCAGCATTGCGAGGTAGAAATCGGCAGCACTGACGGTCTCGCCAAGCAGGTACGGTCCGTTGGCCGCGAGGTGGTCATCGATGCGCTGCCATTCCGCCTCGATCCGCGGCGCGCAATGCGCGCGCAGCGCGTCCGCGTTCGCCTCGCCGGCGGGTTCGCCCGGATACCACCACTGGCGGAACAGCGGCTGCACCATGTTCGCGAGGTTGAACATCCACTGCACGTAATCGCCGCGGGTCGCGTCTTCNGGCGCAGGCGCGAGATTCGCCTGCGGTCGGCGATCCGCCAGCAGCATCGCCAGCGCCGCGGCTTCGTAGCGCGGCTTGCCGTCGGTGACCAGCGTNGGCACCACGCCNTTCGGGTTGAGGGCCAGGTANNCGGCNGACTTCTGCTGCTTCGCCGCGGTATCGACGAGGCGCAGTTCGTAGGGGACATCGAGTTCGATCAGCAGCCAGTGCACGAGGAAACTGGCGGCACCGGGCGCGTAATACAGGACGTCCATGGACCGCTCCTGGGTGGGTGCGGCCATGATAGCCGCGGGCTGCTGCCAGCGCGGTGGCGGCAGCCATGGCCAAAGCCACGAGGCGGGCGATGCACGGGCGGCTACCATCGCGGTTCCGCCGAATGCCTGCCACCGCCATGATCCGCACCCTGCCCGCCGCCGCCCTCCTCGTCTTTGCCTTCGCCGCATCGGCCGCCGGGTCGTCGGATCTTTCCACGGTGTCGGAACGCTCCGGCTTCCAGCGCACCGGCCGATACGACGAAGTGACCGCGCTGTGCGAGGCGTTCCAGCGGCGCTGGCCGGATGCGGTGCGCTGCGAAACCTTCGGCACGACGCCCGAAGGCAGGCCGATGAAGTTGCTGGTGGTCTCGCGCAGCGGCGCATTGACCGCGGAAGCCGCGAAGACGCGGGGCCTGCCGGTGCTGCTGGTGCAGGGCGGCATCCATGCCGGGGAAATCGACGGCAAGGACGCCGGCTTCCTGGTCCTGCGGCAAATGCTGGACGGCGGAGCGGCGAAAGGCGCGCTCGACAAGCTCGTCCTGCTGTTCGTGCCGGTGTTCAATGTCGACGGCCACGAGAATTTCCGCGCCTGGAACCGCCCCAACCAGCGCGGGCCGGAGGAAATGGGCTTCCGCGTCACCGCGCAGCGCTACAACCTCAACCGCGACTACATGAAGGCCGACAGCCCCGAGATGCAGGCGATGCTGCGGCTGGTCGACGCCTGGGACCCGGCGGTGGAAATGGACCTGCACGTCACCGACGGCGCCAAGTTCCGGCACGACGTTTCGATCACGGGGGAGCCGGTCAATTCGGGCGACGAAGCGCTGCGCGCCACCGGGCGCGCGGTCCGCGACGGCCTCGTGGCGCGCCTGCAGGCGCAGGGCTCGCTGCCGCTGGCGTTCTATCCCTCGTTCGTGCAAGGCGACGATCCCGCATCGGGGTTCGTCGACGGCGTTTCGCCGCCGCGATTCTCCAGCGGCTATTTCCAGTTGCGCAATCGCGTCGGCATCCTGGTCGAAACGCATTCGTGGAAGGACTACCCGACCCGCGTGCGCATCACCCGCAACGCCATCGTCGACCTGGCGGAAATGGCGGCGAACGACGGCGGGCGCTGGCTCGCCGCCGAACACGATGCCGACAAGCGTTCCGCGCAACTCGGCGGCAAGCCGGTCGCACTGGACTTCAAGGCGACCGACAAGGCCCGCATCATCGATTTCCTGGGCTATGCCTACGCACGCACGCCATCGGACGTTTCCGGCGCGCCGATGACGCGTTACGACGAATCGAAGCCGGAAGTGTGGAAGATCCCGCTGCGCGACGAAGTCGTGCCTGCGCTGACGGCGACCGCGCCGCGCGGTGGTTATCTCGTGCCCGCCGCCTGGGCAGCACTGGTGGAACCGAAGCTGCGCCTGCACGGGATCGAATACCGTCGCCTCGATGCGCCCCTGCACGCCGTCGCGGTCGAAACCTTCCGCGTCGCCGCGCCGAAGTTCGATCCGGTTTCCTTCGAGGGTCACCAGCGCGCCACGCTGGCGGGCAACTGGACCCGGGCCACCCGCGACCTCGGGACCGGCGCGCTGTTCGTGCCGATCGCGCAGGCCGGGGCGCGCCTGGCGATGGCGCTGCTCGAACCCCAGGCGCCCGATTCGCTCGCCGCCTGGGGCGAAATGAACAATGCCTTCGAGCAGAAGGAATACATGGAGGACTACGTCGCCGAGGACGTGGCCCGCAAGCTGCTCGCCGCCGATCCTGCGCTGGCCGCCGAGTTCGCGAAGAAGCTGCAAGACGATCCCGCGTTCGCGAAGGACCCGGCCGCGCGACTGGATTTCTTCTATCGACGCAGCCCGTCCTGGGACGCGGGATACGGGCTGTACCCGGTAATGCGCAGCGACAGCGTGCCGTAGCCGCGCGCCCGCCTTACCGGGCTGCGCAGCGCGAGCCGGGCAATTCCAGCGACTGCAGGGTTTCCCCGCGCGCATCCTGCACGAACGCGACCAGGCCCCACGGCGACGATGGCGTCGCGAATGCGACCTGCTGCGC
>JGI24770J26754_10002246_pt1 | contig 13384 bp, 9 predicted proteins | sample LakOneMetagenome_FD_26754 | JGI IMG/M metagenome (IMG submission 26754) | reverse complement strand
CCGGCTGGCGATCAGGTCGTAATAGAACGCTGGCGATGCAACCGGTGCTGGACTCAACAAATGCTCGAGCTTGCTGCGCCACGGTCCCGCCAGTACAGTTTCGGCAATCAGCGTGTGTGACGGCGCCGCAAAGTTGCGCGGCATTTGCACGGCCAATACACCGCCCGGCGCAAGCGCGTCGACGAGTGAGGGAAGCAGCAAATCNTGCCTCGGCAACCAGTGCAGGGCTGCATTGGAATAAATGACGTCGGCCGGTTGCGTNGGGCGCCAGGTCGCAAGTGTCTGCTTGAGCCAGGTCACGCCTTTGATGTTGCCTGCGGCCTGCGCCAGCATTTCTGCGGAATCGTCAACGCCGGTGACGGCGGCATTTGGCCATCGCTCGACGATAAGCCGGGTAACGTTGCCGGTGCCGCAACCGAGGTCGTACACCTGCTTCGGATCGGCATGCGCTACGCGCGCAAGGAGATCAATTGCGGGGCGCAATCTCGGCTGTGCGAACTTGAGGTACTGCTCGGGTTGCCAGGTCATTCGTCGCCTCCTCTTCTCATCGTGCTCATGGCATTTTCGCTCCACCCATTCATTCAGGCCACTCCGCGGCGTGTGCCCCAGGCGGCACCGATGGCCGTGTCCAGCGAGCCGGCGTGCGTGACAGTTGCGCGCTATGACGCAGCGCGACCAGTTCACCGAACCCCGATGAGCTCGTTTCGACATACGGTACGCGCTCGGGTCGCTGAATGGCAAATCCGTTTTCAACGCGGCCCAAGCCGCGAATCCAGTGCCCCGTCTGCGCAAGCGACACGCGGACGTGCCAGCTGCCTCCTTCGAGCGCCTGACGCCGCAGCGCCACCGCCGCAGCGAACGCCATCAAGTGCCCCGTTGCGTAGTCGAGAATCTGCAGCGGCAGCGGTTTCGGATCGGGTGATCCCGCGGCAGCAGCTTCTGCGTGATTGAAGCCGGTCGCGGTCTGCACCAGCGAATCAAATCCGCGACGTTCGCGCCAGGGGCCATCTTCGCCATACGCCGAGAGTGAGACGAAAACCACGCCCGGATGTCGGTCGGCAATGCCTGCGGGCTGAAGCCCAATGCCGCCAGACCGCCGGGTCGATAGCCCTGCACAAACACATGTGCATCTAAGAGCAGCCGTTCAAGCGCGGCACGCCCATCCGACGTACACAGATCCACGTGCGTGGAAAGCTTGCCACGGCTGGTGTCGGCGATGGACTCGATATTCGGCAAGTTGGGTGAGTTCACCAGCATGACGTCGGCGCCATACGCGGCCAGCGCGCGGCCACCCACGGGGCCCGCGAGGATACGCGTCAGATCGAGCACGCGCGCGCCGGTCAGCGGGCGATCTGTGGCTGCAAGATCGGGCAGCTTACGTGGTGGCGCGTCGCCGATGCGCTCAAAGCGCATGAGTGGCAGCGCGGCAACAGCCTGACCCTGCGGATGCTGATCCCATTCCTCAAAACTGCGATATGCCGCCACCACCAGGTTCGCGTCGGCCGCCGCCTGCTCAAAGTCCAGCGCGCGCCACGACTGCAACGCGCGATCTGCGTCAACACGCTGCGCCGCCGCTGGCATCAACCCGAGCAGGCGTAACGCACCATCACGGTGGTGCGCAAAATTCGCATGGATGCGCACCCAGCCGTCCGCGCATCGATACAGCCCGGAGAATTTGTCCCACACATCCGGCACCCGTCCGTTCACGCTAAACCAACCGCTGCACTCGAGCGCAGCGTGCGTCATGTCCACACTCACGTCCTGACGCGCCTGACCGCGTGCGTGGCCCAGCTCGCAGGCGGCAAGCGCCGCTGCCGCGACGGTGGACTGCGCCGCGGTGCCTACGGCAAACGAAGACGGCAGCACCGGATCGTGGCCGGTCAGGACGGCATGCCTGAGTGCCACTGGCGGCAGCTCGCCGACAGTCCAGATGTGCTGAAGCGCGTCATGCGGAGTCATCGACATATATCGCTCCTTTAGGGTGACGGCGCCGTGTCGTCAACGGTAAGGCTTTGCCTATTCTTTCTGTCTCGTTCCAAACCCCGGTTCCACCCTGATCAGTGCGGTCACCAGAAAACTTGGAATCGTTGCCACGCAAACCCAGATGAAGAAATTGGCGTAGCCCATTTTCGATTGCAGCCAGCCGCTCGGCATGCCCGGCAACATCATGCCCAATGCCATGAATCCGGTACAGATCGCATAGTGCGCCGTCTGGTGCGCACCCTTCGCCGTCATGATCATGAACAGCACGTAACAGGTAAATCCGAACCCATATCCAAATTGCTCGATCGCCACCAGAGAACCGATCAGATACACATCGCTCGGCAGGGCGATCGCCATGTACACATACACCGCGTTGGGCACATTGATCGCGAGCGCCATGATCCACAGCCAGCGCTTCATGCCGTGTCGCGAGATGAGATATGCGCTGAGCAGTCCACCGATAGTGAGCGCAATCACACCAATCGTGCCGTAGACAATGCCCACTGTGGCGGTGGACAGTCCGAGGCCGCCTTTTTCCTGCGTATCGAGCAGAAATACCGGCGCAATCTTCACCAGTTGCGACTCAGCAAAGCGGTACAGCAGCAGGAACGCGAGTATCGTAATGATCTCCTTCTTCCTGAGAAACTTCGCGAAGATCAGGACAAAGGTCTTGCCCACTTTTCCTTCGTCAATATTTGCCACGTCGTTGGCCGGGCGCGGCAACATCAGGCCGTGATAGACGAAGAGCGAAACAAACATCGCGCCAAGCAGGAAGAAGACTATCGACCACGCCAGCGTAAGGTTGCCGGTGACGTCCGTGAGCTTGCCCGCGAGGTACACAAGTCCACCCTGTCCGGTAATCATCGACAGCCGGAAAAAGGTACTGCGAATGCCTACGTAGGCCGCCTGCTCATGCTGCTGCAAACCGAGCATGTAGAAGCCGTCAGACGCTATGTCATGCGTCGCCGCACTGAAGGCAAGCAACCAGAAAATGGCCAGCGTCACACGGAAGAAATTGTCGAGCGGCAAAGTCAGCGCGACCAGCGCGAACGCCGCGCCGATCAACAACTCCAGCCAGACAATCCACATCCGCTTGGTGCGGAACATGTCGACGAACGGTGACCACAAGGGCTTGATCACAAACGGCAGGTAAAGCCAGCTCGTGTAGAGCGCAATGTCGGTGTTCGACACGCCCATGTTCTTGTACAGAATCACCGACAGCGTCATCACCGCGACGTACGGAATGCCTTGCCCGAAATAGAGCGTAGGAATCCACCACCAGACGCTGCGACCTGGGGCGGGGGGTACGGCTGCCTGCAAGGGAATGTCGCTCATCGCACCGGTTCAACCCGACTCAACGACGCCTGAAGCGTCAACGGCGACAAGTGTGCACTACTCTGTGCCGACTACCCGCCCGCCATTTCGCCACGCGCCGCACCCGTTACAGGCGCGACACGGTTTGTCTACGCGAAACTCGGCGCCTTGTTGCCGATGCCGAGCCGGGCGGGCGACACATATTCCTTGCGATAGATCTCGAATGGCATGGTGTCGGCGGCCTCAATGGCCTTTTGTTCGGCGATTGATTGCCGCGTCATTTGCTCGAACTGCATCTGCCGCTCCGCCGGGAACGGCAGTGCGAGCAGGGTCGCCTGTGTCTGCGCCGATTGCGCGCGCACAAATTTGACGAAGGAGTTGTCGAAGTCTTTCGCCATCGAGGCCAGCACGCGTGCAGAAGGTAGCGTGTCCGGATGCTGCAGCGAGGTGTTCGCAGCGGTGACGGCGTCGCCGTACTGGGTGCCGCCGTGCACCGCGTCCAGCGCAGTGGCGATTGGTACGCATTGCGCAATCAGTTCAAGCCCCCAATCGGTCAGCGCCACTTCGCGTCCGTCACGCTCAAGCATCAAACCAGGCTCACGGCCGCGTGCGGCCGTGCGATGCTGGTTCCTGCCAAGCGCCGCGATTTCTTCCGGCGTATCGGGCGGGCTGTCGGTGAGCAGGCAATGCAGCAGGAACACATCGAGAAAGCGCATGGTCGCGGCAGTGATGCCGACCGGCACGAACGGATCGAGATCCATCAGGCGCACCTCGACGTACTCCACACCACGCTCACGCAGTGCGTGCAACGGGCGTTCGCCTTGATGAATCACGCGTTTCGGACGAATGGTGCCGTAAAACTCGTTTTCGATTTGCAGCAGCGTGGTGGCGAGCTGGTTGTAGTCACCGCCGGGATTCTTGATGCCGACGGCCTCATAGGGCGGATAGGGCCGCGTCAGCGCGTCCTGCAGCGAAGCACCGTAACCCTCAAGACTGTTGTAGCTTACGGCGAGCGAAGCCTGGGCATCGCTTTGATAGCCGAGTCGCCCCATGCGCAGCGAAGTGCCGTGCGGCATGTACATGGTGCCGCTGCTGAGTTTCTGCAGCTCGTGCTGGCGTCCTTCGACAAACGTCGAACAGACGGCAGGCGACGCGCCGAACAGCGTGAGCAGCAGAAATGCGTGACGACGGAAATTTCGGATCAGCGAAAAATACTGCGCACTCGACACATCCGGCAACGACCAGTTGTAATGAATGCCGGAAATCGTCTGCATGCGGCGGCCGTAGCGATGGCCGAGCCCCATGCGATACACACTCTTGGCGCGCCCCACGTTCGACGAACCATACACGCCGAGCGGAATCGTCTCATCGGTCGGCAGGCCGCACGGCATGCTCGACACCCACAGCATTTCATCGCCAGCTTCACGCAGCGTACGGTAGACAAACTGATGCAGTTGCGTCAGCTCGTCGACACAGGCCTCAACGCCCGCATGGACGCCGGTGATCAGTTCAAGCTGTGACTCGCTGTAATCGGTGGTGATCTTCGGATGCGTGAGCGCCGAACCCAGTGCCAGCGGATGTGGCGTCAGCGCCAGCCCGCCGCCGGGCAGCGCACGCAGACTCTCTTTCTCGATGCCGCGGCGAATGCCCTTGAGTTGCGTGAGGGATAGCGCGCCAAGGCGTTGCTGCAAACTGCTCATATCGTGTTCTTTTTGATTGTCGGGGAGTGGCGCGGGGCTGAAAGTTAGCACGCTGCTGCGAACATATGGAGACGCTGGCCTGCAAAGTCAACCACCGCCGACGCGGGAAGATTGCATATCCGCGCAAGCGCCTCGAATCTGGCAACAGCTTTTTCTCATATCCTATAGCGAATATGGGCTGCCAGCCGATTTTTTCGGAAACCGACTTTAGCAACAAACCAGCTCTTAGCCCAAACTCAGCAAAGGTCTGAGCGCAAAGCTATTGGCGCCCGATCTACTTCCCCGCGCGCTCTGCGGCGCCTCGTCAGTGCACGCGAACAAAGCGCTGCGCGCGTTTGCCGGTGTCCACTTCGGACGTGTAGACGCTGCCCTGTGAATCCACCGCGATGTTGTGCACCCAGTGAAAATCTCCCGCCTGGCGACCCGGGCGGCCAAAAGCGCCAATCACTTCGCCGGTCTCGCGCACGGTGATGCGCACTTCGTTATTGGTGCCGTCGGCGACCAGCAAGTACTTTTGCGTCGGATCTTCGGACGGCACCAGATCCCACACCGAGCCCGATCCGCGGGTGCCCGGTTCAAACACGAATTGTCGTACAAATTCACCGCTCTTTTTGAACACCTGAATGCGATTGTTCATGCGGTCACAGACGTAAACCAGATTGTCCTTCGTGATGCGCACGCAATGAACGGGGTTTCCGAACTGTGGCGAATCCGGGTTGTAGTCAGCGATCTTCGCGTCATCCGGCCGTTTACCGTACGCGCCCCAGTGCCGCTTGTAGGCGCCGGTCGCCGCGTCAAACACGATCACGCGTTTGTTGCCGTAGCCATCGGCGACGTAGAGCTCGTTCGCGGCGGCGTCCAGTTCCATGTGCGCCGGGCGCCCGAGCTGGTCGGGCGCATTGCTGCCTTTGCTGGCGCCGGGTTTGCCGATCTGCATCAGGAATTTCCCGCCAGCGGTAAATTTCAGCAGCATGTGGTCGGTGTTGGCGTTGCCACCAATCCAGACATCGCCCTTCGGGTCGATGTAAATGCCATGCTCGTTGGCCGGCCAGTCGTAGCCTTCGCCCTTGCCGCCCCATGACCGCAACAGTTTGCCCGAGCGGTCGAACTGCAAAACCGGCGGCGCGGCGCTGCAGCACTTCGAACGCTTCGGCGTCAAGGTCGAACCACGTTCGTCTTCGGTCAGAGTGAGCGGTCGATGGATCAGCCAGATGGTGTCGTCGGCGGACGTTGCGATACCGGCAACCTGCCCGAGGATCCAATTGTTCGGTAGCGGTTTCGGCCACGTCGCGTCGACCGCAAAGCGCGGGCCGCCGGTCGCGGCGGGCGCGCCTTCTACGCGTTGTGCATTCGGGCCGTCGTGTGCGTAACCAGCAACGCTAAACGCTACAACGCAGCACGTGAAAAATACCGATTGAATTAAACGCATGATCATCCTCCTTTGGCGGGAATTCATCCCAACACGACGAGTATGTCACTGCAAATTGCGTTTTCACGACCCTCGCTTCATATTGAGCGGATTAATGCACCGATTCGCTTATTACGGCGTGGGCAGCGTGCTTGCCGTAGTAAGCGCGCTACTCTTTCCTCCCGCGCCGTCGATTGCGACCAGCGCAAAGTAGTAAAGCGTGTTCGGTGCGAGCGCACCGACCGTGATGCTCTCAGGCATCCCATTAGAACCGGGAACGGGCACGCCAATCACCGTTGAAATCGTGCAATTCATCGCCGGATTCACAATGGGTACCGTTGAATGACACAGACGATATGAGCCCTGCGGGCCACTGGCAGGCGCCAGATTTCCCAGAAAGCCATCATCTCCAGGCGCAGTCCAGCTGAGCGTTATGGCGTTCTCGGTAGTGAGGAACGTTTCAGCGGCGAAATCCGAAATCACCCCCGGATTGATGTTGTCGGTAACCACGAACGGGTTGCTGGTTTTGGTCAAGCCGCCAGTGGATGTTGCCACGAGTGTCGCGGTGCCTTCGTTAGTGAGCGAGAGTCCCGCAAACGTTGCAAGACCGCCGACAAACGGCATTGTCGCGGCTCCATTCAACGTCGCAAATCCGGGATTCGCACCGAGCGCCGGGCTGACATTGCCACTTATGGTGGTCACCACATTGCCAAATGCGTCTCGCGCGCTCACCTGCACCGATGGTGTGATGNTGCTGCGCACATTCACGTTTGCCGGTTGCTGTGTAAACACGAGCTGCGTTGCAGGGCCCGCAGTTACCGCTGCTGACTGCGTGGTCGTCGCTGCTGGAATCACGACGTCGGTGGCCGTGATTGAGCGCGAACCGGCAGTGGTCAGCGTCACGCTGAATGTGTGCGATGCGAGCGTATCCGCAGCAGTAAACGTGTAGTCCAGCGGCAGCGTTGCACCAGGATCGTTCGAAGTGAAGTGAACCGTGCCGCGGTAGTTGGTCAGCGGCTGGTTAATTGAATCACGCACAGCAAGCGTGATCTGAAATGGTGTGCCCGCCGTTGCTGCAGCGGGTACGGTCAGCACAAAATTCGGTGGCGTCACTACGCACAACGCCTGAATTCGCGCCTCAATCAGCGCAGCCGTATTGCGAATCGCACCCACCCCGACNGCATCCGCAATCAGGTTCGCTCCGCGCAGTCCAAACAAATAGCGCGTCAACAACACGCCATCAGNCGCCGCATCGGTTGTGCCATTGCCGTCGATGTCAAGCACCGGTCGGAAATCCGCGAGGAAGCCATCGATCTGCGGGCCGGTGAATCGTGATGCCCCCGCCCCGATCGTGCCATTGATCAGCGCGGTACCGGTGAGTCCGAGCATGTGACGTGTCGCCAGCAGGCCGTCGGTCAACGCGAGGCAATTGGCGGATCCATCAATATCTATCGTGGGCGAACCGGACGCCGCGAGTGCGAACGTGGCCTGCGCCGTCGTTGCGCCACCGAGCTGGAATGTGCAGGCCAGCGTGCCGGTGCATGGCCCGAGCCAGCCGGTGAATACACTTCCGGGCGACGCGGACGCGCTCAGCGTGATGGAAGTGCCAACGGGGTAACTGTCAGTGCATGTGCCGCCGCAATTGATGATGCCCACGTTGCTTACAACTCCCCCGGTACCGCTACCGCCCTTGACGACCGTGACCGGCGCCATACCCACCACCGTGAGCGTGATGTCGTTGCCGGTGCCGCCGACATAGCTGATTCTCATGAGCACGCTGCCTGCGACTACGCTCGCGCCCTCTGGCAGTCCGGCAAAGGTACCGCTCACCCCACCCGCAGCGACCTTGTTCAGAATCGTAAATACGGTTCCGAGTGCTGGAGAACCCGGAACCGTCACATTGAACGTCGTGTTGCCGAGCGTTACGCCGCCATTAATGGTCAGCGATTGCCCCGCAGCAATCTTGAGCACCGAGCCGGTGCCTCCGGAAAATGAGGCAGCGGCGCCACTGAAGGTAGCCATATCCAGCACCGCTCCGCCGCTACCGCCCAGCAGGATCGCGGAATTGGGTGACAGTGAATTGCTTGTGGCCAGATGCAGCACGCCGCCGTTCCCGCGATTGAACTTGCCCGGTCCGGAGAATGTCTTGCCACCGCCAGACAATACGACTTCGCCCAGTGCGTCGTTGCAGCATTCGATACCACCGGCACCGCTCATCGGACCGGTGAACGTGATACGTGTGCCAAGCAAATTGAAGAACGATGTGGAAGCACCATCGCCATTGAGCACGACGGGCCCTCCCCACACGTACGCATCGCGCACCTGAATCATGCCGTTTCCGCCTTCGCCAGCACCGGACTCAAGCGTCAGGTGTTCATTGGCGATATCGACGCCGATCACCAGTGTTCCGCCGCCATTGATCGTAGTGCCGTTGGCAAGCGATCCACCCGCACCCAGTGCGTTGGGATGGCTCAGTTCGAGATCTCCGCCATTGACGACTACCGGACCGGTGAAGCTATTGTTCCCTGCGAGCTTGAGTCCGACGTCGGCCCCGGTGCCGTTTACCGTAAGCCCCCCACTGCCGGAAATCGCGCCAGTGATGTTTGTTGTTGGTACCGTGCTGTCCCACACGAATGTGAGCACGCTTCCGTTCAGGTTAAGCGGCCCGTTGATGTCGAGTTCACCTCCCTGCCCCGACAGCACGGAGGTGTCGATCGTCGCCGTGGCCGCGCCGAAGTTGATGGCACCGGTCAGGGTCAGAGTATTGACACTCGGGCGGTTCGCGCTGCTGGTGATTGCAACACTTCCGGTGATGGTTAGATCGCCGCTGCCGGCGAGCGTGTAGCCGCCACTGCTTCCGGTAAACGCGATCGAGCTGACCGAAAGGTTGACGATGTTGTGATTCATCGTCTTGTTCGCGGCGAATTCCGGAAATACGAGGCTGTCCCCCGTGAGCGGCCCGCCCGCGCAACTCCAGTTGCCAGGAACATCCCACGTATTGCTGACATTGCCTGTCCACGTGCAGACTGCCGCTTGCGCGGTGTTGAGCGGACACAGGCCGATCACAAGGGCCAGCATGCCCACGGCCATCAATGAGAACGTATGCATACGAGGCTTCCCCACCCGAAACTGATCAAAACAGTCTACATCGGAACTTGCAGGAAATCGGACAATACGACGATTACAAGCCGCGCTCCACCATGTCGAGCAGGCGTTGTCCGAGGGTGTCAACCTGCTTCGCATTCATCGCACTCAATGGCCCGTCGATGATCAGCAACGCCAGCCCGTGCACTGTCGACCACGCCAGATATTCGGCGCCGGGTCGGCGCGCAGCGGGCAACGCGCCTGCGGCTACAAGTTCGTCGAGCGCAACCGAAAGGTGTGCGAGCGGGTTGTGGTCTTCCTCACCCGTACCCGTCATGTCGATGGCGCGATCCACAAAAAAACCAGTGCCGAACGCCGTGCGAAACAGGCCCGGTTCGGTCTGCGCGAAACGCAAATATCCTGCGCCCACCGCCCGAACACGCGCGTGCGCCCGCTGCGTCAGCGTGCCTCTACGCGGCAGGCGTGCCATTTCCGCCTCCATCGCCACGGCCACCGCAGCGACAGCGGCCACACGCACGGCCAGCAGCAAGTCCTGGCGGTTGGCAAAGTGCCGATACGCCGCATTCGGTGCGACACCCGCACGCCGCGTCGCCTCGCGCAGCACCACGGCATCCGGTCCGCCGCTGCGCGCAAGTTCCACGCCAGCCTCCAGCAACGCGCGCCGTAGATCGCCGTGGCGATAGGTGCTGCGTACAGGAGAGCTGGCCGATTTGCGCGTCATGACGACTTCAATGTGGACACCGTTCATTATGTCTGCTATCGTTTGTGAACGGTGTACACAATTACCGGAAATGAACCGGATTTTTGTGCCTCCAACCTCATTCACGCAACAAACGGAGCAACTCATGAAAGTCGAACCCTATCTGTTTTTTGAAGGCCGCTGCGAAGAAGCGCTTGAGTTCTATCGCACCGCGCTGAGCGCCGAGATCACCATGAAAATGCGCTACAGCGAGAACCCCGAACCGCAGCAACAGGCTCCCGGTTGCGGGCCAATTTCGCCGGATGCCATCATGCATGCAGCGTTCCGCATCGGAGAAACCAACGTCATGGCCTCCGATGGCATGGCGTCGGGGCAACCGGTGTTCAAGGGAATTTCGCTGTCGCTGTCACCCGCGACCGAAGCCGAAGCACAGAAATTGTTCACCGCCCTCGGTGACGGCGGTCAGGTGCAGATGCCGTTGACCAAAACCTTCTTTTCACCTGCGTTCGGCATGGTCGCAGACCGTTTCGGCGTGTCGTGGATGGTGGTGGTACCGGGCGCCATGTAGGCCTCGTTCCCGTCAACACNTGGCGTGACNTTCGTTCAGACAGGCAATACCGCAGCACATGAACCACGAAATCACCGGACGCAAACGCTGGCACGCGCTGATCCTGCTCTGCATGGGCGTGCTCATGATCGTGCTCGACACCACCATCGTGAACGTGGCGTTGCCGTCAATCAAGGCCGATCTTGCGTTCAGCGAAACCTCGCTGGTGTGGGTCGTCAACGCCTACATGCTCACCTTTGGCGGCTTCCTGCTGCTCGGTGGGCGGCTCGGGGACTTGTACGGGCATCGCAGGCTGTTCCTGATGGGCATTGTCCTGTTCACCACGGCATCGCTTGCGTGCGGTGTCGCACGCACACAGGAAANGCTGATCATCTCTCGCGCCGTGCAGGGACTCGGCGGCGCAGTGGTTTCTGCGGTAGCGCTTTCGCTCATCATGAATCTCTTCACCGAGGCGGGCGAACGGGCGAAGGCGATGGGCGTTTACGGCTTCGTGTGCGCGGGCGGCGGCAGCATCGGCGTGCTGCTCGGCGGGGCGCTGACCAGTACGTTGAGCTGGCACTGGATTTTTCTGGTCAATCTGCCAGTGGGTATTGCCATTTACATCGCCTGCCTGAGGATGCTGCCTGACGGTCGCGGTCAGTTCGAAGGCGTGAAACTGGATATCGCCGGTGCCGTCTCGATCACGCTGTCGCTGATGCTCGCCGTCTATGCGATTGTGAATGGCAATCAGGCCGAATGGACGTCGCTGCAAACGCTGGCGATGCTCGGTACAGCCACTGCGCTGTTTGCGCTGTTCCTTGCCATTGAGTCGAGAGTTTCGGCTCCATTGGTGCCGCTCGACCTGTTCAAGCTGCGCAATCTCAGTATCTCGAATGTGATCGGCGTGCTGTGGTCAGCCGCGATGTTTGCCTGGTTCTTCGTCTCTGCGCTCTACATGCAACTGGTACTCGGGTTTGACGCGATGCGGGTCGGTCTTGCCTTTCTGCCCGCCAACGTCATCATGGCGGCGTTCTCGCTCGGTTTGTCGGCGAAGATCGTAATGCACTGGGGCATCCGTACGCCGCTCGCGCTCGGCCTGCTACTCGCGGCGGTTGGCCTCGCGTTGTTCGCTCGGGCGCCCGTCGGTGGCACCATGATGATCGACGTGATGCCCGGCATGGCGCTGCTTGGAGTTGGTGCCGGCATGGCACTCAACCCGCTGCTGCTGGCCGCGATGGGCGATGTTAAGCCGTCCGACTCCGGCCTCGCCTCGGGCGTGGTAAATACAGCATTCATGATGGGGGGCGCTTTGGGATTGGCCGTTCTCGCGAGCATCGCAGACGCACGTTCGGAGGCCTTGCGCGCGACCGGCGCGAGCACGGCTGCGGCGCTCACCGGTGGCTATCAACTGGCCTTTCTGGTAGGTGCCGTGTTCGCGCTTGTTGCGGCTGCACTGGGCGCCATCCTGCTGCGCCCAACGCATGCCCGCATCGTCGAAACGGAAGGCGCCATCTGATGGCTCTCTGCGAGTGGGTAGCGCGCCCGGTCAATGCTTAGCGACCAGCGTCCATGCGCACCCACGAGTTGCCCTGATAGCGGTAGTAGGTGCCCTGTGCGTCCTGCGCGTAGGTGCTGCCACCGCTCTGATAGGTCTGGCCTTGAGGCAGGTAGTGCGGCAGCATCGTCGTGCGACCTGAAGAATCACGATAGGGCGCGACGCCACGAATCGCCTGATTGGTGTAATTCGCTACCGCCGCCGATTGCCGTGCGCTGTTGTTCGCCCAGCCCGCGTTGTAACTGGCATAACCCTGCTGCACGGTTGCGTTCGCGCGCTGCATGCCGGCGAACTGGTTTTGCTGATGCTGCAGCGCGCCCTGCACGTTGGTACCCGCTGCGGTCATCAGGTCCCAGTACGCAAACTGCTCGAAACTCATGTTGGCACGACCGGAGGCGCGCATCTGCGCGTACTGCGCACGCAGGCGCGGCCCATTCACGGACAAGTGACGCTGCCACAGCGCCTGTTGCGACTGTGCGTTCTGGCGCTGCATGGCGCCGAGCTGCGCGTTGAACTTCGCGTCGAACGCCGCATTGGACGCTGCGATGCCTTGCCACTGCGCATGGCTGGCGCCGATGGCGAGTGTTGCAAGCGTTGCCGCGGCGAGTTGCTTGAGGGTGGAACGTGCGTTCATGAAATTCTCCTTGAGTCCGATTTGCATGTCACACAAACCCTTCATGTGACGCCTGTACTTGCATAGACGACACGGTAGAGCGCTTTGGACGGGTTGAGACGGCTACGGGCGTAACACGGGGTTACGGATTGGACGCTGCGGTCCGACACTGGTAATCTGCGCTGCTCGAGTTGTTGAGGAGACGGCCATGCGAATCCTGTCGCTTTCCCGATTGGCGGCTGCACTGGTCGCGTTTGTGGGCGCGTGCGCGTTCGCAGCCGACATGACGCCGCCCGCGAGTGCGTCGTTGGAGACGCTGGCGACTGCGCGTGAGGCCATCAAAGCCGAGCACTGGGCCGCCGCCATCAAGCTTCTGGACGAGGCCGCCGTCAAGGCCCCAAAAGATGCCGATGTACACAACCTGCTCGGCTATTCGCACCGCAAGGCGGGACGACTCAC
>JGI24770J26754_10002244_pt1 | contig 13388 bp, 9 predicted proteins | sample LakOneMetagenome_FD_26754 | JGI IMG/M metagenome (IMG submission 26754) | reverse complement strand
GAGGTTTTGTCCCTGCACAAAAAACTGCACTCCTTTAATATGCAATCGTTGGCAGATCGTTTTAGGCAGGAGATAACTAATTGTTGCATTTCTTAACTTGATATATGAAGCATCCACCAGTGCAACATCAGAAGATCTTACTTGTGAAGCGAATGCTAAAGCAGATCCTGTAGAATAGCGCTGATAGATCGCATTGTCACCTGCTTTTTGCCACCTGTTTAGGAGTTCGACAGGCATATTGGTTCTCGTACCTGCGAAATTCCCCGCCAGCACATCAAGTCCTTTTTGTTTCACGAAATTGAAAAAGAATGTTAATTGAAAACCTTTATAATTAAATTCGTGCTGCCAACCACCATAGTATTTAGGGTCCCTAGTTCCTACGAAATATTGATCCAATGTATTAACAACTCCATCCTGATTCAAATCATTGAATTGATAATTACCAGTTGTAGAATTAATACCATTATAAGAATAACCACGGAAAAGTGCTAACGGACTACCAACCATATAAGAGCTAGCATAGGAAGTTTTTTCGATTCCGGGAAAGGACAATAGTTTGTTTTTCTGAAACGTAAGGTTAAAAGTGCAAGACCATGAAAAATATTTTTGTTGTATTATCTTATAATTAATACTTATCTCAGTACCTACATTTTGTACAACAGCAGGAAAATTTTGGAGGATACTACCAAATCCAGTTTGCCCTGGCAACAAATAATTAATTAGCTGATCATTGCTCCGACTTCGAAAATAATTTACATTGAATAGTAACCTGTCCTGAAAAAATCCGGTTTCCAAAGCTAACTCCAGATTTGACTTATGCTCCCAATGATAATTGTCATTCTGTAAACGTGTAGGCCGAATTCCCGGAGTACCCTGGTAAGGAAAACTTGTACCACTCCAGGTGTCGAGATACATATAATCGCCAATCTGATCATTTCCCACACTACCGTAGCTTACTCGCAGTTTACCATAACTAAGACCAAGTGGCCCCTTCTTCATAAATGCTTCTTCAGAAAAAATCCAACCAAATGCAGCTGCTCCGAAATTGGAAAACCTTTTATTCAATCCAAATCTTGATGATCCGTCACGACGACCAGTCAAGTTAAGCAAATATCGCTTTTGCCAATTGACTGAAAGGCGAGCAAAAAAGCCAGAATATTTGTATTGAGATGAATTTATCGCAGTCGTGATGGATGTAGCACCAACAGTAGAATGAATCAGTTCATCATTAATATAGCCACTGGCATCAGTAATTGTGCTGTTTGTGCTTTTGGATTGATAACTATTGCCAAGTTGCAGAGTAATGTTACCTTTTTTATGGAAGGAAGTATTGTACTCAAGTTGTGGTTCTATAATCCAATTACTTATATAACTATCACCAAAACTTGAACTGCCCTTCGGATTACTAGCAGGATCTTGCGCTGCAATTGGTGTAAGAGAAGTTTCTTTTAATCGTTGAATATTGTATCCCGCATTTATTCGGGCAGTGAGTGAAGGCAAAAATTTATAACCAACAATAAAATTACCATTTAACCATTCTGAGCGGTTTTCATATGTTTTTAATAAAAGTGCCATTGGGTTATTAAAAAATGCATTATTTTTTCGCCAGTTCAACCGACCGATAGAATCGTACAACTCAGGGGTATTAGGCGGAAGGCTGATAAAATTTGTTGGGTCTCCTTGCCCAAGTGAGCTTTTATCAGTCGAATAACTTGAAGAAAATTGTGTTGTCAGCTTTTTATCTTCAGAGGTATGGTTGATATTTAAATTAAATGTTAATTTTTTTTCACCCCAAGAACCTGGAAACACTGTTGACTCATCGTAATAGGCTGTGCTAAAAGTAAAGAGTGTTTGTCTACTACCACCAGAGAGCTTAATATTCACCTTATTAGTGCGTGCTGTGCCTCCAGTTAGTAGGCTTTTAAAATTCGTATATCTTGTAGTGTCCCATAACAACAGGTCCGGAGCATTGGCATTTGATGGCATTATACCATCGTTTTGTAAGGCCTCCCTTCGCATTTTTATATATTGTTCTGTTGTCATAAAATCAGCTAATGATTGAGCTCTGCCAAAACCAGTTGATATGTTTAACTCCAATTTTGGAACGCCTGCATTACCTTTTTTTGTTGTAATAAGTATGACACCGTTAGCACCACGGGAGCCATAAATAGCAGTAGCTTCTGCATCTTTCAATACTTCAATACTTTCAATATCTAAGGGGTTAATAAGGTTGAACGGATTATTGGCTGCGATCTGGCTACGTTGTGTTTGACGATCCGTATTGAAAGGTACCCCGTCTATGATGAAAAGAGGTTCGGTACCTTGCTGTATAGAGTTTCTTCCTCGTATCAAAACAGAGAAAGAAGAACCAGGTAGACCATTCCCCTGTGTAATAAATAATCCTGGAATTCTTCCCTGCAAAGTTGCAAGTGGATTGGAAACAGGCTGCTTGTTAATATCGCTCTGGGATAATTTATCTACTGAGCCAGTGTTAAATCTTTTGCTGGTTGTGTAATATCCTTTAATTATAGTTTCTTCAAGCGGCTTCTCTACAGTTTTGGTGGTTATTACCAATTCTGTTTTACTATTTATTTTTATTTCTCGTGTTTCAATATTTACGCCAGTAATAACCAATGTTGCATTTTCATCAACTCCTTTCAATTCAAAATAGCCATTGGAGTCCGAGCTGGTCCCCTTGGTTTTATTTCCTTTTACTAATACAGTAGCACCTTCTACCGGCTCTCCATTTTCATTCACTATCTTTCCTTTCACATCAATAGGAGGGGCTGGCAATACTTTTGTTAAATCAATTTTAGCTGCATCAAACTTAACAGATATAACTTTAGCAGTAATAGTATAGCTTAATGGTTGACCCTTTATGCACTGATCCAGCACATCTTTTAGTGTTGCATCCTTAACATCCAGGCTTACGGGACCAATACTTTGTATCAGTTCACGTGTGTAGGCAAAATAATAACCCGTTTGTTTTTCAATTTCCTTAAAAACATTTTCTATAGGTACATCTTTCACAGATAGGGTAACCTTCTGTGAGTACCCTTTAGCACTCACCTGCAATGTCGCAGCCAGGATAAAAATTGTTGTAAGTTTCATGATCCTTTGCAAAGGTTTTGGTAATCCCGGCATTCGCCAGGAACAAAGAACTTTTAAATTCATAACTTTGTTTTTAGTTTGGGTTAAACAATAAGCAGTTCTCAACAATTGTATTTATGGGTTAACCTGAACTACTTGCAGGGGGGTGGTCTAAACACTTCCCTGTTTTTATTTAGATTAACAGTAAACCTTATTTTATTCCGTCATTCATTTAGTTTGCGAAGTATAGCACTCCCCATTCTTAATTATTCTTTACGGCATCACCGTCACCTTCCTGCCATCAATTTTGAAATGAACACCGCCGGTTTCTTCCAATATCTTAAACACGTTGCTCATGTTCACAGTTCTTGGTATAGTTACTACAAAATGGCTGCTCACTTTACCCTCGTAATTTATATCTACATCATACCATTTTTCAATTTGCCTCATCAACATTTCAATGGTGGCCTCTTTAAATTTAAAAACACCATCCTTCCACGCCATTACTTCTTCAATGTCAACGCTACTAATTATTTTCACATCATTTGATACCTGTGCCTGTTGGCCAGGTTTCAACAGGCCGATTGCATTTCCTTTGCTGACTTTCACAGAACCTTCTAACAAAGTCACTTTTACATTTGCCTCATCGCTATAGCCATTCACATTAAAATGCGTTCCAAGAACTTCTGTTATTACCCCATTCGCTTCAACACTAAAAGGAATATTACCTTGGATGAGATGCTTCACTTCAAAATAGGCCTCCCCAGTTATTGTCACTTTTCTTTCATTTCCAATAAATGCAACCGGGTAGGTTACGGAGGAACCGGCATTCAGCCACACATGAGAACCATCTGATAATTGCATATCGATCACTTTACTGCCACGTGGATTGCTAAGCGTATTATACACCATATCATTAGCTGAACCATTATAGATGATCTTGCCATCCACAGTTTTTGTGAGATGCACTCCACTTTGTGTAAGTGATGTAAGACTGTCAACAGGTATAGTTCTGCCGTCAGCTAGTGTTATTGTGGCCCTAGTGCTGGCCGGTGCCGCAACATCATTTTTAAATCTTGTTTCTTGTGGTTCCATTTTGGCAACGGGCTTTTCATTATTATGCTTTAAAACGAAATAAACACTTCCGGCGAAAAATACAAGGACCGAAGCTGCAGCAACCCGGAACCAGGTGCGTCTATGAATAGGAATTACAGGTGCCAGAGTTTTTCTGGATTGAATTGCAGAAAACATTTTTTTTCCCAGGTCTGTTTTTTCAGTTTCAGAAAATGTTTGAGATATTTTTTCCTCCTTATCGAAATACTGATAATACTTCTCCAAAAAGTCCACTTCCTGCGGGCTAGCCTTACCCAAGCGGTACTTTTTTATCAGATTAATCAGTTCATTTTTTCTACCGGGCATACTCAGGTGCTTTGATATATGTCACATACAAAACAGAAACTCCCAAAAAATGGTAATAATTTTTTAAAGATTTTTTTACGCTAAGGATAAACTGGATCGAATTGGTAGTAGGCGATGTATCTAAATAGTGAGACCCTTCGCTATCGCTCAGGATGACAACCCCTGTGCTGCGGAAGCGGTGGCAATGGCAATGATAATTGGTGCAATCCTGGTGTGCAGGCCCTGCATGGTAGTTCCTAACTGATTCTGTACTGTTTTTTGAGAAATGTTTAAGCGCTCAGCAATTTCCTTAGTTGAAAGGTTTTCTTTAACATGCATCAGGAAGATCAGCCTTCTTTTTTCAGGCAATGATTCGATGTAAGCCTGCACCAGGTCGAGCAGTTCCTTTTCCAGTACCCTTCCATCTGCACTGGATGGCGAATGGGCCATGGTTTCGAATGGCTCAAAAAAAGATTCGTGGGCCGCTCCTCTTTCAACGTAGTTAAGTACCCTGAAGCGGACTGCAGTATGCAGGTAAGCCTGGGGATTCTCAATCTCCAGTTCGGCCCGTCGTATCCAGAGCCTTACAAATATATCCTGGATAATGTCTTCGACCTGTTCTTTATTACGAAGTCGCATGTAAGCGGAGTCGTACAATTCAAGCCAGTAACGGTTGTAAAGTTCTGCAAATGCAGGCTCATCGCCCTGGTGTATAAGGGTTGTTAATTCACTATCAGTATATGAATTGTATTCTCTCATTCTTGAACAATACTAATATAAATTTAAACAAATTGCATCAATTTATTTAAATATAGGCTATTGTACAAGACTGAATTGGTGAGGGTTGTTCTGCTTTTCGTAGGGGGAAACAACATTAGGTAGTGGTGTATTTCACAGGGATTTATGAGAATTATCGCCTTTACTTAACTAGCCTTTCAATTTCACCTTTCCATATTTCAAACCCCATTTCCGAATTAGTATAGTCGTGATAGACCCGGCTAAAATTATCTTCTTTTCGGTTCCTGTATTCATTTCTTCCTTCATTCTTAATTAGCCTTATCGTACTATCAACGTGTATTAAACCCTGTTTTAAAAGCTCCATGTCTTTTTTAATAGTCCAAATGTAGGTGGCTTCCTGTGTATCGAGTGTTTCCCAGACAATATAAAAGTGGTCACTTCCACTCAGGAGAAAAACAAATGAAAAGGGCCTATGCACAAAACGCAATTTCAATATATCATGCTTGTGCCTGCCTGATAAGAATCTCAGGTGTTTGTAATGCTTCGTAGCAGACATTTCCAGGATGTTGTCAAAAAACTGATTCTCATCTTTAAAAAGCGACTTTACTTTAAGTCCTTTTTCTGCAAAGGTTTCAAGAAACTCATCCTTTGTAAATAATTGTTGATCAACCTCCGATTCATTTTTTCTTATTCTTTTTACAAATTCAAATTTTACTTCTTCAATAATGGTCTTATCAATTTTATCAATCTCAACAGATGTTGCATTTGATTTGATAACTTCTCCATCAACAGTTTCGAGAGATGCTACAACCTGAATTTTTTTTGTATTTAAAACGCTAGCGAAATAATCTTTAATTGCATCGAACTCTTCCAGGATATTCTCGTTCTCGATTTCAAATTTAACCGGCTTAACAAATCCTTGCAATTTATATTCAACTGTTACACTGCCGGTATGGAATGTGACATCTTTAATAGGAATAGAAAATGCTTCAGAATAATTGCGTTTTATTGGTCCCCTTTCAATTTTTGGTTCAGGGATTAAGGCTGTTGATGTTTTTCTTATTCCCGGTTCCCTAGTATCTAAAGTTGCTAATAAGCCAGATGTATCAATCGTTCTAAATGTTACTTTCTCAATCGTAATTAGTAAATCAGCCAGCGCAATCTGATTATTCGGGAATTCAGTCTCACCAACCTGGTAACGCAATACTTCTACAAATAACTTTTTTTCTTTTTCGATGTAATTAATTACCTGTACCGTCCAATAAGCATTTGGCCGAAATTTTACAGGCCTCTCAGATACCTGAACCTGGTTAAGATCGAGCGCTACTTCTTCTGTCAAAAAAGCCATGCCGTCTTTGAATAATATTTTTAGTATTTGTCCTTTCATTGGGGAGGCATGTATTTAAGTGCTGGTCTGATTAGGCAATTCATCAATTGGGCTTTTAGGATTTTTGGCTTCCCTAAATATATCTTTATCTATTATTGAGAAAAGTCTTTTTAGCCATTTTTTTGGAGAAAATGTACTTTTCAGATTTACTAACAAAATATCAGGTTCCTCATTAAACATATTAATAAGCGCTTCTTTAAAAACATTAAACCCTCTTTTATTAGAAAATAAAAGTAAATAGTTATAAAAAAAGGATGTTACAAAACATAAAGCCCCAAATACCAAAAACAGGAATAATCCATTGTCGTCTAATGAGCCTTCTCCCTGATACTTTGGGAGAGAAGTAATAATAACAATGATCAAAGGAGACAAAAACGCTATAAAATGGTAAAGTAGAATTAAAAAACTATCAATGCGAATGTTAAGTATATAAATCCTAAAAATAGATTTCATAGTTCTGCGTACATCTTTAGATACATTGTATAAAAAAAAGGGCTCAACTCCTTTATTTTTTTTGAAGCTAATTCTAGCCATTCTAAACATGTTTAGGCTAAATGCAGCAAAGCAGAGTGAAATAAAAATTACTAGATTTCTAGATTTTTTTGTGTCAAGAGAGACATCAAGAATAGGAATTTTTACAACCAATTCCCTTTCACTCAATGTGTTTAAATAAAACTCCTCATCTGATAGTTTGTCTTGATCATTTAATTTTTTAATCCTCGCTAATTCATTGTTAACAAGAATTGAGTCAATTTTTGGATATGGCTTGTCGACATCCCAATAGTTTTCCTCCAAATAAAGTTGTTTACTTCCAGCTTTTAAACATGGCTCTTGGATATCTTTTGCAGTAACCAGTTCAGTATTTGTATAATACAATTTGAACCCTTCTATTTTAATATCACTATTCTCATTACTTCTAGGCAACACAATTACCTTATAAGTAAGAAATTTTTTGTCTTCCAATTTTGGTTCGGAGATCGAAATATTAGTTGAATCACACACGCATTTGAAAATTATTCCCTGTGGGAGCAGTTCAGTTTCAATAAACTTGGTATTAACAGGGTTTACAGGAATTGTAATTGAAGCAAATTTTCCTTTAATAAATTCAATTCTATATAAACGTCTTTTTTGCTGTTTGGGTAAAACGCCGTTAATTCCAGTAAATCGGAATAAGGAATCAAGCGTAATAATTTTCTTTATTATTAAATACTTTTCGAACTCTTGAAAGTTTTTTACATACTTTCCTTGTTTAGTCATAGTGGATGAAACCAGGACCAAAAGCAGAAAACTTAGAAATACTGAGTAACTAAAGTTTTTTATGTATACGCTTGACATTTAAAAGGGTATTAAATATGTATCCAGCGAATCCTTGTTAATTTAGGGTTGCAGTTTAAACTCCTATTGCACAAACCTTTTGTATAAACTGTATCCTAATAAAACTATCCTACTGTAATTTAAAAAAATTATTAATACAAAGTAATGTAGTTGAGTAATACATCTTCAATTGAACAATGATAAAAACTCCGGATATTCTGTTGGCTTCAACTTCTTTTTTTAATCAACTAGTCAAATCTTTGATATTGAATAAAGGCTATGACTAAGAATCAACAAGATTTATTTTGGCGGGAAGTTGACACTATACAGCAGAGGCATGCTCTTTTTTTTCCAGAAGAACAGAAGAAGTACATTGAAATTACTGGGTCAAGTCGAAGGAGAAGCTAATATTTAGTGCTGGTTATAACTTACCTGGGGTGATTACCTTAGAAATTCAGCTTGCTTTTAAACTAGCCAGTAACTCAAATTTTGCTCAATAGAGATTTTATTCTTCCTTCCAATAAGATGATTTTGTATATTGGATGAAAAGATCAAATCATCTTAATCATTTACCTCAATATTACTCAGTTTGAATCCGGAAGATAAATACAATTCTAACCACTACTTATTTTCCGGCTTCCTTCATGACCTGACCCATCAAATTCACTATTTGGGAAGTGATTTATATCTACTAGAATCATTTTTAGATAACTACAAACTAAAAGATAAGTTCAAGGATAGACTGAGAAAAGTTGTTATACATGCTGATATAATCCGAATTTACCTTCAGGATTTCGGAAAGACAAGAGAGTTTTCTGATAAAGACCTCAACAATGCCTTTTATCATAATCTCACCAAAGAGCTTACAACACTAAGCTATTTAATTATACTACTTGAAAAAGAGATCAAAAAGGAAAATAATGCTGAATTAAATACTATCCTAGCGAACATAATTAATTCTGGCCAGGAGATATTTGATACCGTCGATTTCATTGTTAGAGGTACTGCTAAGCAATCTGAAATAAAAATATTAAACCTAACAAGGATTATCACTTCAACAGTTTCAGTTTTACATAGAACCTTTGCAAATAATAAAGTTCTTATTGAAACAAACTATCAGGATGTAAGTATAAAAGGTAAGGAAGGTGATTTGCTGCATGTATTCTATTGTGTTCTTATAAATAGTATTCAAGCTTTTCGCTTCTTACCTCATAGGGAAAGGAAAATAGAGATCAACTTATTTAAACGAAAACATCAAATAGTTATAAGTTTCAAAGACAATGGGCCTGGAATTTCCCCGGAAAATCTAAGTAACATTTTTAATGCAGGTTTTTCTACCAGGCAAGACCACCCAGGCATGGGGTTGGCGGCTGCAAAACTGGTTATAGAGAAAGAATTTAATGGGAAAATTGCTATAGAATCGGAGCTTGGAAAATTTACAAACGTCGAAATAATACTAAACTAACATATTTTGGAAAAGAAGATCATTTGGGCAGATGACGATGAAAAGTTAATGGAAAAGTCAGAACTGATTTTTAATGACAACGGATTTACAATAATAAAATGCAACTCAATTGCAGAAGCCCTAAAACAAGTAATGATAGGAGCATCAAACAATCTACTATTAGATATTGATTTTCCTGGAAATCCAAAAGAAGGTTTAATTTTTCTGGAAGAAATAAAAAGAATAAATCCGAGTTTAAATATTGTTCTTTTTACCGGATTTCCTGAACTCGATGATGCTGTTAATTCAATCAAATCATTATTAGCATCTGACTATATTGCGAAACCTATTCCTTTAAGCGCAGATAAAAGAACAGAGTTTTTTAATAAGCTGCATAATTCGTTTCAAGACATATCTTCTAACGGAGGATTAGTTACAACAAAGCAAAATAACTATCCTATTAAATTACTTAGAATTAAAAATGCTCTTGAGTCTTACGATGTTGATTCCTTTATTTCAATACTCCAGTCCATTTTTGCAGGCTTATCCTATAACATAAAAACAAATGAAAGTTACTATCATGCATTTATTCATATTATTCTTGACATAATTGGCGTTAAAATAGATTCAGAGGTAGAAACCAATCTTGGGAGAATAGATGCAGTTGTTGAAACTGAAAAGTATTTGTATTTAATGGAGTTTAAGTTGAGTGATGCTTCGATTGCAATTAAGCAGATTAAGGAAAACAAGTATTTTCAAAAGTATCTAGACATTGATAAACAAGTGATACTACTGGGAATCGCATTTGATAAAACTGAAAAAAATATTAAAAATCACATTTCTGAGATTTATAAGGCATAAAGTTATTGATCGGAATCAACTCCAATCTAAACTTTTTGTATTGACCGCTATCAACAATTAACTGAACCATTAGCCAAGCCATTACTCACTCTTGAACACCTTTCCTTGTTTGCATTATACTGAACAAAGGCGAATATTGCAATTGTGGTAATTACGAGGCCTGCTGCGGTAATAATTAGAGTTTTATTTTTCATTTATTGAAGATACTTATAATAAATACTTATTTAGACTGTTAAGGCACCTCTATTTTTAAACATTTCATCAAGTTCTGTTAATAAACTATGATTTCTGAAAAGAATCTAAAGATTTGTATAAAGTGTGATTAGTTATTTTCTGCTTAACATTATCAACATTCATAAACAGATCATTTACATTACTGAATATTCTTGATGTAACTATTGCAGCATTATCATCTCCTTTATTACTAAATATAGATCACAAACATATGATGCCCTTATTGCAATTACTTTTACTTAAGTATTTTACAAATTTTTAATGGCAGTTATTTTTGCCAGGATTGCATTGAAAAACCCAGTTGTTCCTTTCACCAAAAGTAAAGGCAGAACATAGTACTTTAAGATAAAGAATACAGTCAGGTTAAATGCCATCATCAGTATGATAATGAATACTTTATACCATAACTTGTCTTTCTCCGTAAACGTTGTTCTACTTAAGGGAAGTACAAATTGGGTGATTTGTGGTGTATTGTCTTCCATGTATAATTTTATTCTATTTAGAATAGTAGTCTTAAAATACTATGAATTCAATGTTCGAGAATACAATATCTTATTCCACTTATCTTACAATAATAAGCAGTTGTACTTAGAAAAAACTAAGTTTTCTAAAGGACTTAAGAAAATAGGAAAGATTTTTCGAAAAGGAATTAGAATCTATTATAAACAACGAAAAATACTGCCAAATATGTTTTGTGATGCGACAACTAGTTAAAAAAGTAAAAGATTTTTTCCGAATTTTCTTTAATTTATTATCAATCATAGGTTTATGTTTTTTTGGCTGAATACTTATTATCAATCTCTTTGGCAATATCTTTAATTTCATTGTCTATATCTTCAAGTTTAATATCAAAAACACTTAGCTTGATATCACTAAAATCAGTCTCACTAAAATTAAACTAAGCTAAACAATCTGTAAAGAAGATCTATGGAATATGAAGGTTTCGACACTGAAGACATAGCCAAGCTAAAGAGGGTAAGTTTTGTAATAGAATCTCAACTTGAAAGGTTCCAAAAACTCATGCTTTATGTGAATACATTTAACAACAAGAACTTCACAATTGAGAGATTTTTTGAGCTCAAAGAAATTTGCAAAGTAATAATTAGAAATGTCCCTTTTATGGTTTCGACAATCGATACAGCAAACATTACTAGGGCAAGAAGAAATACCAAGGAATTATTTTATCATAAAAAAGAAATTTCTTACAACAAAAATGCTGCTAACAGCCGTCTCGGAAGATTTAACCTGGAAAATGAATCAGTCTTTTATGGCTGTCTTCCAACCTTTCATGAAAATGGTGAGTATATTAATTATGATAATCAATGCCCTATGTTCGAGGTTTGCAAAGAAATTAGCACCAATGAAGGGCTCAAATTTCCTGTCTTTTTCACATTGGGATTTTGGAAAGTTTCAAAACAATTATCTGTTTTGAATTTATGCTTTGAGGATGACCACTTATCTTCTAATTCAGGAATTAGTAGGGATGTAAAGTTTTTTAGTGATACCGTGGATGAACATTGTTCTGAAAAAGCCTTCGATTTCATAAAGAGTGTGTGGAAGTATTTTTCTAATTTAAGCCGAAAATGGGAAAGTGTTTCTTCTCCAAATTACTATTATATTTTGACAGCGCTATATAAAGCATTTGATGAATATTCGAAAGCAAATAACTATGAAGAGGTTGATGGCGTAATCTATCCAAGTGCAGTTACTCAAGCTAAAGGTTTGAATATTGTTTTAAAGCCAACTGCCGTAGACAGATGTCTTGATCTTGAGCATGTTCAAATGTATATATTAAAGAGTAGAGCATTGCCTTATGATTATAAATCAATTACCGATCTTATACCTGCGAAAAATAATTATTTTGAGTTTGATAATTCTTTTGTTCTGGAATACAATATTTTTACCAGTTCTTGGTAAAGAAAACTAAAGACAATGGTAGCAGTTACTTCATTTATCAGCAATACAGGGGAAACAGAGGGCAAATTTCATAGTAGTAGTGTCAAGTCTTTGGTTAATCTATTTGCATTGAAGAAATATTGAATTCTGTATCTAGAGTAATAGAAATTTTCAGTTCTGGGTTAATCAATTCTGATGCCCAAATAACATAATCATTCCAATCCCCATCTTCAACATCATAAGTGGAATCATCATTTGAATAATACTCATATTTGTCAATAAAAAAATCGATTGTCATTTCTGCATTACAAGTCAGGTCAATAAGGTATTCTGAAGAGTTTAGCTTTCGAACATCCTTAATTATAATATTATCGACTTTTTCGATGTACCGTACAGTTGTGTCCTGATAACCATATGGTATCGATTCAATTTCTGAGACATCAGTGTTGTCTAATTCTTCTCTAAGTTTCGTAAGAAGCAAATACTCCAAATTAAAATCTTCAATTTCCTTTGATTCTATTCTTTTCTTAAATGAGTCAGCCTGTGCAAAGAATAGTTTTGCGATATCTTTTGAAAAAACACTTAACTCATTAACTATACTTAATGAGTTAATCTCCAATTCATCATTTTCAATTTCATTCGCAAGTTCCTTATGTAAATCATTTTCATTTTCACAAAAATCCTTCTTATTGTTCGTAATGAAAATGACTTCGGGGTTTGCAGCATTCGTCCCATACACTGGCATTAGAGATTTTACATTCTCCCATATTAAAGCATCTCTATACCCCTTCTCAGAAGAATTAAATGGTTTAATTTTTTTAATTGCTTTACGAACTATTTTTTTATGAGGTGTTTTCGGATAGGCTAATAACTTAACATTATTGTCCTTGAATACTTTTTCAATGTATGCTTTGTATTCTTTAGCATTTTGTCGAATAGACCTGGTACTAACTGCTTCCTTTAAGACAGAGTCTGTAAGTTTTTTTATTATGCCTAGTTCTTTATCGATTTTTGATTTAGCCTCAG
>JGI24770J26754_10002240_pt1 | contig 13404 bp, 9 predicted proteins | sample LakOneMetagenome_FD_26754 | JGI IMG/M metagenome (IMG submission 26754) | reverse complement strand
CGCTCGCCGCGCCTGCTCATCGAGTACTGGGCGCACGAGGCCGCGCTGATGGCCGTCGAGGACTGGCCGCTGCTGCGGTGGCGCATGCGGGAGTACCGGGAAGGCCGGTGGGGCCAGGAGATGGTCCGGAAGAACCCGCGCCTGGCCGAGGACGTGGTGGCAGCGGTCTCGGCTATCGGTCCTTCGACGGCCGGTCAGATCGAGGCGCAGCTGGAGTCGGCGCCTCGCCGTAAGAAGGGCCCGTGGTGGGATCGCAGCGACACCAAGTGGGTGGCCGAGGCACTGTGGTCGTCGGGGGTGCTGACGACGGCGCACCGTACTGGGTTCGTGCGGCACTACGACCTGACCGAGCGGGTGCTGCCGCCCGAGGTGCTGGCTCGCGAGCTGGACGACGAGCATGCGGTGCGCGAACTGGCCCTCAGGGCGGCCGGTGCGTTGGGTGTGGGCACCGAGGCCGATATCCGCGACTATTTCCGGCTGGGGGCCGCTCAGGTCAAGCCGGCACTGGCCGCCCTCGTCGGCACGGGGGAGCTGGAGCGGGTGAGCATCGACGGTGTGCCCGCGTATCTTCGTGCCGGGCAGAAGATTCCGCGGGTCGATCGTGGCACCGCGCTGCTGTGCCCATTCGACCCGCTGATCTTCTTCCGGCCGCGGGTCGAGCGGCTGTTCGGATTCCATTACCGCATCGAGATCTACACGCCGGCGCACAAGCGCCAATTCGGCTACTACGTGTGGCCGTTCCTGCTCGACGGCGAACTCGTCGGCCGGGTCGATCTCAAGGCCGACCGAGCGGCTGGCGTGTTGCACGTCCCGGGTGCATTCACCGAGGACGGTCAGGACCGTGACCGCGTCGCCCGCGCATTGGCGGACGAACTGACAGCGATGGCCGACTGGCTCGGTCTGACGACGGTCAGCGTCGGCCGGAACGGCGACCTGGCTGCGCCGCTGCGAGCCGTCCTGTAGCCCGCGAGATCGACGCTAGGGCCGGCGAGCACGGCCGCGCGCGTGTGTCAGGTGGAACATCCCGCACGGGCACAAGTAAGGCTGTTGCGGGACATACTTGCCCCGCCCGCGCCTTCCGCGCCTACGCATCGCACGCACAGCAGCCCGAGCATGCCGCTCCTTCGGGAAGTCGACCTTGAAGGGCGTGGGGCATAGGGCCGCCGGCGCTGAGGTGTTGTGTGACATGGTGTCTCACCGGCCCGGTATGACTTGCGTGACGGTGGCTTTCAGGCTGGCGTCCTCCTGGCCCGAGATCGATGTCTCGCGGTCGAACGCCGCCGTCCCGTCGGCGGCGATGGTGAAATTGCCGACCTGCTCTTGATCCCCGCCGGTAACAGTGGAGATGACGGTTGTCTTGTCCGGCAACGACTTCGCGCTGATGTGCTGTGGATTGATGGTGTACCGGTAGTTGCAGCCGGCCGATCCGAAGCACTTCTGTTCGGTGATGATCACACCGACGACGAAGTCGGCAGGGGTTGGTGACGCGCCGGCCGCGGTGGTCGGCGTGGTTACCTCAGACCAACTGCTCGCCGGGCCGGTCCCGGGCTTCGCCTTTTCGGGGGCCACGCATCCGGTTGCAGCGGCGATGAGAACTGGGGCGATGACGACAGCGTTCAGATCGATGCGATTCATGGTGATCCTTGTCGTGGTGGTTGACGGTCCACAGGGTTCAGGCGACGGCGTCGTCGGCCGTGTCGGTGATCTCTGACGCGGATTGCACGTCGGCAAGCGCGGCGAGGGCCTCGGTAAGCAGCCGTTGGATGCCGGAAGTGACAGCAGTGCAGCCGGTCTCAATCTTGTCAGCGTTCTTGTGGATGGAGCTGGCGGCCTTCTTGATGTCGTCGACGCGGTCGAGCTGAGTCACGGCGGCCGTGATCTTCTCCTCGGCGGTAGCCAATTGCTCGGCCCCGCGACGGGTGGAGGCCGCCAGCGCCGCGGCGCGCAACAACAGCACCACGGTGCGTACGAGGTCGGGATCGTCTGACGTCGGATCGAATGCGAGCACAATCCGCCTTGATCCGAGTACGCGAATGGCGTGACCGCCGTTCTGCTCGGGAGTTCGGACGAGGCCGAGCGATGACACCGCCTGGCGGTTGCGCTCGGCCTCGTCCAGGTACTCGGTCCACCCCGCACGAGCCGAGTCCGTCATTTCGATCACCACGCGTGCGAGGCCGCCGTCGATGGTGAGCAAGCCGTCGCCCTTCTTGGAGCGGGGCAGGTGCCCGACGACCGTGCGGGTGTCGATGTATTCGTCGCCAACTCCGGCGGCCACCTCGGACAACACGACGTTGACTTGGTTCTCGTAGGTATCGCCCTTGATCGGCGTTACCTTGCTGACGTTGTCGTGTGCCGCTTGGATCTTGAGCGCCACGCCGATTTCATCGACTTTCTGGGCGATGGTCTCGTGGTTCCTTCCGATCAACTCGGTCAGCTGAACCTGGCGGGCCTCTAGGTCTGCCGTGTGTTTGGCCATCGGTGAGGTCGGGTCGGTCGGATCGAACTGCTTGACCGCTTTGGTGAGCAGTTCGGTGATACTGGCCGAACTCTTGGCATCGAGCTCGGCTCCGAACTTGTCGAGCAGCGGTTGCAGTTTGTCGAGGAGCTCGGGGCTGTCGCCGGCGAAGATGCGCCGAACCTCCGCGCTCAATGCGGTTTTGGCGGCAGCGACCGACTCGGTGAACTCCTTACGGCTGGTCTTGTCTGCATCGACGATGGCTTTCTTCGCGTCTTCGGCCGCTTTCGTCAGAGTTTTGGTGGCGTCTTTGACCGTGCGGTCGGTGATTTCAGCTGCCTGAACCGATGTCGCCGCGGTCTTTTCGCCCACTTCCTTGATCATTCGTTCCAGGGCGCGGGAGTCCTGGGATTGGCCCGTGGCCGACAGTGCATGGGCTCCGATCTTGAGTGCCTCGGTCGCGAACACCGACATGTCGGCGGTCGCGAGGATGTCCGGGTCGTCGATGGCGCTGCCGCGCTCTCCGGTGGTCCAGCGCTGTGCCTCACGGGTGAGGTCTTTGTCGTGGACGGTGAGGTGGGTGATGACGATGGCGTTGTCGGCGATCTCCAGGTGCGCGGCGTTCTGGTTGTTCATGGCTGGTCCTTTGCGGTCAGAGCCGGTGTATCCGGCGGTGACGCAAGCCTGCGGGCGTTCCAATGGTTAGGCAAAGAAAAAACTGATAAGGGGGCTTATCGGCGATCTCCATTGATCGCAAACAGGTCGCGGTCTACGTTAGGGGTCAGCTAAGTGGCCTGAGGAGGTGAGCATGCACACGATCACGCTGCAGGATGTGGCCGATCTGGCCAAAGTACGCCGTGCAGTGGTCAGCATGTGGCGAAGCCGGCCTCTCGTGCGTGGCGTGTTGCATCCCTTTCCCAAGGTTGTCGAGGTGGTCGGGGGCCAGGAGCGATTCGACATGACCGATGTCGTCGAATACCTCAAACGCACCGGCCGCGGTAACAACCCCGATGTCGCTGACGATGCCCCGACGCTGGCGGCGCCCACCGAGGCGGTGCTCGAGGACGTCGTGACACTGCTGGCCTGGCATGTGCTGACCGGCGAAGATTTGGCCGGCACGACCCACGCCTACCGGGTGCGGCGTGGCGCGGAATGTGATCCCGACGATCGCATCCTTCTGCGTGAACTCAGTCAGGTGCATGCCACTGACGCGGTGCTGGAATACACCGACCAGCTTCTGGCGGCATCCTTCGGTGCTGCCGACGCCCTACGGCGTGTTGAGGCGGGTCGGCTGGGCCGTATGGAGGCCGCACGTGATCTGACGCCCGCCGCTACCGAGTTGATCGCCGGCATCGTCAGCACGTGTGTGGTGCACCTTGGCGGTGATGGTGTGACGCTCAGTATCGACGGCACGGCGGTGTCGCTCGACGTTGCCGGCGAAGCGGCCACCGCCATCACGACCACTGATCGGCGCATCGTGCGTCGCGCGCTCATCCGGGGTGTTCTGCTCGGCGAGTCGGGTGATTCGCTGCTCTCATTCACGTCAGTTATCGGCAGTGAGCCAGCCGATGCGCTGGATGCGATTGACAACGTGGTCCTCGACTTGGAGGCGGGACGGGTCGCCATTATCGTCGGTCCCGCGCGGGTACTCGCCGATCAACTATCGGGCCCCTTACAGACGCGTCGGGCGAGCGTGCTTCGCGTCGAGAATGTGGTTGCTGCACTTCGCCTTCCACGAGGCTGCTGGCGTGAGGCCCATCGGCAGAGCATGGCCCTGTGGATTTGCCTTGGCGACGCTGGCCGGCAGAAACCGGTGGTGGGTGATCTCGACGCAGCGGAGAGCATTTCGATTGACGATGTGACCGCCGATGTTGCCGCCGCGCTCACTGGTGAAGCCGGCCGCGCCTTCCGATACGGCCGTCTTGGTGACGTGGCCGCGGTTCTGGCCAGCGGCGCCCTTGTGCCCCGCGGCGTGCAACCACCGCGGTTGCGGTTGCTCGGCGGCGAAAGCCATGTAGACGCGGTGCACGCGGCGACGTTGACCACCAGCGTGCCGCTCAAGGCGTTAGACGTCTTCGTCGAGCCCTCGCCGGGACGACTCCGCGTGGCGCAGAGATCTCTCGGCCAGATGTCGGCGGAAGGCAAACTCGTGCTCAAGAGGGGAAATCGGCTCGATCTGACGTTCGCCGATCCCGACGGCACGGTCAACGTATTGCCGGAGCCGCTCTCGGGGCCCGCCCGGTTCGATCCCGTCGATGCCGAGCAGCGCTACCCCCGGTCGGTCCGCACCAATCCAGGTGATGTGGTGTTCGTGGAGAATCCGCGGCCGCGGGCCTGGGTGGACATGCTCGGTGGCTCGATGGTCGCGTCGCCCGCCCGCATACTGCGTCTCGAGCCGACTGCCGAGATCGGACCTCGGTTGTTGGCCGCCGCGATCAACCGCCTGCCTGATACGCCTTCTGAATGGCAGACCTGGTCGGTGCCAGTCATGGCCGGTGCGGAAGCGCAACGCCTGGAGGCAGCATTGGCCGAGGTAGACGCCTTCGAAGCCGAGCTTCGTCGGCGAGCAGCCGCCGCAAGAGACTTGACCACCGCATTGATTGATGGCGTCGCTGCGGGAGCACTGACTCTCGACGCCACACCCATGACCGTCGGTGCAGTCGCACCGCAGAGAGGAAGCTGATGCCACCCCGCAAGAAGGTCGACACACCCCAGGCGCCGTCGACCATGAAGGAACTGAAGGACACGCTGTGGAAGGCCGCAGACAAGCTGCGCGGGTCGCTGTCGGCAAACCAGTACAAGGATGTGATCCTGGGCCTGGTGTTTCTGAAGTATGTGTCCGACGCCTATGACGAACGGCGCGAAGCGATCCGGGCGGAGCTGGTGGCCGATGGCATGGAAGGTGATCAGATCGATGACCTCATCGACGATCCCGAGGAGTACCAGGGTTATGGCGTGTTCGTGGTCCCACCGAACGCGCAATGGACATTTCTGGCCGAGAACGCGAAAGGCCTCGGTGCCAAGACGATTGGCCAGCTGATCGATGAGGCCATGGATGCGGTGATGAAGGCCAACCCGACGCTGGCAGGCACGTTGCCCCGCATCTACAACAAGGACAACATCGACCAACGGCGACTCGGTGAGCTGATCGACCTGTTTAACAGCGCGCGGTTCAGCCGGCAAGGCGACGGTCGGGCTCGGGATCTGATGGGGGAGGTCTACGAGTACTTCCTTGGAAACTTCGCTCGGGCGGAAGGCAAGCGGGGCGGAGAGTTCTTCACCCCGCCGAGTGTGGTGCGGGTACTGGTAGAGGTCCTGGAACCGTCAAAGGGGCGGGTGTACGACCCGTGCTGTGGGTCAGGTGGCATGTTCGTGCAGACCGACCGGTTCATCTACGAGCATGATGGTGATCCGAAAGACATTGCGGTGTACGGCCAAGAGTCCATCGAGGAAACCTGGCGGATGGCCAAGATGAACCTGGCCATCCACGGTATCGACAACAAGGGCCTTGGTGCGCGCTGGGGTGACACCTTTGCCCGCGACCAGCATGCCGACACGCAGATGGATTACGTGCTGGCCAATCCACCCTTCAACATCAAGGACTGGTCGCGCAATGAAGAGGACCCGCGTTGGCGTTACGGCGTGCCGCCGGCCAACAACGCCAACTACGCCTGGATTCAACACATCCTGTACAAGTTGGCGCCCGGCGGTAAGGCCGGCGTCGTCATGGCTAACGGATCAATGTCGTCGAACTCCAATGGGGAAGGCCAGATCCGGGCCCAGATCGTCGAAGCTGATCTGGTGTCCTGCATGATCGCATTGCCTACCCAACTCTTCCGCAGCACCGGAATCCCGGTATGTGTATGGTTCTTCGCCAAAGACAAGACAGCAGGCAAGCAGGGATCGGTGGACCGCACCGGGCAGGTGCTGTTCATTGACGCCCGCGAGATGGGCTACATGATCGACCGTGCCGAGCGGGCATTGTCGGACCAGGACATCGTGAAGATTGGCGATGTGTACCACGCATGGCGGGGTTCGGCGTCAGCTGAAGCCAAGGGTCCTGTCTACGAAGATGTTCCGGGGTTTTGCAAGTCGGTGACGCTGGCCGATATTAAGGAGGCCGACTATGCACTGACGCCCGGTCGTTACGTCGGGGCAGCCGAGGTCGAGGACGACGGCGAGCCGATCGAGGAGAAGATCGCGCGGTTGAAGACGGAACTGCTTGCGGCGTTTGATGAGTCGGCGCGATTGGAGAAGGTCGTTCGGGAGCAGTTGGAGCGGTTATCGTGACATCGTTCGTGGAGACCAGCATTGCAGACCTAGTTGAGTTCATAGTCGATAATCGGGGGCGTACCTGCCCGACTGCTGATAGCGGCTTCCCACTCATTGCGACTAACTGCCTGAAGGCTGGACGCCGAGATGCGGTTTTCGAGAATGTCCGGTTCGTCGATGAAATCACCTATGCAACATGGTTCCGTGCCCATCCGTACCCCGGAGATGTCCTCTTTGTTTGCAAGGGTTCGCCGGGGCGAGTCGCGGTTGTACCTGACCCTGTGCCGTATTGCATTGCTCAAGATATGGTCGCACTTCGCGCAAATAGTGAGACGGATTCAGCCTATCTCTATTATCGGCTATGTGCTCCAGATATTCGAGCTGGCATAGAAAACATGCACGTGGGCACGATGATCCCGCATTTTAAGAAGGGCGACTTCGGCAAGCTAAGGTTCCGTGTGCATGCTCATCTGTCCGAGCAGCGTGTGATAGCAAACCTTTTGACCGCCCTCGACGACAAGATCGCGGCGACTGAGACTCTCGTAGAACAGGCCGACTTGCTGGCTGCAGGATATTGGCGCGCAGCGCTTGGCGAGGGGGAAGCCTTGCCGTTGTCGAACCTGGCAGAGTTCGTGAACGGACGCGCTTTCACCAAAGGGGCCACAGGTACGGGTCGCGTAGTTGTGCGAATCGCGGAGTTGAACTCAGGCATTGGATCGTCAACCGTCTACAACGACATCGCTGTGTCGGACGATAACATCGCGAGACCGGGTGACCTTCTCTTTGCTTGGTCGGGTTCGCTCACTGTGGCCCGATGGTTCAGGCCAGAAGCGATCGTCAATCAACACATCTTCAAAGTGATTCCGAAGAATGGCTATCCGATGTGGGTGGTGAACCAAGCGGTGAGGTCCAAGCTTCAGGACTACAAGGCGGTTGCCAGTGACAAGGCGACCACTATGGGGCACATACAGAGGAGGCACCTCGATGAGGTTGTGCAAGTCCCGTCCAGAGCCGAGATTGATCGGCTAGATGGGATTATGGGGGGCCTCTGGTCGACGGCGCTTGCCGCTGAGGTTGAAACGCTCGCACTTGAGCGCACGCGTGACACGCTTCTACCGCTCCTGATGTCAGGCAAGCTCACGGCCAAGGCCGCGGAATCGCTTGTCGAGGTAGTGGTTTAGATGCCATACGACCTCAGTGACTGCCTGGTGGTTGGCGTCGCCTCCAGTGCGCTCTTCGACCTCGCTGAGTCCGGCGCCTACTTCCTTGAGCACGGCGAAGCCAAGTATCGGATCTACCAAGACGAAAGGATTGACCAAACACTCGAGCCCGGCGTCGCTTTTCCGTTCATCCAGCGTTTGTTGAACCTCAACGACCTCCGGCCGGGTGATCCGCTAGTCGAGGTAATCATCTTGTCCCACAACGATCCAATGACCGGGTTACGCGTGAAGCGGTCGGTCAGAGCTCATGGACTCGGCATAACCCGATCGGTCTTCACGCAGGGACAATCTCCGCACGCCTACATCGAGGCGTTCGAGATGTCGCTCTTCCTTAGTGGAAATCGAGACGATGTCGATGCGGCCATCAAGGCGGGCTTCCCGGCGGGTCACGTACTGCCGTCATCGGCGACCTATGACGATGACGACCCTTCGCTGCGTGTGGCGTTCGACTTCGACGGTGTTCTGGCCGACGACGAGTCAGAGCGAGTTTATCGGGCCGCCGAGGGAATCGACGAGTACCTAGAGCACGAGGACCAGAAGAGCCATGTGCCGCTCGCTCCAGGACTATTGCAGCCGCTCTTGGCAGACCTTAATCGCATCCAAACTCTGGAGGAGGAGCGTAAAGCCAGCGACCTCAACTACACACCGAGACTACGCATCTCATTGATAACAGCGCGCAACGCGCCCGCGCATGAACGCCCAATCCACTCGATGCGAGACTGGGGCGTCAACGTAAATGATGCGTTCTTCCTCGGCGGCATCGATAAGTCGAAGGTGCTCAGAGTGCTGCGTCCGCACATCTTCTTCGATGACCAACAGTCACACCTTGATGGTGCCACGGAATACATTGCCGGCGTGCACGTCCCATACGGCGTCGCCAACAATGCCGCGCCAGCACCGAAGATCGATGTCGCGTTTCCGCCGTCGAGCGACGTACTAAGCACAGAGTTATCTGATGTCACTCGGTGAGGATCGACAGCTGGCTGTCGCTCCGGACTGGTATCCGGAGTTCCTGGCTGCGGTCACCGCTCGCATCAGCACCGGTCGCCGTCGTGCCGTCGCGGCTGCCAATGGCGAACTTGTCGGAACGTACTGGTCCGTTGGCCGGGAGATCCTGGCCCGGCAAGACGCCGAGGGCTGGGGCACCAAAGTCATCGACCGCCTGTCAGCCGACTTGCGGCAGCAATTCCCCGATGCAGCGGGGTTCTCCGCGCGCAATCTCAAATACATGCGTGCGTTCGCGGCCGCGTGGCCCGACCCGGTGGTTGTGCAACGCACCGTTGCACAATTGCCCTGGCGGCACAACCTTGCCCTACTGGACAAGTTGGAGTCCGCTGACCAGCGCCTATGGTACGCCGAACAGGCAATCGGCGAGGGCTGGAGTCGGGACGTCCTCGTTCACCAGATTGAAGGTGGGCTGCACGTTCGGGCGGGCCGCGCCATCACAAACTTCGCAGACACTCTGCCGCCGGCAGATTCCGACCTCGCCCAGCAGTCGACTCGGGACCCCTACCTGTTCGATTTCGTCGGAAATGCAGACATCCGCCGCGAACGTGATCTCGAACGAGCCCTCACCGACCATGTCGAGAAGTTCTTACTGGAATTGGGTCAGGGATTCGCCTTCGTCGGTCGCCAAGTTCATCTCGAGATCGGTGACGCCGACTTCTACCTGGACTTGCTCTTCTATCACCTCCGATTGCGCTGCTACGTCGTCATCGAGCTGAAGGTCGGCGACTTCGAGCCGGGCTACATCGGACAGATCGGCACCTATATGGCCGGCATCGACGACACGCTGCGCCACCGCGACGACAAGCCGACCATCGGTCTGCTGCTCTGCAAGACCAAGAACAACGTGGTGGCCGAGTACGCCCTGCGTGGCTACACCATGCCGATCGGGGTGGCCGAGTGGAAGACCGCGATCACCGAGAGTTTGCCGGCCGAGCTTGAATCCAGCCTGCCGAGCATTGAACAAATTGAGGCCGAGTTGGCGCAGGACGGAGAGCCATGAGCATGTTCAGCGAGGCCGAGTGGGAACAGCTCGCACTGGAGGCACTGGCCAGGCAAGAGTGGTTGCCCCTCAAAGGCGCCGACATCGCGCAGGGCACCGAAGACGGCCGCGAGGCCTGGGATGACCTGGTGCTCAAGGGCCGAACACTAGCGCGGATGCGGACCCTCAATCCGGGAGTACCGTTCGAGTACTTGGAGCAAGCCCTCGCGGCCATCGTCCAGCCCGCGTCGCAGGATCCCTTGCAGGAGAATCACCGTCTGCACGACTACCTGGTGTATGGCTACCGCGGCATCAGCTACATCGATAACGATGGTCTCGAACAGAATCCGACCATCCGGCTCATCAGCCACCACCCCGATGAGAACGAACTGCTTGCCGTGCAGCAGGTTACGGTCCGTAACGCCGAACACGAGCGGCGTTTCGACATCGTGCTCTTCGTCAACGGTCTGCCCTTGGTTTTCTTCGAGCTCAAACAGGCCGGGGCCAAGCACGCCGACCTTGCCGCGGCGCACAGCCAGTTCCAGACCTATCTGCGGGAATTCCCGATCGCCTTCCGGTTCGCGGCGTTCGACGTAATCAGCGACGGCATCACCGCGCGATATGGAACACCATTCACCGCACTCGAGCACTTCGCGCCGTGGAACGTCGATGACGACGGCAAGCCAGTCACCTCCGGTGTGGCCCTTGATGACGAACACGGTGGCACCGAATTGGAGTATCTGATCGAAGGGCTCTTCAACCCCGAACGCTTCCTACAGCTGCTTCGCAACTTCACCGCATTCGACTCCACGGCCGATGGCCTCACCAAGCGAATTGCCAAGCCTCATCAGTACTTCGCGGTCACCAAAGCCATCGGCACCACCGTGCAAGCCTTCGAAAGCAACGGCAAAGCTGGCGTTGTCTGGCACACCCAGGGCTCCGGCAAGTCCATGGAGATGGAGCTCTACGCCCACCTCGTTTCGCTGCAGCCGAAACTTAAGAACCCCACGATCATCGTCGTCACAGACCGCAAGGAACTCGACTCGCAGTTGTTCGAGACGTTCAAACGCTCTCAGCTGCTGCGTGAATCGCCAGTCAAGATCACTTCGCGTTCCGAATTGCGAGACGAACTGAGTAATCGCGCAACCGGCGGCATCTACTTCACCACCCTCCAGAAGTTCGACCTGACCAAGGCCGAGCGGGACGCCGGCAGCGAACACCCGCTTCTGTCTGAACGGCGCAACATCGTCGTGATGGTCGACGAAGCGCACCGCAGCCACTACGACCAGCTCGACGGCTACGCCCGTCACATCCGTGACGCCCTACCCAATGCCGTCTATATCGCGTTCACAGGGACACCGATCTCGTTCTCCGACCGCAACACCAAGGACGTCTTCGGCGAGTACATCGACATCTACGACCTGACCCGCGCCGTGAAAGACGGCGCGACCGTCCCTGTGTACTTCGAGCCCCGACTTATCAAAGTTGGTTTCGCCGACGACGTCACAGAAGACGATCTCGACCGCGCCGCCGACGAAGCGACCCTTGGACTCGACGACGTCGAACGGGCACAAATCGAGAAGTCGGTGGCCGTCATCAATGCCGTATACGGCGCTCCGCAACGGCTGGCCGCGCTTGCGTCAGACATTCTGGCGCACTGGGACGTTCGGTCAGCGCAGATGCAGAAGTTCATCTCGAGTCCGGGGAAGGCACTGATTGTCGGTGCTACTCGCGAGATCTGCGCACGCTTGTACGAAGAGATCGTGACGCTGCGGCCCTCGTGGGCAGACGATGCGATCGACAAGGGCGTCATCAAGGTTGTTTACTCGGGCACCGCCCAGGACCAGGGACTCGTGGCCAAACATGTCCGACGCGAGGCCCAGAACAAGACTATCCAGCAGCGGCTCCGCGACCCTGACGACGAGTTACAACTGGTCATCGTCAAGGACATGATGCTGACCGGATTCGACGCCCCGCCGCTACACACTCTCTACCTCGACCGCCCGCTGAAGGGTGCGCTGCTGATGCAGACGTTGGCTCGTGTCAACCGCACCTTTCGAGGAAAGCGGGACGGCATGCTCGTCGCTTACGCGCCGCTCGTCGAGAACCTCAACGCCGCCCTGGCCGAGTACACCGTTGACGATCAGAACGAGAAGCCCGTCGGCAAGAACATCGACGAAGCGGTTGCGCTCACTGAGCAGCTCATCGCCCAGATCGACACCTTGTGTGCCGGATATGACTGGCGGAAGACTGCCGCGGCCTCGCCCACGACCGGATGGATCAAGGCGGCCACCGCGCTGACCAACTACCTGAGCGACCCGGCCACACCAGGCAACCAGGTACCCGACGGTGAACCTTCACTGCGGGACCGATATCGATTACTGGCCAATCAGCTAGCGAGAGCGTGGGCGTTGTGCGCCGGCAACGAGACCCTGGATGCACTGCGTCAGACGGTCAGGTTCTATGAAGAGGTACGGATCTACCTCGCGAAGTTCGACGCCCAACTGCGTCAAGCCCAGGGCAAGCCGATCCCTGATGACATCAAGCGCATCTTGTCGACGCTTGTCGCTGGCTCGACAGCCTCAGGTGAGATCGTCGATATCTATGAGGCCGCAGGTCTGCCGAAACCGTCCCTCAACGAGTTGGACGTCGAATTCGAAAAGAAGGCGAAGTCGGCCAGCAATCCTCATCTGGCGATCGAGGCCCTGCGGGCAGTGGTGACGGAGGAGGCGATTCGTTCCACTACGAGCAACGTGGTGCGTCAGCGCGCGTTCTCCGAGCGCATTGCGGAATTGATGCGGCGCTATACCAACCAACAGCTGACGTCGGCAGAAGTCATCGCCGAGTTGATTGAGCTGGCCAGAGAGGTTGCGGCGGAAGGCAACCGTGGCCAGCACTTCACGCCACCACTGTCACACGATGAACTCGCCTTCTACGATGCCGTTGCTCAGAACGAGAGCGCAGTTGAAGCCCAGGGTGAAGACGTCCTGGCACAGATTGCTCGTGAACTGGTCGCGGTGATGCAGCGTGACACCAAGACGGACTGGGCGGTCCGCGACGACGTGCGTGCAAAGCTGCGGTCGTCCATCAAACGGCTCCTAGTCAAGTACAAGTACCCGCCGGACAAGCAACCGGCCGCGATCAAGTTGGTCATCGAACAGATGGAGGCACTGGCGCCTCGGTACGCCGAGGTCAGTGCGAGCAACTGATGGGAACTGTTACCTGACTTTTATCACTTTGGCGGCTCCGCCGGTTCTGTAGGGGTTTGACCAGGGGTTCTGTGTTGGTGTTGGTGCGGATGTGCGCACTAAATCGGAGCTCGTAGGCTGCCCGAATGCCATATGTGCGCACCGTGAAGACCGCGTCTGGAGCGATCGCGGTGCAGATCGTGTGGTCCTCGCGCCGAGGTTCCCGCAAGATCGAGCATCTGGGCTCGGTGCACGACGAGGCCGGCCTGGCTGCTCTTAAAG
>JGI24770J26754_10002237_pt1 | contig 13412 bp, 12 predicted proteins | sample LakOneMetagenome_FD_26754 | JGI IMG/M metagenome (IMG submission 26754) | reverse complement strand
CCAGTGTAGTTAATTTTGTCTTCGTCATCACTTGGTTTGTGGTAATCGGTATGCGTTCCGGTAAAGAAATTTAAAACCGGAATATCTTTCAAGTAAAATGAAGTATGATCGGTTGGGCCTACACCGCTTTCTTCCAAAGTAACATTAAATCCAGCAGGTTTGTTTTTCTCCACAATGGTTTTGAATTGTGCTGATGTACCTACACCACCTACAATCAAATCTTTGGTTTTGCTCAATCTACCAATCATATCCATGTTGATCATAGCCACTACATTTGGGTATTTTGCTTTTAAAGTTTCAGCCATGTGTTTTGATCCTATCAAACCGTCTTCTTCTCCAGAGAAAAACGCAAAAATGTAATTGGATTTTTCGGTAGTTTTATTTTTAGAGAACATTCGCGCTAATTCTAAAACCCCAGAAACCCCAGAAGCATTGTCGTCTGCACCATTATGAATTTCACCTTTAGAATTTGGTTTGGTAGAATTATTGTGTTCATTCAACCCCAAATGATCGTAATGCGCTCCAATTACAATTGTTTTTGAAGCTTTGTTGTCTAAATAGGCAATAACGTTTCTACCGTTATTACTACTACTATTTTCAGTGATTGAATCGTTCGGACTTTGTCTTACTTTATAATCAAATTTTTGTAAATAGTTTTTTCCTTCATACGGTTTTAATCCNAGTGCTTTTAATTCGGCAGTCAAATAATCGGCTGCTTTTTGTTCGCCTACAGAACCTGTTAATCTTCCTTTTAAGTCGTCTGAAGCCAAGTATGAAATGTGTTTTTTAAGCAATTCAGGTTTTGCTATTTCAGCGTCATCAGAATCCACCCAATCCGCAATGAATACATTGGTTTCACGAGCTGCATTTTGCATACGATTGCTAGACCAAACTAATTTTTTTCCATCAGGAGAAAACATTGGAAAGGCATTGAATTCGCTTTCCCAAGTTATTTGTTTCAAATTGGTTCCATCGATATTTATCATGTATAATTGAAAATCGTATCCACGAGTAGAATGATGGTTGGATGAAAANATTATTTTTTTATCGGATGGNTGAAAAAACGGTGCCCAATTGGCTTTGCCTAAATGAGTGATCTGTTTGATGTCTGAACCGTCTACATTACANGTNTAGATTTCCATTTCGGTTGGNGCCACCACATTNTCTTTNAATAANGCTTTGTAATCGGCAATTTCTGCTTCTGTTTTTGGACGTGACGAACGGAAAACTAATTTTTTACTGTCGTGCGAAAAGAAACTTCCGCCATCATAACCCAATCCGAAGGTAATTTGTTTCAAATTAGAACCGTCTATATCCATAGTCCAAAGTTCTAAATCACCGGAACGAGTAGAGGTGAAGGCAATTTTTTTACCATCTGGTGAAACCACTGCTTCAGCATCGTATCCTGGAGAGTTAGTTAATTGTTTTACAATCGTTCCGTTTAAATCGGCCATGTAAATATCAAATTCGGGATACACCGCCCAAAGGTATTTGCCATCGTGCGGTTTGGGTGCAGCAGGACAATCTGGACTTGCAGCATGTGTTGATGCGTAAATGATGTGTTTCCCATCGGGCATGAAATAGGAACAAGTGGTTCTTCCTTTTCCGGTAGAAATTAGTTTCAAATTCTCAGAAGAATAGGTTTTGCTTTGTAAATCATACATGTAAATTTGATCGCAAGGGATATTCGCCTTTGGATTGGTAACTTGCAGGGTTAACATATTGCCATTCGGACTGAAATAAGCTTCAGCATTATCGCCACCAAATGTTAGTTTTTGAATGTTTTTTAGATTTTTCTCTTGCCCCAAAGCAGTACAAAAAAGTAAAAGGAATGCTAGTTTGATAACAGAATTCATTTTTAAGGTAGTTGAATACATATATTTTGGATTAAAATAGAATTGATTTTTAGACTGTAAAGATAACGAAAATGCCTTTTTTAAGAATAGATTCTGGTATAAAAAAAATCCGCAATTAGCGGATTATTATTTAGAAATGGCTTCTTCAAATCGTTCGCCAACTCTTTTCCAGTTGATCATAGTAAAGAAAGCATCAATGTATTTTTTTCTTTTGTATTGATAATTTAAGTAATAAGCGTGTTCCCAAATGTCAAGTGCTAGAATAGGAGTGCCGGCAATTTCAGCTCTCGGCATTAATGGATTGTCTTGATTGGCTGTGCTGGTTACTTGTAATTTTCCTGACTTATCTACTACTAACCAAACCCAACCCGAACCAAATTGTTTATTGGCAGCGTCTTCAAATTGTGTTTTAAATGCTTCAAAAGAGCCAAAATCTTTATTAATGGCGCTAGACAAAGTATCTGTTGGTTTTCCATCAGCTTTCGGACCTATAACATCAAAAAAAAGTGTATGATTGTAATAGCCACCAAGATTGTTTCGTAAATCGGCATTGTTCATGTCCAGTTTTTTAAAAACATCTTCTATGGGAATATTTTCTAATTCAGTGCCAGCTAATGCTTTGTTGAGATTGTTTGTATAAGTAAGATAGTGTTTTGAATAGTGAATTTCCATAGTCATAGCGTCAATGCTAGGTGATAAGGCATCGTATCCATAATTGAGTTTGGATATTTCAAAAGCTCCTGGATCTGCTTTTACATCTTCTGGAGTACCAATAGTCATTTTTTCTGCTGCAGTTGGAAGCGGTACTTGAACCACTTCGGTATATTTTTTTCTTTTACAAGCTAGGGTAGCTACTATAAAAAAAGTGCCGCATAAAAGGATAATTATTTTTTTCATCACTTATTTCTTTTTTGCTAATGCAGTAATAGCTTCGATGTATAATTCTTTACATTCTTCTTGCGTAAGATGACTAATTTGCATCCAAGCATTCATTTTGAACGCATTTCTCAAATCATAAATGGGATAAATTCTACTAGTAATGGTGCCGTGAGTAGATTGTTTGTACAACGCGTAAAGTCGTAATTGAACATCCTGTGGTAACTCGGCTTGAGTCATCGTGTTGGCCAATTCTACGGCTTCATCAAAGCGTGTATTTAAATCTTTTCCTTGCATTTATTTGATGGCAATAATGGTTTTATTACCCACAGCTTTTTGTCCAATTTTAACTTGAATATCGGTTCCTAATGGGAAGTATAAATCGACACGAGAACCAAATTTTATGAATCCAGCATCGTCACCTTGGCGCACAATCATACCTTCTTCAGCATAATTTACAATTCGTTTTGCCAATGCACCTGCAATTTGGCGGTACATAATTTCTCCAAAAATGCGATTTTCAATTACTACTGTAGTACGTTCGTTTTCAGTACTGGCTTTTGGATGCCAAGCTACTAAATACTTTCCCGGATGGTATTTGCTATATTTCACTTTTCCACTCGTAGCATAACGCGTGACATGCACGTTTATTGGCGACATGAAAATGGAAACTTGTAGACGTTTATCTTTAAAATATTCGGGTTCGAAAACTTCTTCAATTACTACTACTTTTCCATCTACTGGAGCTGTAATGTGATTATCATTAACGACTAAAGTTCGGTTTGGATTTCTGAAAAACTGCAATACAAGTAAAAGCAATATTAAAAGAGTATATTGAATTGGTTTTAGAATCCAAGGATTGGAAAAAGCATAAGGACTTGCTAGTAATAAAATAACGAATACAGCAAGTGAAATTAAAATAATTTTGAAACCTTCTTTATGAAACATAATTTAAAATTTGATAAAACAAAAATACAAATGGTGCTACAAATATAACACTATCTAAGCGATCTAAAATGCCACCATGGCCGGGCATTATTTTTCCACTGTCTTTTACACCAGCAATTCGTTTGAATTTGGATTCAATTAAATCGCCTATAGTACCTAATATTCCAACAATTAAAGCAATAGAGCACCAAATTAGAATGGATCGTTCGCTAAATTTAGGGCTTGCTTTTATGAAGAATTTTGAGATTAAAAATCCAGCTAAAACGGCAAAAACGATGCCTCCAAGAAAACCTTCAATGGTTTTTTTGGGTGAAATACGTTCTAATAACTTGTGTTTTCCTATAGATTTTCCAACAATGTAAGCAAAGGTATCGTTGGTCCAAATTAGAATAAATAATCCGATGATGATTTTGGGATTGTAGTCTTTTACACCGAATGAAATTTTGGTGATAAATACAAATGGAAGTATAATATATCCTAGTAAATAAAGGTATTTAGAAGATGTGCTTACTTTTTGTATGGAATCGTAAAACAAAAAAATGATGCACTTTATAGAAACCACTATTGTAATGGCTAATAGTACAATATTTAAATTATTAAGGTTTACGGCGATGCTAAAATTACCTTTGAAATTTTGGTTTAAAAAAAGTTCGGTTTCTTTTCTATAAGCGCTAATGAGCGTAATGGATAAATAGACAATTGCTGCGAAAATAATAGGAAAGACCTTTTTTATTTGCACTAAATTACAAAATTCATACACCGCAATCAGAAGAAAAATTCCAAATAAAATAAAGAAACTTTCTGTTGAAAAAAGAATAGAAGCTAGTAATAACAGTATGTATACTGTACCAGAAATTGCTCGCTTTAAAGTTTCATTCATTATTATAAATCTTCTAAAAGAAGTAAGTATAGATTTTTAGCACAACTGCCATACGTTAGGAAATCTTCTTCTTGTACTTTTTCAAAGTATTTTATAGTGGTAATGTTGGTAGGATAATCTTTGTCGTATTTCTTTTTTATCACGCGCAAACCATCGCTTTTAGACTCTAAAATTTGACTGGTTGTAGCTAAAATAACAATGTTGTCAGGAAGTTCGTTTGGTTTTTTTTGTTTGATTTGATTGGATGAAAACAGTACAGAACCTTCGTCTGCTATCAAATTTTCACAACTGGCAAAAAAGAATTTAGGATTTGTTGGAGTACTATACGTTAGTTTATTTTCGTCCAATAAGTTGAATAGTTTGGATTCGTAGCACAATACTTCGCTTTCAAACCAGTCGTTTTCTTCTAAGATATTTTCAAACTGCTCTTTAACTTCAGTAAGGTTTTCACAATAGATAAACTTACCACCATTTTTCTTAAAATTGAAGGTAAATAAATCGTCAACCGGAAGATTAGAAGGTTTTGGAGTGTTATATTCACTTTGGTTTTCCTCGTCGGAAGCATCATTGCCAGTACCAAATATTTTTCTGAATAGACTCATAGTATGGTGTAAAATTCTTTATTTATTATTTGAAAACTTTCAAAGATAAAAAAATCTTAATTCAAAAGCATTTTTTGAATTAAGATTTTTAAATTTTTATTAGTTCTGATGTATTATGCAGGAAACTCTGTGTTTTCTTCCATGTCTTTTTTAAATAATCTTCTACCAAAAATAGTTTCTAAATCGTCTTTAAAAATGACTTCTTTTTCAATTAAAATATCGGCAAGTTGCAATAACTTATCTTTATTTTCTTTCAGAATTTCAATAGCTCTTTGGTACTGACCTTCAATTAAAGTTGAAATTTCTTTATCAATGGTCATAGCTGTATCTTCGGAGTAAGGTTTGTTGAAATTGTATTCATTTTGCCCTGAAGAATCGTAATACGTTACATTTCCTAACTTTTCGTTCAATCCATATATGGTCACCATAGCACGAGCTTGTTTGGTTACTTTTTCCAAATCGGATAAAGCACCAGTTGAAATCGTGTCAAAAATCACTTTTTCTGCAGCACGACCTCCCATGGTAGCACACATTTCATCCAACATTTGATCAGGTCTAACAATTTGTCTCTCTTCAGGTAAATACCACGCAGCACCCAAACTTTGTCCTCTAGGAACAATGGTTACTTTGATAAGTGGCGCAGCATGTTCTAGCATCCAACTTACTGTTGCATGACCCGCTTCGTGAACAGCAATAGCTCTTTTTTCGTCGGGAGTTACAATTTTGTTTTTCTTTTCTAAACCACCTACAATGCGGTCTACGGCATCCAAGAAATCTTGTTTGTCAACCGCAGTTTTATTATTTCTAGCAGCTATTAAAGCAGCTTCATTACATACATTAGCGATATCAGCACCTGAGAATCCAGGAGTTTGTTTTGCTAAAAACTCAGTATCCAAACCTTCTACTTTTTTAAGAGGGGCTAAGTGCACTTCAAAAATTTCTTTACGTTCTCTAATGTCTGGTAAATCCACATAAATTTGGCGGTCAAAACGACCAGCACGCATTAATGCTTTATCTAAAACATCAGCTCTATTAGTGGCAGCTAGCACAATTACATGCGTGTTAGTTCCAAAACCATCCATCTCTGTCAGTAATTGATTTAACGTATTTTCACGTTCATCATTACCTCCTGAAAAATTATTTTTTCCTCTTGCTCTACCTACAGCATCAATTTCATCGATAAAGATAATAGCAGGTGATTTTTCTTTCGCTTGTTTGAATAAATCTCTCACACGAGAAGCACCCACACCTACAAACATTTCTACAAAATCGGAACCTGATAAGGAAAAGAAAGGTACTTTAGCTTCACCTGCAACGGCTTTTGCCAGTAGTGTTTTTCCTGTTCCGGGAGGTCCAACAAGTAATGCTCCTTTCGGAATTTTACCCCCTAAAACCGTATATTTTTCGGGATGTTTTAGAAATTCTACGATTTCTTGCACTTCTTCTTTGGCACCTTCTAATCCAGCCACATCTTTGAAAGTAGTTTTTATTTCTGAATTTTCATCAAATAATTTAGCTCTTGATTTTCCGATATTGAAGATTTGACCTCCGCCACCGCCAGCTCCACCGCCAGACATTCTTCGCATGAAGTATAACCAAACTCCAATTAAAAGGATGATTGGCAAGAAATTTCCAATGTATTCGGTCCAGTCGCTTCTGGTTTTGAAATCAAAAATCTTTAATTTTTTTTGTTTAACAGCGTCGTCCAGTTTCTTTTGAAAAAGTTCGTCGTTTCCTGTATCGAAAGTATAATGTGGCCCTTTGTTTACACCTCCAAAAAGAGGGTCTTTAGCTACTTTACTGTTGGCTTTATCTTTTAAAGCCGCTTTGGTTAAATAAGCTTCAGCTTCGACTTTATTATATACAATTACTTTCTCAATTTGCCCTTTGTTTAAAAGTTCGTCAAATTTGGAAGAGGATATTTTTGTTGGATCTTGAATACTGCCNCTATTGAATATGTTTAAAAGAATAAACATAAAAATGATGGCTCCTGAAATCCACCACGGACTAAATTTTAACCCACCTGGTTTTTTGTTTTCTGACATTATTTATAGTGCTTTTAGTATTTGTTTTCTAATGTAGTAATTACGGCATCACCCCAAAGGTCTTCGATGTTGTAGTACTCTCGAATTTCTTTTTGAAATACATGTACCACGATNCTCACATAATCCATCAATACCCACTCGGCATTGTCTGTACCTTCAACATGCCAAGGTTTATCTTTAAGTTCTTTGGAAACCATTTTTTGCACCGAATTAACGATAGCATTTACTTGTGTATTGGAAGAACCGTTGCAAATCACAAAATAGTCGCAAACGGCTGTATCTATTGTTCTTAAATCGAGAATGACAATGTCATTTCCTTTTACTTCTTCTATTCCTTTAATGATGCTTGTTAACAAAACATCGGTACTAACTGTCTTTTTTGCCATCTAAATTTTATATAATTTGCAAAGGTATCAAAATTTGTCATTATTTTTGATGCTTAACATAAGTTTAAATACTGTTTTTCAAAAATAATTTCCATGAATGTTATCAAACTCGATGCCATAGATTCTACTAATGATTTTTTAAAAGAACTATCCAAGAAACAAGTTGTAAATAACTTTACCGTTGTGGTTGCTAAAAATCAAACTAAAGGAAAAGGNCAAATGGGTTCTTCATGGGATTCGGAATCGGGCAAAAACCTAATTATGAGTGTTTTGATTANGGAAGTTTTAAAAAATACAGATGAAATATTTCATTTGAATGTGGCAGTAGCCTTATCTGTTGTGCAAGTTTTAGAAGAATTTAAGCTGCCCAAATTAAGTATAAAATGGCCTAACGACATAATGTCAGACACTAAAAAATTATGTGGCATTTTGATTGAAAATAGTTTTAAATCTGACAGTAAAATTGAATCGGTGGTTGGAATTGGACTTAATGTCAATCAAAAATCTTTTGATTATTTACCAAAAGCTTCTTCCATAGCAGTGGTTATGCAAAAAGAATTTGATTTGGACGCCATTTTAAATCGAATGATTTTTCACATTAAAAAGAATTGCAGTTTGATTGTTTCCCATCAAGAAGCTGCATTGTGGAATGATTTTCATAAATACCTTTTCAAAAAAAATGTTCCCATGCCTTTTGAAGATGCCTACAATAAACGTTTTATGGGAATTATTCAAGGAGTAACAGACGACGGAAAACTAAATGTTCTTTTAGAAGACGATACTGTGCAAACCTATGGTATCAAAGAAATTCAAATGCTATTTTAAATACTTTTAATTTACTAAAAAATACATGATTAATATCATTTAGTAGCTCTAATCTTATTTAGAAATTTGATGTATTAATAGTACATTAAACTAAAAGATTATGGCAAATTTTGATAGTAAACACATTAAAAATGTAGTTTTAGTTGGACACACGGGCAGTGGTAAGACCACTCTTGTAGAATCGATGCTCTTTGAAGCAGGTTTAATCAATAGAAGGGGTACTGTTTTAGACCAAAATACCGTTTCTGATTATACTGATATTGAACATGAAAAAGGGAAAACTTTTTTCTCTAAATTGGTAAATACTAAATGGAAAGGATACAAGATTAATGTATTAGACACTCCTGGTTACGATGATTTTGCTGGCGAAATTATCGGAGCTATGCGCGTTGCCGATTGTGGTGTAATGCTCTTAAATTCGGCAATGGGTGTTGAAGTTGGTACTGATATTATTTGGTCGTATACCAACGACTATAAACTTCCAATGCTCTTAGCGGTCAATCATTTGGATAATGAAAAGTCTGATTTTGATAAAACCGTTAAAGAAGCACAATCGCATTTTGGAAATAGTGTAGTAATGGTGCAATATCCAGTTAATCAAGGTGAACAATTTGATGCTATCATAGATGTTTTGAATATGGTAATGTACAAATATCCTAAAGAAGGAGGAAAACCTGAAAAATTACCAATTCCAGATTCTGAAAAAGAGAAAGCCAATCAATTGCATCAAGAATTAATCGAAACTATTGCCGGTAATGACGAAACATTAATGGAACGTTATTTTGAAAAAGGCGAATTGGATGAAGATGAAATGAAATTAGGTTTGCATCATTCGTTAATCAATCACGAAATATTCCCTGTCTTTTGCCTTTCTGCCAAAAAAAATATGGGAAGTGGCAGAATTATGGGATTCATAGATAATGTTTGTCCTTCGGCTTACGAAATGCCCAAACAAAAAACCATTGAGGGAACCGAAATTGAATGTAGCGAATCAGGTAGTACAGCCATTTTTATATACAAAACCTTATCAGAACCGCATATTGGTGATTTGAGTTTCTTTAAAGTGCTTTCGGGTAAAATCAAAGTAGGTGATGAGTTGACAAATGAAAACACAGGTCAAGTGGAACGAATCAACCAATTGTATGAAGTGGAAGGAAGTAAAAGAACTCCAGTTCAAGAGTTAGTTGCTGGTGATATCGGTGCCACTTTAAAATTGAAAGATACCCACATCAATAATACGTTGCATGAAAAAGGGAAACATATTGAAATTGTTCCTATTGAATTTCCAAATCCAACCTTAACCATTGCTGTTGAAGGCACTAAAAAAGGTGAAGAAGAAAAACTTTCGGTTGCCTTACATCAATTAGTAGAAGAAGATCCAACAATAAAAGTAGAAGTTTCTGCCGAATTAAAACAAACGTTAATTCATTGCCATGGCGAATTACATTTAGCGGTTATTAAATGGAAATTAGAAAACGCCTACAAATTGTCAGTCGAATTTAAAGCACCTAAGATTCCGTATCGCGAAACCATACGCAAAAGTGCTGATACCATTTACAGACATAAAAAACAATCGGGTGGTGCAGGACAATTTGCCGAAGTTTCTATGAAAATTGAGCCTTGGTATGAAGACATGGAAGAACCTAAAGGATATTCGATTAGAGGAAAAGAAGAACACGATTTACCTTGGGGTGGAAAATTAGTGTACTACAATTGTATTGTTGGAGGTGCGATAGACGCTCGTTTTCATCCCTCAATTTTGAAAGGAATTATGGAGAAAATGAACGAAGGTCCGCTTACAGGTTCGTATGTTCGAGATGTTCGTGTAATTCTTTATGATGGAAAAATGCATTCCGTAGACAGTAATGATTTAGCTTTTAAAACAGCTGGAATGATGGCTTTTAAAGAAAATTTTCACAATGCCGACCCACAAGTGTTAGAGCCTTTTTATCACATAAAAATTCATGCTCCAGAAGAAGTAACNGGNGCTATTATGAGTGCTATACAAATGCACCGAGCTGTTGTTGAAGGTATGGATTCTGAAGGGCAATTTTCTATCATTAGTGCGCAAATTCCATTTGCAGAAACTTATCCATTTACAAGTGATTTACGTTCGCTAACCCAAGGAAGAGCTCGATTTACATTAGCTTTCAGTCATTATGAAGCGGTTCCAGCCGACTTGCAAAGAAAACTCATTTCTGAATTTAAACAGGAAGTAGAGTTAGTTTAATTTTGTTTTATTAATAGGAAAACCACGCTTTAAAGGCGTGGTTTTTTTATTTTATAATTAGTAAAGATTATAATTTATGCATGTTACTTGCTAATGTTTCTAAAAACTTAGTAATCGGACCTTTAATCATCATGGCCATCATAGGGTTAAAATCGCCAGCAAAATCTAATTTTACATCACTAGAATTTTCAGAAATAGCATCAATATTGGCAATTAATGAAAAAGGTAATTTATCACTAGCGGCATTTAAAACCACTTTAGAATTAGGAATTCCTTCTTTCATTCTCAATTTGATCTCGGGCATGCCTTTCAATCCAAAGTTAAAAATGTCGTCACCAAGCACTTCAAACTTAGCAATGTTTTCGGGCATTAATTTTTCAAAATTTTTCACATCTGACAATTGAGTAAATAAATACTCAGCNGATTTTTCTACGGTAACTTTTGGACTTTCTAAGTTCATTATATCTAATATTTTATATCTAAAATCTACTATTTAAACACTCCAAGTGGATGGACTTTTTCGCCATTCTTGTAATGTTTTTTGTTCGCTTTCTGTGATGTATTGTTTTTCTACAGCTAATTCTAAAAGATGTTCATAGTTGCTTAATGTGTTTAAATTTACATTGGCATTTTTAAAATTTTCATCGGCTACATCAAATCCGTAAGAGAAAACTGCCAGCATACCTTTTACGTTAGCTCCTGCTTCTTTCAAGGCTTCTACGGCTAACAAACTGCTGTTTCCTGTCGAAATTAAATCTTCAACCACCACCACATTTTGTCCTTTTTGTAAAAAACCTTCTACTTGATTTTGTCTTCCGTGTTTTTTGGGTTCGGGTCTAACGTATACAAATGGCAGTCCCATTTCTTCTGCAACAAGGATTCCAATACCAATGGCACCTGTGGCAACTCCTGCAATTACATCAGGTTTGCCATAAATTTCCTCAATTTGTTTAGAAAATTCATCACGAATGTAATTTCTAATTGCTGGAAATGAAAGGGTTAGGCGGTTGTCACAATAAATAGGTGAATTCCAACCCGAAGCCCACTTAAAAGGATTTGACGGATTCAATTTAATTGCATTTATTTGTAAAAGCAATTCGGCTGTTTTTTCGGCTGTTTCTTTATTAAAAATCATACTACAAATGTATAAAGTTTTTGTGAACGATAAACCACTTTTTTTGACAAATGAAGTCGCCAAAGAAACCGACTTTCAATTGTTTTTGCTTGAAAGTGTTGACATAGAACAGCTTATTGTTAAAATGTTCAACAATAAGATTAAGAAAGCTTATTTATACTATCCTGACGAAAAAGAAATTCTTAAAAAGGTCAAGGAAAAAATCCCAGTTTGTAAAGCGGGTGGTGGCCTGGTATATAATAAAAAAGGTGAAGTTTTATTCATTTTTAGAAATGGAAAATGGGATTTACCAAAAGGAGGTACTGAAAAAGGAGAAGAAATTGAAGCCACTGCCATTAGAGAAGTCGAAGAAGAAACGGGTGTCAATCAATTAAAAATTACAAGAAAGCTTCAAAAAACCTACCACATTTTTAAGCGCAACGGAAAATACAAACTTAAAATCACGCATTGGTTTGAAATGCAATCCGATTTTGAAGGAACGCCTATTGGTCAATTGGAAGAAGGAATTGAAAAAGTAGCGTGGCTGAATCCCGAGGATATTAAACAGGCATTGAACAATTCGTATGAAAACATCAAGTTGTTATTTATTGAGGAGAATAGTTTTCATTCGAATTTATAGTGTTTAAAATGCAATTAATTTCGTAATTCCTAATTTTTAATTCCTAATTGCATTTACCTTTGTGCCATGAATCAAAATCCACATTCCACTAATTTACTTTTAAATTTAGGTATTGAAAGTTTAAATGAAATGCAAGAAATAGCCCAAGATGCTATTTTGAACGACGCCAATGTATTGCTCTTATCGCCCACAGGTTCTGGTAAAACGTTAGCTTTTTTGTTGCCTATTTTTCAAATGTTGCAAGACGATTGCAAAGACGTGCAATGTTTAATTTTAGTTCCGTCACGCGAATTAGGGTTGCAAATTGAGCAAGTTTGGAAGAAAATGGGAACTGATTATAAAGTAAATGTTTGCTATGGCGGACATTCCATTGACACAGAAATCAAGAATTTATCGAATCCACCAGCTATTTTAATAGGAACGCCAGGTAGAATTGCAGATCATATTGATCGAGGAACTTTTGCTACAGAAGCTATTCAGACTTTGATTTTAGATGAATTTGATAAATCGTTGCAGTTGGGTTTCCACGAACAAATGTCGTTTATCATATCCAGATTAAATAAGTTAAACAAACGGGTTTTGGTTTCGGCTACTTCCGAAATTGAAATTCCGAAATATACTCGAGTAATCAATCCAACCGTTTTAGATTTTATTCCAACCGAAGAAGAACGTTCCAATCTTTCTTTAAAGATGGTGGTTTCTAAAGAGAAAGATAAAATCAACACACTTTTTAATTTGATTTGTTCACTAAAATCGGAAGCTGCAATTATTTTTTGTAACCATCGTGATGCTGCTGAACGTATTAGTGATACGTTGAATGAAAAAGGGATTTATTCCACTTATTATCACGGCGGTATGGATCAAGATGAACGGGAGCGTGCTTTGATTCAATTCAGAAATGGAAGCGTGAGTTATTTGGTGACCACAGATTTGGCTGCTCGCGGATTGGATATTCCCGAAATGAAGCACGTCATTCATTATCATTTGCCTTTAAAAGAAGACGAATTTAC
>JGI24770J26754_10002233_pt1 | contig 13424 bp, 13 predicted proteins | sample LakOneMetagenome_FD_26754 | JGI IMG/M metagenome (IMG submission 26754) | reverse complement strand
ACACCCCCGCACCAGCAACACCAGCACCACCCCACCAGAACGGGCCCGCCGCACACGCGACGGGCCCGTTCTCGTACCCCCACGCACGACTCCGATGGCGGATTCAGGAAATCTCAGCTCCGGCGCATCCACTGCCCCGTATTTCCGGGCACACAGATGCTCCAACAGCCCGGATTTCCTGAATCCGCCACACAGACCACCACACACAACCACACCGCCGAACCTCCCCGACCGCCCTCACCGCCAGGATCACCAGGACCACCAGGTCACCAGGACAGCAGGGCGGATACACCGCACCGGCGACCCAGACGCCCGGGTAGATGCCAGCAAGCACCGGATACCCTCGGGGAGTGAGAAAATCCTCACCTCCCACCCCTGCAGTGAGGACGCGATCTGATGACCGCACCACCCGCCACCGATCGAGAACCGAAGACGGCTTCGGTGCGCCGCTTTCGTGGCAGCCGGGCGACGGATGCGGCCATCATCGGCGTGATCGGGTTTCTGGTGGCGGTGGCATTCTCGTGGGTGCCCTCGGTCTGGTTCGATGAAGCCGCAACCATCACGGCAGCCACTCGGAGCTGGGGTGATCTGGCCCGGATGCTCGGCAGCATCGACCTCGTGCATGCCGTGTATTACGCGTTCATGCACGTTTGGTTCGACGTCGTTCCCTACTCGCCCTTCACCTTACGACTGCCCTCTGCCGTCTTCACCGGACTCGCCGCCGCACTGCTTGTGCAGCTGACACGTTCCCTGGCCAGTCGGCGCGCGGCGATCCTCGCCGGCCTGACCTTCATCCTGCTGCCGCGCGTGACCTGGATGGGCGAGGAAGGCCGATCCTTCGCGTTCGGAACGGTCCTTGCCGTGCTCCTAACGCTGGTCTTCCTCGCGGCGTGGCGACGCGGAGCCGAGCCACGCGGCGTTCGTGCCCGCTGGTGGACTCTCTATGCGCTGCTGGCCGTGCTGAGCACGGGGGTCTTCCTCTACCTCGCGCTTCTCGTGGTTGCCCACGGCGTCACCGCCGCCTGGACGTTCCTGGCCCGACGGAACGCCACGGCCCGCGCCGGTCTGCTCGGCTGGCTGTGGGCATCCGTGGCCGCCGGCGCCGTTCTGATTCCCTTTGTGCTGGGCGTGGTGAGCCAGAGCAAACAGGTGAGCTGGATCAAGCCGATTGGTCTGAGGACCGTCGGTGATGTGGTCGTCTGGCAGTGGTTTGCGCTCAATCCCGCCTTCGCCGCAGTCGGCTGGGCACTCGTCCTTACCGGCGTGGTGCTGGTTCTCCGACGCGTCAAACACACACCGGATGCCGCGGCTCCTCCCACCGCTTCGGCCGCCGGGCCGACCCTGCTCGCCGTCGCCGTGCCCTGGATCGTGGTTCCCACCCTGGGGCTGATCGCCGCGTCACTTCTCATTTCACCGCTGTACTCGCCCCGGTATCTCACCTTCGGCGCCCCCGCCATTGCCCTGTTGATGGGCGTGGCCCTCGGGGCGATCCGGCACACGTGGCTGACCGCGGTAGCCCTTCTCGCGCTGGTGGCCCTGGCCGCGCCGCAATACGTGGCGCAGCGCCTGCCCGAAGCGAAACAGAATTCCAGCTGGAACGAGGTAGCCGACCTCGTGGCCGCCGAGCGCGCCGCGAGCCCCACCGAAGCGGATGCCGTGATCTTCGGCCCGGTGCGGCAGCATCCGTCGGCGACAGCGCGAATCATCTCTCTCGCCTACCCCGACGCCTTCACCGGAATGCTCGACGTGAAACTCAAAACCTCAGCCGCTGCGGCCGGAACGCTCTGGGAGAAGGAATACCCCATCGCCGAGGTGACGGACCGTCTGGCCGCAATCGATGAGGTGTGGCTCGTCACGAGTGACAAACAGGACTGGCGCCCGAGCATCACCGAGAAACTCAGCGTTCTCGGCTACCGCCTGCAGACCGAGTGGAACCTGACCGGAGTCAACGTGCTTCGTTACGTTCGATAGGCGCACTCGCGGCACCGGTGACCGGTTGGCCGGGGGTGAACCACCGGCCGGGGTGACGCAGCAGTGTGATCGTGGCGCCCAGGCCGGCGCGACGCACAGACACGACCACGATCACGATCGTGGCGAGCGCGATCGACACCTGCGTGACCTCAAGGGACGGCACGAGCAGTCGCAGGGTGAGCGCCAGCGGAACCATCAGCCATTCCCAGCGACCGCTGAGCGCGATGAACGGCAGTAACAGCAGGGCGTACCAGGGGTAGCGCGGGCTCAGAATCAACAGGGTGCTGCCGATCATCACGAGCTGGCCGACCCAGGGCGAGGCCTGGTCGGTCTTGAGGAACACCAGTACCGCAATGAAGGCGAGTAACGCCCCCGCCACCACGATCGCAGCTTCACCCGGTGCCACCAGCGCAACCAGGGCGAAGCGGGATCCATCCTGATATCCCTCTTCGCTGAGGTAGCCGGGCAGGTAGCCGAGCACGCTGATTCCGGTGGCGAGGACGTAGGGAACGTAGAGCAACGCGAAGGTGACGATCGAGGCGATGATGACTTTCCAGCCTCGGTTGCGCAGCATGGCCGGTGCCGCGATCACCGGGATGAGTTTGGTGGCGATGGCGATGCCCAACATGATGCCGCCACGCCACTGCCGACCGGCACTCACCAGGAAGACCGCGGCGAGGGTGAAGATCACCCCCAACATGTCGATGTGGGAGTTGGTGATCGCCTCGGTGGCCACGAGCGGGCACCACGCCCACACGGCGGCATTGCGCAGGTTGATGCCGCGGCGTGCCATTCCGGCCAGCAACATGATCGTGGTGCCCACGCTCAGCAGCAGACCGGTGAGTTGCAGCGGCCAATACTGCGGGGTCGGGCCGGTGATCGCGCGCACGCCGGCGAAGAAGATTTCGCTCGCCGGCGGGTAGATGGTGGGCACATCGGAGCGATTGAGCGCGGAGCAGAACAGGTCGCCGGACGGATCCTTGTACGCTCGCTGGATGCGTTCGCCGGGGCACACGGCATCGCCTCGCTGGTTGATGACCGGCTCCTGGAACAGCCACTCGGGACGTAGGTCGTCCAGCCGCTCGTCGGTGGGGGCGTAGGCATAGGGCGAGATTCCAGCGTTCTGCACGATGCCGTCCCAGGCATACCGGGCCGAGTCGGTGCTGGTGTTGGGCGGACCGACCATGGCGGCGCCGCCGATGGCCACCGAGCCAACCAGCACGAGAACAACCACGGCCTTGCCCCGCACGCCGCGAAGGACCAGCAGGGTGAGCACGAACAACAGCCAGAGCAATCCGGTCCCGACCAGGAGAGGGGTGCGCTCAGATTCGAAGGCATCGAAATTGTGCACCGTGTACCCGGTAAGGAGGGTACTTGCCAGCAGAAGCACGGAGACCAGAACAATTCGCACCCGTCTATCTTCGCCGACGTCGATGCCATCTCCGCACTGCAGCGGCCGGGGAAACATGCCGTCACGGAACCGTAATACTTTCCTGTTCACTGAGAGGTGACCCAGATGATGGAATTGACCTATGCGACGACTGATGTACGAGGCCCAGCGAGCATTGGCGTCGCCGGTCAGAAACCCGCGCATGGCGACGGTGATCGGCCGGGTGCTGGGGGCCGCTTTCCTGATCTGCTTCGGCACCGGCCTCTACAGCCATTTTCTGCAAAATCCGCTGCCCGGCATGCATTTCGCCACCCGACCGGCGTACCTGTACCAGTTCACCCAGGGCCTGCACATCATTGCCGGCATCGCGTGTTTTCCACTCCTGCTGGCCAAGCTTTACATCGTGTTCCCCGCTCTGTTCTCCTGGCCGCCGGTCAAGGGATTACTCAACTTTCTGGAGCGCGCCTCGATCGCCCTCTTCGTGGGTGCAAGCCTGGTGCAGATCACCATCGGCCTGCTCAACACCTACCAGTGGTACCCGTGGCCCTTCCCGTTTCGTCAGGTTCACTTCGCGCTCGGCTGGGTGCTCATCGGGCTGCTCGTCATCCACATCGGCGTGAAGCTGCCCCTCATCACGCGTTACTGGCGCAGGTCCCCCGACGGCAGCGAGCCGGATCACCTCGCCGAGGCGGCCTCCCCCGACCGGTCAGAGAACCTCGAAGCGGTTCGCCTGTGGGGCATGGAACGTCCGGGAGGCGTAACGGGGCGCTTGCTCGCCTTCATCGATGCCACACCGCAGAAGACCAAACGCCTCAGTCGGCGCGGTTTCCTCACCACGGTGGCCGTGAGCGTGACGGCCGTGGTGGGTCTCACCGCCGGCCAGACCTTCGCCCCGCTCGACGCGACGAACGTGTTCGGCCCGCGCAAGAAGGGCGTGGGCCAACAGGGTGTTCCGGTGAACCGCACCTCGAAACAGGCCGGGGTAGCGGATGCCGCAACGGCGGCCGATTGGGCCCTCACCGTCGTGTACGCGGGAACCGAGACCTCCTTCACGCGCGCCGAGCTGCAGGCGATGCCGCAGACGGAGGTTCGACTGCCGATCGCGTGCGTGGAGGGCTGGAGCCAGATGGCCACCTGGCGCGGGGTACGGCTGATGGACCTCGCTGACACCGTGGGAGCGGATGCCGACACGTCATTCCGCCTGATCAGCCTCGAAGAGCGCGGCAGTTTCAGCAAAACCCAAATGGGCTACGAGTATGTGCGTGATCCGCTCACCCTCGTGGCCCTTGAGCTCAATGGCGAGACCCTCGACCTGGAGCATGGTTACCCCGCGCGCATGATCGCTCCCGGTCGCCCGGGTGTGCTCCAGACCAAATGGCTCAGCCGAATCGAGGCGATCAGCGCATGAGCGAGCGCGACCCGAACGACAACGGCACAGGCCGGAACAGTAGAGACGAGAACAGCGCGCGCGAAGAAAACATCGACGCGCACCGAATGAGAGAGACCCCCGTGACAGAAGCTGGTGTGACGGCACCTGCCGCACCCCTGATCGGTGCGGACATGGGCGGCGCCACCGGTGAGACCCGCGCGCTGCGCGGCATCCGTGTGGGCCTGATCCTGCTCGGAGCGGCGCTGCTCGCCTGGGGCGGCTACGTGTTGTTTGACACCGTGCGCGCCACCCGCATTCCCGGTGTGGCCCTGTGGATCATCGCCGCGATCATTCTGCACGACGCGATCCTCGCCCCCATCGTGTTCGTGCTCGGCACGCTGATCAGTCGAGCCGGCCACCGCTTCGGGGGTGCCGTGGTGGTCGTGGTCGAAGGATTCGTGGTGGTGGGCTCGATCATGGCTCTCATCGTGGTTCCGGCCATGATCGCCACGAACTATGCGCCCGACAACCCCACGGTGCTGCCACTGAATTACGGCGTCAACCTCGCCGTGTTCTTCGTGGTGCTCGCCTTGGTGGCCGCCGGGCTCTCGGTCTGGCTCTACTCCCGCACGAAGCGCACAAAGGAACGACCGGACACGCGCAACTCCTGAACCAGGCTCAGCCCGGCGGCTGCCGCATGCGGCAGCAGCGCCCGGGCACCGATCTCGGCCCACGGGAAGGAATCGCTGCGGCGCCCCTCGGCATCTTCCAGCGTGCCCTCAAAGGACAGATCGTGATCGGGATCGCTGCTCACCTCGATCACCAGCTCGCCACCCACCGAGAGCAGCGTGGCGCACCGCAGCATCATGGCCAGCGGGTCACCGCCGATTCCGATGTTGCCGTCCACGAGAAGCAGGGTTCCCCACTCCCCCTCGAGCGGCATCGGCGCGAAAACCGAGCGGTTGAGCACGTTGAGGCCGGCCGCCACGGCGATTTCCACCGCCGTCACCGAAACGTCCACACCCACGGCCGCAAGGCCGAGGTCGAGGGCCGCGCGCACCATCCGACCGGGGCCGCAGCCGATGTCGAGCACGGGTCCCCGGGCGCCCACGAGCAGCGAGAGATCGGTGGCATCGGCATCGGCGCTCCACCGGGCCGCGTTCATCGGTGAGGCCGCGGAACCTTCATCGGATCGGATGCCGTGCAGGTAGAGCACGTTGGAGGAGCCGAGCAGAGCGGTGGCGTAGGGCTCTGCCCCGCCGGCTCCGAAGGTGGCCGGAATGTCGACGGGCGACGGGTGTACTCGCTGAGTCGTGAGAGTCATGAACGTGCTCCCATCTGGGCGAGTTGGCGAGCGAAGGTACCGGCGAAGAGTCCGTCGGGCGCGTCGGCGGCCACCCGGTGGGCGTCCTCGATGGTGTCCACGTCCACCAGGGTGGGCAGCTGGTGCACCCGCAGTCCGGCATCCGTGAGCCGTGAGAGTTGCACGGCACCGGTGTCGTCGCGGGACATGGGCACACCGAGGATGAGGGCGCCATCAGGCTTGTGCATGGCCAGCGCCCAGAAGCCGCCGTCTTCGGCCAGGCCGAGCCAGGCATCCGTTGTGTCATCGGCGGCGAAAATCGGCGCGAGCAACGCGGCGGTCACCTGCGGCGTGTCCATGCCGATCAGCACAGTCGGCTCGTCGAAGGCGTCGAAAATGGCTGCGAGGCGTTCGTCAAGGCCTCCGCTCACCTGGGGCAGGATTTCCCAGCCGTCGGCGGCGGCAGGTGGAATCTCACCGTCGAAGGCGAGAACCCGCCGAGTCGCCGGCAAGTCGGCCACGGCACGCAGGGTGTCATCGAGGCTGGCCGCGGCAAGTTCGGCCGCCTGCTCGAGACTGAGCGGGGGGTGCAGCCGGGTCTTCACGCGACCGGGTAAGCACTCCTTGGCGATCACGACGAACGGTCATCGGCGCACCGCCCGCAGCAGCTTGGACATGTCGCTAATAGCAGTGACGGTGCCGCGAACCGTGCCGGTCACCTTGCTCTTGCCCACTCTTGGTGCGTAGGGAGTGTCGACTTCGCGGATGCGCCAACCCGCTTCGGCGGCTCGCAAAAACATCTCCAGCGGATAGCCGCTTCGGCGATCCTGGAGGTTGAGAGAAAGCAACGCTTCGCGCCGCGCGGCCCGCATGGGGCCCAGATCATGGATGTTCACTCCTGTTATTCGGCGCAGTCGCCAAGAAAGAGTGGTATTCGCTATTCGAGCATGCACCGGCCACGATCCGGCGCTCGTGGGGCGGCGGCGGCCGAGCATCAAATCATCGGTGCCGGCTTCGACGGGGTCCACCAGCAGAGCAAGAAACTGCGGATCCATCGACGCATCGGCGTCGCAGAATGCGGTGATCGGCGCCGTGGATGCCAGCAGACCGGCGTGCGCCGCGGCTCCGAAACCACGCCGGGTCTCGTGCACGACACGGGCGCCGTGGGCCAGAGCCACCTCGGCCGATCCGTCGGTTGAGCCGTTGTCCACGACGATGGCCTGGTACCCCGCGGGCAGCCGAGACAACACCCACGGCAATGCCCCGGCCTCATTCAGGCAGGGGAACACCACGTCGACCCGTGTTTTTTTCATAGATCGACCTTAGGTCGGCAAATATGTTGAAAGCCTGCCAAGAAGTGATGCGGAAGCCTGCGCGGTCTTCACACGCACCATTCGGCACGGTGACCTATTCTGTGATCGTGCCACCGTCCCAGTACTTCGCCGCGCCTCGACCGGATGCACTGACCGGGCGTCGTATTCTCGTAATCGACGACGACCCGGTGGTATCCGAGGTCGTGTGCCGCTACCTGCGAGCGGCCGACTTTCTGGTGGATCAGGCGTTCGACGGCCCCAGCGGCCTGCAGCAGGCCGAAGCGCTCCGCCCCGACCTCGTGGTGCTGGATCGCATGCTGCCCGGGCTGGAGGGGATCGGTATGCCGACGCATTCGAGCCCAGCGGGCCGTTCCCATCATCATGCTCACGGCCCTCGGCGAAGAGGATGATCGCATCGAAGGCCTCGAAGCCGGTGCCGACGACTACCTCACCAAGCCTTTTTCACCGCGTGAGCTGGTGCTGCGCGTTCAGTCCGTGCTGCGCCGGGGCGACACCCAACACCTTCCCGAGGGAATCATCTCTGCCGGTGACTTCGCGCTGGACCTGTCGGCGCATGAGATTCGCCTGCACGGAACGTCCCTGGTGTTGACGTCCCGGGAATTCGATCTGCTCGCCTACTTGATCTGGCGTCCGGCCGCGGTTCTCAGCCGGGAGGACCTGCTCCGTTCGGTCTGGGGCTGGGAGTTCGGTGACCTGTCCACCGTGACGGTGCACGTGCGGCGCCTCCGGGAAAAGATCGAGGTCGACCCGGCGCATCCGCTGCTGCTCAACACGGTGTGGGGAGTGGGATACCGTTTCGACCCGGTCCCGGCCGGCCAGGTCGACACGGCCACTGCCTCGGATGGCGTCACGGATGGCGTCACGGCGTGACCGATTCTGGTGTGGTGGCCCTCGCCGCGGCGACGCTGGTGGGTGCCTTGGTGCTGGCAACCCTCGGACTTACGGCGTTGGGCGTGGCTGCGCGACGCATCCGTTCCGCCAACTCGGCGAAGGCGGATGCTGTGGGCTCGGGTTCGCCGCACGACACGCGTGCGGTGGATGTGCGGGTGGAGGCGAGTCGCCGGGAACTCGTGGCGTGGATCTCGCACGATCTGCGCACGCCTCTGGCCGGCATTCGGGCGATGGCCGAGGCCCTCGAAGACGGCATGGCACCCGATCCCCAGCGTTATTACACCCAGATTCGCGGTCAGGTCGACCAACTCACCGGCATGGTCGACGACCTGTTCGAGCTGTCCCGCATCCACGCCGGCACGCTGCACCTGTCGCTCGAGAGCGTCTCGCTCTACGACCTGATCAGCGACACCGTGGCCGAGCTGGCCCCGGTGGCCGCGACGAAGAGCCTCGACCTTCGGTTCGAGGGCGAGAGCGGCCTGACAATTCTGGCCGACCCGCGGGAGCTCGCCCGGGCGGTGGGCAATCTCGTGATGAACGCCATCCAGCAGGCACCTCCAGGTAGCCCGATCGTGGTCTCCGCCACCCGGCACGATGACGGACGGGCGTCGATCGCGGTGCAGGATTCGGCCGGCGGTATTGCCGAGCAGGATCTGGCCCGAGTCTTCGACGCCGGATGGCGGGCGAGCGAACATCGAACGCCGGCCGCTCCGGGTGCGCCTGCAGGCGGCGGGCTGGGTCTGGCCATCGTGCAGGGTATCGTCGAGGCTCACCATGGCCAGGTAATCGTTCGGAATGTGCGCGGCGGCTGCCGGTTCGAGGTGCTGTTGCCGCAAGCCGAGAAGACGGCGCGGGCTCCCGTCTGACCTGCACGGTGCCCGGACCGCGTAGGGTCACGTCATGGACATCATCCTCGTTCCCGGATTTTGGTTGGACGCCTCCTCGTGGTCGAAGGTCACACCCGCACTCGTGGCGGCTGGACATCGGGTGCATCCGCTCACCCTGCCGGGCCTCGAAGCGAAGGACGCACCGCGGGGCGGAATCGGCCTGCGTGAGCACATCGACGCTGTCGTGGCGACGGTCGACGCCCTCGAGCGTCCGGTGGTGCTCGTGGGTCACTCCGGCGGCGGCGCGATCATCCACGGCGTCGTCGACGCTCGCCCGGACCGCGTCGTGCGAGCGGTTTACGTGGACAGTGGCCCGGTCGGCGATGGCGGCATCATCAACGACGCGCTGCCCGCTGTGGGCGACGACGTGCCCCTCCCGCCCTGGGACGCCTTCGACGACGCGGACCTCACCGACCTCACCGAGGAACTGCGGGCCGACTTTCGTGCCCGCGCCATCCCACAGCCGCGCGGCGTGGCTTACGACCGGCAGCATCTGAGCAATCCGCGCCGGTTCGACGTTCCGGTCACCGTTATCGCGTGCGAATTTCCCACGACGGCACTAATCGGATGGGTGCAGTCCGGTGACCCGCACGTGGCAGAACTGGCCGACATCACACACGTGGAATACGTGGATCTGCCCACCGGCCATTGGCCGCAATTCACCAAGCCCGTCGAGCTCGGCGCCGCGATTCTGGCCGCCGTCGACCGCTGATCAGGCCGGTCACCGGCTGCTGCCCCCGGTGGCGCTAGGGGCGAACTGCAGCCCGGAGTGGCGCGGTAGCGAACTCGCGCATGCCGTCTTCGAAGGTGACCGCGGGCATCCAATTGAGTTCCCGGCGCAGGCGTGCCGAGGAGGCGGTGATGTGCCGCACATCGCCGAGGCGGTATTCACCGGTGATCACGGGCGCTGGGCCATGAGCGGCTGCGCTGAGCGCCTCGGCCATTTCACCGATGGTGTGCACGGTTCCGCTGCCCACATTGAACGGGCGGAAGAACTGCTCGGCGGCCGTTTCGGTGAACTCGATCGCCGCGAGGTTGGCGGATGCCACGTCNCGCACGTGCACGAAATCGCGGCGCTGGGCGCCGTCTTCGAACACGGAGGGGGCCTCGCCGCGCTCGAGGGAGGACCGGAACAGCGAGGCGACACCGGCGTACGGCGTGTTCTGCGGCATTCCGGGGCCGTACACGTTGTGGTACCTCAGCGCGATAGCCCGACCACCGGTGGAACGGGCCCAGGCAGTGGCGAGATATTCCTGGCCGAGCTTGGTGCTGGCGTAGACGTTGCGGGGGTCGAGGGGGTCTTCCTCGGAGATGAGCGCGGGACGCAGCCGGTCCCCCGTGATTTCATCGACCGGGTCGAAGCGGCCGTCGTCAAGGTCGACGGTGCGGCGAGGTCCGGGCCGGGCGTGTCCATGTTGGCCGAGGTAACTGCCTTCGCCGTAAACCACCATCGACGAGGCGAGCACGATGCGGTCGGTGCCGGCCCGAGCCATCGCGGCGAGCAGCACGGCCGTGCCCACCTCGTTGCTCGTGACGTAGTCGGGGGCGTCGGCGAAATTCACGCCGAGCCCCACTTTGGCGGCCTGGTGGCAGACAACGTCGATTCCCACGAGGGAGGCGTCCACATCGTCGGCGTTGGTCACGTCACCGCGAATGAAGTGCACGCGCGGGTCGATCACGGGCGGGGCGCCGTGAACGTCGGCGCGCAGGGAGTCGAGCACCCGCACCTGCCAGCCGCGTTCGAGAGCCTGCTCAACGATGGCACTGCCGATGAAACCGGCTCCTCCGGTGACCAGCAGGTGCGGCGCGGTCATTCGGCGCTCGATGCGGTTGCGGCGGGAATTGCGGCGGGGGTGTCACCTGTGTTCACCGGTGTGCGTTCGAGGGCGATGAGCACTTCGGCGGCGGACACGAGTTCACGCGGTGAGTAGTCCTCGGGCAGGCCGCTGAGAATGCCGTCGATCGCGGCGAGGATTCGCGGCTGGGCCGCCCGCAGACGGCGGAAGACCAGGGATGCCGAGACAGCATCTTCTGCTTCGAGCGGAGCCAAACCGGCATCCGCATCGGTCACGAAGGAGAGGTTGACCGTTCCCATATTCAGCTCAGACGCGAGCACAACCTCGGGGTACTGGGTCATGTTCACGATATGCGCGCCCATGGAGCGGAACCAAGTGGATTCGGCGCGGGTGGAGAAGCGCGGTCCCTGAATGACGACCACGGTTCCGGTGGGTGCGAAGTTCTCTCCGAGGGCTTCGAGCGACGCGATGGCCGCCGCGCGCAGCACCGGATCGAACGGGTCGGCAGCGGCGAGGTGCTGCACGGAACCCTGGTCGAAGAAAGTGTCTGGGCGACCGGTGGTGCGGTCGATGAACTGATCGGTGACCACGAGCATGCCCGTGGGATACTCCGGGCTCACGCCGCCGACGGCCGCCGACGAGATGATTGCTTTGACGCCCAGGGACGCGAGTGCCCAGATATTTGCNCGGTAGTTGATGAGGTGGGGCGCCTCGCTGTGGCCGGTTCCGTGCCGTGGCAGGAAGGCCACCTGCCGGCCGGCGCGCTCACCGACCGTCACCTGGGCGTGGCCGTACGGCGTGTCGATCTCCAGGGTGGTGGAGGCGCTCGGATCGAAGAGTTCATACAGTCCGGAGCCGCCGATGACGGCGATTTTCACCGTTGTACTCGTGCTGGCTTCGCTGGTGGTGATGGTCACGGGTGGCTCCTGGTATTCATGATCAAGTCATCTAATTCTTTCACGTCACCTGCTCGACCTGTGCGCAGGGGCCCAGTGTCGATCGGCCGGTTCGATCAGCCGGTTCGATCGGCCGGTTCGGTCGGCGCGGGTGGCTACTGGCGTGTGTACCGTGGGCGGCCATGGCCTTTCGGTGTGGGTACCGGTGGGCGTCCGCCGCGGCGCGGTTTTCTTCTAGGATCGACCGTCGCGGGTGGAATGAAGAACACTATGTTGTTCTTGACGATGATGTCCCAGCCGTCGCGGTGGATTCTGTGGTGACATGCACTGCACAGCATCACGCCGTTGGACAGATTGGTGGGCCCGTCGTGAGCTTTGTACCAAAGAATGTGGTGAGCCTCGGTATAGCTCGGTGGCCGGTTACACCCCGACGTGGCGCAGCCGCCGTCGCGTTCGGTGAGGGCCAGCTTCTGGGCCTTCGTAAACAGTCGTTTGCCGAGGCCGAAGTCGAGGATCTCACTATTACCACCGAGGACCATCGGGATGATGTGGGCGTCGGCGGCCATGTTGCGGGCGGTGGCGGCGGAGATGGGTTGTTCGAGGCCGTCCAGCTGCGCTTCACCGAGCCCGGTTTGCAGGGCGTCGAGGGTCATTCGCACGATCACCGTGGTGTGGTCAAGGGTTCCCAGCCCGGTCGTGCAGGAGAGGCCGTGCCGCACGATGTCGACGAAGGCATCGAAGCCCATCTGTTGGACGGTTCGGGCGTCNTCCAGAGGATCGCAGTCGTCCCCGTCGCCGGTCGCTTCGAACCGCGGCTTTCGGAGCTCGGCGCCGACGAGGGCATCGATGGCGGTATCGAAGTACGCCGCTGACACCGGGTCGGCGTCGAGGATGTAGCGCTTCATCCCGTTCGGCTGCACCAACCGGGTGAGGGCCCTGCGAGACACGAGGACCGCTTCGCGAGGCTCGATGCCGTCCACATCGAGGGCGTCCCGGTACCGAATGCTCAGTTTTCGGACCGAATCCACCGGGTTCTCTCCCGCGAACTGCACCAGCTCTGTTTCCGCCATGATCAGGTCCTCGGTGGTGGCCCGCGGAGCGGCCTGGCCGAGGTTCGCGGTGATGTAGAGCGCTGAATCCACCGGCAGGAGCCCGGCGGTGAGGGCGGCGGATACCTGGGGGTATTCCGGCGGTAGCTGCTCGCCGATCAGGCTCGTGCGGGGCCGGGTCGCGGTGCCCACCCGGCACAATCGCCCGGCCTCCGCCAGTGAGATCCGACCCATGTCAGTCAACGCGGTCGCGGCGTTTCGGTTGCCGGTGCGAACGGAGATGCTGCTCGGCCCCGAATCGTGTTCGAACCTGTCCTGCAGTTCACCGGCCGCCTGCACGAGAAGTGCCTGCCCCAGCCGGATCGTATCGAACAGGGCCTCCGTCACCACCAGCAGACCCGCGTCGGTCATGCGTTGCAGATCCAACCCGGCACTGGGTGTCTCCGCCGACCCACCCCCACCGCCCAGGGCTCGAGCGAAAGTGGCGGCGAGTGCCGTCGTTTTCTCGAGGAGGGGATCCGTTGAAGTGGTCATGACT
>JGI24770J26754_10002232_pt1 | contig 13425 bp, 12 predicted proteins | sample LakOneMetagenome_FD_26754 | JGI IMG/M metagenome (IMG submission 26754) | reverse complement strand
GCGATGTACCGCTTCGGCAGCGGCAATGCGGCGGCGAGGCCGCTGAGCGCCTTCATCAAGTCGGACGTCGTCGTGCGCGGATGGAGCTCGACCGGCAAATACACGAGCAGCCGCTTCGAAGGCCATGCGCTGGCCTTCGGCTGGGACGGCGGCTACCAGACCAGCATTGATTCCCGCCGCGAGCGCGCTGCCGCCGCGCCGGACGTACCGCTGCCGGGCGGCGACGAAGCCTACGACGCCAAGATCTCGCGTCTGGCCGTGTATGGCCAGGACGAGTGGAACGTGACGCCGGCCTGGTCGGTGTACCTGGGCGCGCGCTGGGAGGGCATCCGCACCTCGACCGCCGGCAATACCTACAGCGAAATCAAGAACAGCACCTCGGTCCTGAGTCCTGTAGCGCAGACCCTGTACAAGCTGCCGGGCACCAAGGGCGACCAGGTGCGCCTGGCCGTNACCCGNACCTACAAGGCGCCGGGCCAGCAGCAGATCATCCCGCACCGCTTCACCTCGGTGAACAACAGCCAGACCGAACCGGATCAGATCGGCAACCCGAACCTGAAGCCGGAACTGGCGCTGGGCATCGACGCCTCCTACGAGCATTACTGGGCCGAAGGCGCGCTGCTGTCGGCCAGCGTGTCGAGCCGCCGGATCACCGATTACACCCGCAATTTGGTCAGCTTCGACGGCGCGCGCTGGATCTCGGCGCCGACCAACAGCGGCGATGCCCGTACCTATGGCCTCGAACTGGAAGCGAAGTTCCCGCTGAAAGCCGTGATCGAGACCACGACCAACCTCGACCTGCGCGCCAGCGTCTCGCGCAACTGGTCGACGGTGAGTTCGGTGCCGGGCCCGGACAACCGCCTGGACGGCCAGACCCCGCTGTCGGCTACCCTGGGCGCGGATTACAAGACCGGCCCGCTGACCCTGGGCGGCAGCTACGTCTTCAAGAACGGCGGCTTCGTACGCGTGTCGGGCAACCAGATCAGCTACCAGTCGGTGCGGCGCGACCTGGATCTGTACGGGCTGTGGAAGTTCAACTCCAAGCTGCAGCTGCGCGTGGCGACCTCGAACCTGCTGGCGCAGGACACGATCAGCCAGAGCAGCTACACGACGCCTGGCGTGGGTACCCAGACCAGCCGGACGCTGAATCCTGTGCATCGCAGTGTGCGGGCGACGCTGGAGATGAAGTTCTGAGCAAGTACTGAGCAGCTCAAGAATAAGCTTGTCTTGAAAATGCTTTAGGCTTAAAGTATCTGCCGGTACTCACCGACCGATCCTTTCTCCGGAGCGCTTCATGACAAGCTCGTCCGCAGTAGAAACACCGTACTCGGCCCACGTCGACACCTTCGCGCGGGACCACCTTCCGCCACGCGACCAGTGGCCGGACCTCATCGTCGACCTTCCCGAACTCCAGTACCCGCCACGCCTGAACTGCGTGGCCGAGCTGGTGGATGCCCACGTGTCCGCCGGGCGCGGCAACCGCATCGCCGTCGTGGGCGAACACCTGCGCTGGACTTATGCCGAACTGCAGAACCAGGTCGACCGCATCGCCCACGTGCTGCGCACCGACATGGGCCTGGTGCCCGGCAACCGGGTACTGCTGCGGGGCGCCAACTGCCCGACGATGGCGGCCAGCGTGCTGGCGGTGCTGAAGGCCGGGCTGGTGGCAGTGCCGACGATGCCGCTGCTGCGTGCGCGCGAGCTGGGCGTCATCCTCGACAAGGCGCAGGTGAACGTGGTGCTGTGCGCGCGGGCGCTGGCTAGTGAGCTGGAACAGGTGGCGGGCGAGCGGCCAGTCATGCTCTTCGACGATCCGGACAATGCCGGGAGCCTCGAAGCGCGGATGGCAGATCACACGGCGCCATTCGCGCCGGTGGACACCGCGGCCGACGACGTCTGCCTGATCAGCTTCACCTCGGGCACGACCGGCATCCCCAAAGGCACGATGCACTTCCACCGCGACATCCTCGCGATCTGCGACTGCTTCCCGCGCTACACGCTGCAGGCGCGCGAAGACGACATCTTCATCGGCACGCCGCCGCTGGCCTTCACCTTCGGCCTGGGCGGGCTGCTGCTGTTCCCGCTGCGCTTCGGCGCGGCCGGCGTGCTGCTCGAGAAGCTGACGCCGGAAGGCCTGCTGGCGGCGATCGAGCGCTACCAGGCCACCGTGTGCTTCACGGCGCCGACCTTCTACCGCCAGATGACGCCCCTGGTCCCTCGATACGATCTGGGCTCGCTGCAGAAATGCGTGTCGGCCGGCGAGGCGCTGCCGCTGGCCACGCGCGACGCCTGGAAAGCGGCCACCGGCATCGCCATGATCGACGGGATCGGCGCCACCGAGATCCTGCACATCTTCATCTCCGCCAGCGGCGCCGACATCCGGCCCGGCGCGACCGGCAAGCCGGTGCCGGGTTACCGCGCCTGCATTCTCGACGACCAGGGCAAACCGGTGGGGCCGGGCATCGTCGGGCGCCTGGCAGTCAAAGGCCCGACCGGCTGCCGCTACCTGGCCGACGAACGCCAGCGCAACTACGTGCTGAACGGCTGGAACCTGACCGGCGACGCCTACGAGATGGACGCCGATGGCTACTTCTACTACCGCTCGCGCACCGATGACATGATCATCTCGGCCGGCTACAACATCGCCGGCGCCGAGGTCGAAGACGTGCTGCTGCGCCATCCGGCGGTGGCCGAGTGCGGCGTGGTCGGCCGCGCCGACGAGGAGCGCGGGCAGATCGTCGAAGCGCACGTGGTGCTGAAGCCGGGCTTCGAAGCTTCGCCGGAGATGGTGCGCGCGCTGCAGGCCTACGCCAAGGAGAACATCGCGCCCTACAAATACCCGCGCGCCGTGCGCTTTACCGACAAGCTGCCGCGCACCGAGACCGGCAAGCTGCAGCGCTTCAAATTACGCGAGATGTGACCGTATGAACATCGTTTGCATAGGCGGCGGACCGGCCGGCCTGTATTTCGCCCTGCTGATGAAAAAGCAGAATCCTGCACATCGCATTGTGGTGGTCGAGCGCAACCGGCCCTACGACACCTTCGGCTGGGGCGTGGTGTTTTCCGACCAGACCCTGGGCAAGCTGGTGGAAAGCGACGAGCCGACTGCGCGTTCCATCCTGCAGGCCTTCAACCACTGGGACGACATCGACGTCTTCTACAAGGGCAGCCGCGTCACCTCGGGCGGCCACGGCTTCTGCGGCATCGCCCGCAAGCGCCTGCTGAACATCCTGCAGCAGCGCTGCGAGGAACTGGGCGTGGAGCTGGTGTTCGAGACCGTCGTGGAGGACGACCAGGCCGTCGCCGCCCGCTACGGTGCCGATATGGTGATCGCCGCCGATGGCCTCAACAGCCGCATCCGTACACGCTACGCGGACGATTACCGCCCTACGGTGGAGACCCGGCGCTGCCGCTTCGTCTGGCTCGGCACGAAGAAGAAGTTCGACGCCTTTACCTTCGTGTTCAAGGAGACGGCATTCGGCTGGTTCCAGGCCCACATCTACCAGTTCGACGGCGATACCTCGACCTTCATCGTCGAGACCCCGGAAGACGTGTGGCGCAAGGCCGGCCTGTCCGACATGCCGCAGGAAGAGGGCATCGCCTTCTGCGAACGCTTGTTCGCCGAGCACCTGGATGGGCATGCGCTGATGTCGAATGCGGGCCACCTGCGCGGATCAAGCATCTGGATTGCCTTCCCGCGCATCGTTTGCGAACAGTGGGTGCACTGGAACGGCGACCTTCCCGTCGTGCTGATGGGCGATGCAGCGCATACCGCGCACTTCTCGATCGGCTCCGGCACCAAGCTGGCGCTGGAAGATGCGATCGAGCTGGCGCGCTGTTTTGCTTCGCACGAAGGGGACATGCGGGGCGCCCTGGATGCCTACCAGGCCAGCCGCTCGGTCGAGGTGCTGAAGATCCAATCGGCGGCGCGCAATTCGATGGAGTGGTTCGAAAACGTCGAACGCTACAGCGCGTTGGAAGCCCCACAATTCGCCTATTCGATGCTGACCCGCAGCCAGCGCATCTCGCACGAGAACCTGCGCCTGCGCGACCCCGGCTATGTGGCGGCCTTCGAAGACTGGTTCGCCAAGCAGGCTTGCGCCCAGGCCGGTGTACCGCTGCCTGCGGGCGCGCACGTCCCGCCGATGCTGACGCCTTACCGCGTGCGCGAGCTGGTGCTGAAGAACCGCATCCTGGTCTCGCCGATGGCGCAGTATTCGGCGGTCGACGGCGTGCCCGGCGATTTCCACCTGGTGCACCTGGGCGCGCGTGCGCTGGGCGGGGCCGCCATGGTTTTCGCCGAGATGACCTGCGTGTCGGCCGACGGCCGCATCACCCCGAGCTGTCCGGGCATATATGCGCCCGAACATACCGCGGCGTGGAAGCGCATCGTCGATTTCGTGCACGGCCAGACCGACGCCAAGATCGCGCTGCAGCTGGGCCACGCCGGACCGAAGGGCTCGACGCGCGCGATGTGGGATGGGATCGACCAGCCGCTGCCCTTCGATAACTGGCCGCTGATAGCAGCCTCTGAGCAGCAATACCTGCCCGGCGTCTCGCAGATGGCGCGCGAAGCCACGGCAGCGGACCTGGACCGGGTCGAATCCGACTTCGTGCGCGCCACGCTGGCCGCCGATGAAGCGGGATTCGACTGGATCGAGCTGCATTGCGCGCACGGCTATCTGCTGTCGTCCTTCATCTCGCCGCTGACCAACCGCCGCGGCGACGCATACGGCGGGAGTCTTGAAAGCCGCTGCCGCTATCCTCTGCGCGTGTTCCGCGCGATGCGCGCAGTGTGGCCGGCGCATAAGCCGATGAGCGTGCGGATCTCGGCCCACGACTGGGTCGAGGGCGGCATCACGCCGGAAGATGCGGTCGCCATCGCGCGCCTGTTCAAGGCCGCCGGGGCCGACATGATCGACTGTTCGTCCGGCCAGGTCAGCAAGCAGGAGAAGCCGGTCTTCGGCCGCATGTACCAGACGCCGTTCGCGGATCGCATCCGCAACGAGGCCGGCATTCCGACGATTGCGGTCGGTTCGATCTTCGAAGCCGACCACGCCAACAGCATCATCGCCGCCGGCCGCGCGGACCTGTGCGCGGTCGGCCGGCCGCACCTGGCGGATCCGGCCTGGACCCTGCACGAAGCGGCGAAGATCGGCTTCACCGCCATCGCCTGGCCGAAGCAGTACCTGGCCGGCAAGGCCCAGCTGGAACGCAACCTGGTGCGCGAGCGCCAGCTGGCGGCGGCAAATACAGGCCTGTCGCCGCAGCAGGTCGCGGCACGGCTGCTGGAGGGATGATGGACACACTCGCAGGCAAACATGCGGTGGTGACCGGGGCCAGCCGGGGCATCGGGCTGGCGATCGCGCGCAGGCTGCTGGCGCAGGGCGCCCGCGTCACGCTGATGGCGCGCGACGCTGCCGGGCTGGATGCCGCGGCGCGGGAACTCGGCGGCGGGGTCGCCTGGCAGACGATGGACGTGACCGATCCGGCCAGCGTGGCACAGGCCTTCGCACTGGCCGGCGCCGTGGACATCCTGGTCAACAATGCCGGCCAGGCCGCATCCAGCCCCTTCATGCGCACGGATGCAGCGATGTGGCAGCGCATGCTGGACGCGAACCTGAGCGGCGCCTACCACTGCATCCAGGCTGCGCTGCCGGCCATGCTGGAGGCGGGCTGGGGGCGCATCGTCAACGTTGCTTCGACGGCCGGCCTCACGGGCTACCGTTATGTCGCCGCCTACTGCGCCGCCAAGCACGGCCTGGTCGGCCTCACACGCGCGCTGGCACTGGAGCTGGCGACGAAGGGCGTCACCGTGAACGCCGTCTGCCCGGGCTATACNGAGACCGACATCGTGCAGGAGGCCGTCGCCAACATCGTGCGCAAGACCGGCCGCTCGGAAGANGANGCNCGCGCCGAGCTGGCGTCGAACAATCCGCAGGGACGGCTGGTGCAGCCGGACGAAGTCGCGCATGCGGTGGCGATGCTGTGCATGCCGGCGGCTTCGGCCATGAACGGCCAGGCGATCGCGGTGGCCGGCGGGGAGGTCATGTGAAGCACGAGGATATGGNTGCAAATCGTCAAGCCCCGCTNGACCTGAGCACGCGCCTGACCGGCGAGCATCATCAGGCGCTCAAGCTGTGGCTGCGCATGCTGTCCTGCACGGTGCGCGTCGAGGACGAGATCCGCAGCCGCCTGCGCACCAGCTTCGGCATCACGCTGCCGCGCTTCGACCTGATGGCGCAGCTGGAGCGTCACCCGGACGGCCTGCGCATGGGCGAGCTCTCGAAGCGCATGATGGTCACCGGTGGCAACGTCACCGGCATCGTCGACCAGCTCGAGAAGGAAGGACTGGTGGAGCGGGTCGCCGATCCGCAGGACAAGCGCGCCTTCGTGGTCCGGCTCACAAAGGCAGGACGGCGTGCGTTTGCCGAGATGGCCGCCGTCCATGAAGGCTGGGTGGCCGAACTGTTCGCCGGCATTCCCGGCACGGACAAGGCGACGATGATTACGCTGCTGGACGCGATGAAGCAGCAGCTGAACGACAACAAGGAGTAAANCCATGCGACACCTAGCCGGCGAAGCCCATTCGCTGCCGCGCAACCGCAACACCCTGGCCNGCTACCGCGCCGAANACTTCCTGTACGAGGCGGTCGACGGCGTGGCCACCATCACGCTGNATCGGCCGGAGCGCAAGAACCCGCTGACCTTCGACTCGTATGCCGAGCTGCGCGACCTGTTCCGCGCACTGGCCTATGCGGACGACGTCAAGGCGGTAGTGATCGCCGGCGCGGGTGGCAATTTCTGTTCGGGCGGCGACGTCCACGAGATCATCGGCCCGCTCACCAAGCTGGACATGCCCGGCCTGCTGGCCTTTACCCGCATGACCGGCGACACCGTCAAGGCGATGCGCGCCTGCCCGCAGCCGATCATCGCGGCCGTGGACGGCATCTGCGCCGGCGCCGGCGCGATCCTGGCGATGGCCTCCGACCTGCGCCTGGCCAGCACGCGCGCGAAAACCGCCTTCCTGTTCGCCCGCGTCGGCCTGGCCGGCTGCGACATGGGCGCCTGTTCGATCCTGCCGCGCCTGATCGGCCAGGGCCGCGCGGCGGAGCTGCTGTACACCGGACGCGCGATGTCGGCCGAGGAGGGCGAGCGCTGGGGCTTCTTCAATCGCCTGTGCGCACCCGAAGAGGTGCTGGCCGAGGCGCAGGGCTTGGCGCGCAGCCTGGCCGAGGGCCCGACCTTCGCCCACGGCATGACCAAGAAGATGCTGCAGCAGGAGTGGAACATGGGCGTCGACGAAGCCATCGAGGCCGAGGCCCAGGCGCAGGCGATCTGCATGGCGACCAACGATTTCCACCGCGCCTATCACGCCTTCGTAGCGAAGCAGAAGCCGGTATTCGAAGGAGACTGATATGGCCGATAAATCCTATCTGACCTGGCCCTTCTTCGAGGGCCGCCACGCCGACCTCGAAGCAGCACTCGATCGCTGGGCGGCCGAGCACGTGCGTGGTTTGCACAGCCAAGACGTGGACGCCGATTGCCGCCAGCTGGTGCGCCTGCTGGGCGAGGGCGGCTGGCTGCGCCATGCGATCGCCGGAGACGAAGATGGAAAAGGTGCGGCGATCGACACCCGCGCCATCTGCCTGATCCGCGAGACGCTGGCGCGCCACAATGGCCTCGCCGATTTCGCCTTCGCCATGCAGGGCCTGGGCTCGGGCGCGATCAGCCTGTTCGGCACGGACGCCCAGCGCGAGCACTACCTGCCGCGTGTCGCGCGCGGCGAGGCGATTGCGGCCTTCGCGCTGTCCGAACCGGGCGCCGGCTCCGACGTCGCGGCGATGGAATGCGCGGCGCGGCAGGACGGCGACGACTATGTCCTCGACGGTGAGAAGACCTGGATCTCGAACGGCGGCATCGCCGACTTTTACGTGGTGTTCGCGCGCACGGGCGAGGCGCTGGGGGCGCGCGGCATCAGCGCCTTCATCGTCGATGCCGGCACGCCGGGCTTCGAGATCGCCGAGCGCATCGACGTGATCGCGCCCCATCCGCTGGCGCGCCTGCGTTTCGAGGGCTGCCGGGTGCCGGCTTCGCAGCGCATCGGCGAAGCGGGGCAGGGCTTCAAGGTGGCGATGGCGACGCTGGACGTGTTCCGCACTTCGGTCGCGGCCGCAGCGCTGGGTTTTGCGCGCCGCGCCTTCGACGAAGCGCTGGCGCACGCGAGCTCGCGCCGGATGTTCGGCGGCGTGTTGTCGGACTTCCAGCTCACGCAGGCGAAGCTGGCGCAGATGGCCACGCAGATCGACGCCAGCGCGCTGCTGACCTACCGCGCCGCCTGGCAGCGCGACCGCGGCGCCAAGGTGACGAAGGAAGCGGCAATGGCGAAGATGACGGCGACCGAATCGGCGCAGCAGGTCATCGACGCGGCGGTGCAGATGTTCGGCGGCCTGGGCGTCGTCAGCGGCCACCCGGCCGAACAGCTCTACCGCGAAATCCGCGCGCTGCGCATCTACGAGGGCGCCACCGAGGTGCAGCAACTGATCATCGCGCGTGAACTGCTGCGCGAAGCGAAGGAGTCGGCATGATGGACATACTTCAACCGCCGGGCTGGCCGCGCCCGCGCGGCTATTCGAACGGCGTCGCGGCCAGCGGCCGCCAGGTGTTCGTGAGCGGGATGATCGGCTGGAACGCCGACGGGCGCTTCGAGAGCGACGATTTCGGTTTGCAGGCGCGACAAGCCTTGCTGAACGTGGTCGCCGTGCTGCTCGAGGCCGATGCGCGGCCCGAGCATATCGTGCGCATGACCTGGTATGTGGTGGACAAGCGCGAGTACTTGGCCGCGTCTGAAGTACTCGGCGCGGCGTATCGCGAGATCATCGGACGGCATTATCCGGCGATGACGGCGGTGCAGGTGAGCGCCCTGATCGAGGATCGGGCGCGGGTGGAGATCGAAGTTACTGCCGTGGTGCCGGCGGCTTGATGCTCTCGGCTTCGCAACGCAGGTAGAAGAAGCGCTGAACCAGGGCGCTTTGATTCGCCGGATCGAACGCCGCCAGCCGCCGCTTGCCGTAACGGCTGTCGACGATCGCCAGTGCCTGGACAACGGGATTGCAGTGCTCCAGCATTTCTTCCACCGTCATGCTGAGGCTGGAGAACAAGTCCTTGTTGACGGCTTCCAGCAGCATGAAACCCTTTGCATCCACTTCTGGCCATGCTCGGGCATATGCCTCGCCCACCGTGGCGCCGTTTGCCCGATGTCCAGAAACCACATCGCTTAACGTGGACAGATAGCTGAGTGAGCCGGCGTTGAAGATCTGCTCCTTACCGAGGGTGATCCAGAACTCGCCTTCCTGATCGTGAGAATGGCGGTAGCGAGTCTGATGGAAGTCGATCATGCCGGCGACACTCGTTGCGATACGCGCCTTCAATTGCGTTTTAAGTTGTGACCACTGCATCCAGCGCGCATCCTTTCCTGTCGCATTCTCAACGGACGTTATTGCCCAATACGGTCCCACCCGCGGTCCCATAATAATACGGTCCATTCAGCGAAGACCCATCCGCATAGGTCTGCACCACCTGCGAAGTCCAGTTCGAGGTATTGAATGTCGCATTGGCCCTGAAGCTGTACTGCGGCGCCGCCGGATACGGCGACGGCTTGCCCGGCTGCCCGCTCAGCCGATACACCTGGATCCCGCTGTTGTCGACCAGCGGAAAGCCCGATGTGCATTGCGTAGGCGCGCCGGTGTATTTGACAAAGTAGGCCGAATTTTGCGCCGTGTAGAGCGAGGTGGTGTTCTCGGGGTTGTACGGGTTGACCGCCAGCTCGGCCTTCGCCGCGCCCGGCGCGCCGGAGACCAGCACCGCGGTCTCTTCGTCGATGCCGATGCCGGCCACGTCGTTGTAATTGGTCACGCCGCCGGTGCAGCCGTTGCCGATCCGCGCCACGAAGGAGAACAGGCGCCCGAGCCGGTCGCGCGTATTGAAGTGGGTGTCGGTGATGGTCTTGCTGAGCGTCGGCACGTTCACGAACGGTCCTGTCTGCACGAACTTCTTCGACGAGGTGTTCAGCGGGTCGATCGTGATGAACTTGTTGAAGGGATTGCTCAGGGCTTCCGACGAATCCACCGCGCCGTTCAGGGCCGCGAACGCATATTGCCCGAGCATCGCAGTGCCGGCGCTGGTGCCGCCGACCGGAATGCCGGCCGTGACGGCCTTCTGGATCAGGTTCGCCAGCGAGGTGCTTTGCCAGTAATTGTAGTAATCGGCCTGGTCGCCGCCGGCGATGAAGATGGCGTTNGCNCGGCCGACGACTTTCAGCACCTGCGGATCTTCGGCGGCGGCGCGGCTGTTGACGATCAGGGTTTCGACGGAGGTNACGCCGAGGTCGATGCCGCCCACCATTTCGTAATTGCGCGGCGTGGTGGTATCGACCTGCCCGAGCCGGCTGTAGACGTAGGGGTTGTAGGCGTCGGTGCCGGTCGCGCGGATGATGACGAAGCGGCCGCCGGTCGCCTTCGTGATGCCGGCCCGCGCGATCATCCAGCGGAAGGCTTCGCCGACGTCGTAGCCGCCGCCCACCAGCGCAATCGACGGACTGCAGGCGCCNTGGGCACAGGACAGCGGNTTGGCGCTGACGTTCGCTGCTTCCGGATTGCCGAGATAGGTGTAGGTAACCGCCTTGGCAGCGGAAGCGGCGTTCGAGGCCANCAGGATTGCGGCGACAGACAGGGCNTGGTGACGGAACTTCATGGAGCCTCCGGCGAAATGAATGCTGATGGGTGAGCTTGCCTGGACAGGCTACATGAGCATGGCGAATCCGGCATTAAAAAAATGCTCACACCTTGCGCTTCATGCCAAACGCATGGCAACCGCGCCACAGGCGATCAGAAACACGGCCAGCAGGCGTCCGCGCCCGACGCGCTCGCGCAGGAACAGGGCCGCGATCGCGGTGGCGAACAGGATCGAGGTTTCGCGCAGCGCGGCGATGGCCGCCACCGGCGCCAGCGTCATCGCCCACAAGGCAATCCCGTAGGAAGCGACGGTGCTGACGCCGCCCACCGGCAGCAGCAGCGGGCGGGCCCGCGCGGCCTGCGCGAGCTGGCGCACCCGCCCACGCGCGCTCCATGCCGTCAGCGCGAAGCCGGTCAGCAGGAAGATCCACATCGTGTAGGCGGCCGGTGCGCCCGAGCGGCGCACGCCGGCGCCGTCGATCATCGTGTACAGCGCGATCACGCAGGCGGTCAGCAGCGCGAACACGGTCGAGCGGCGCTGCGTGGCGGCGCCGGCGGCCTGCGGCGCGCGTGCCAGCCCCATCGCCAGGACACCGCCGCAGATCAGGCACATGGCCAGCCACTGGCCGGGGCGCAGGGTCTCGCCGGTCAGCGGGCCGTTGATCAGGGCGACCAGCAGCGGCGCGCTGCCGCGCATCAGCGGATAGGCATGGCTCATGTCGCCGCTGCGGTAGGCTTCGATCAGCAGCAGGTAGTAGGCGCACTGGGTGGCGCTGGAGGCGGCGATGAAGGGCCAGCTCTCCGGCGCCGGCGCGGTCAGGAAGGGCAGCAGGCAGGCGCTGGCCAGCGCGCCGCCCAGCACCACCAGCACGGTGGCCGGCAGCGGGTCGGTCGGGGCATCGCCCTTGCCGCGCGCCTTTACCAGCGCGTTCCAGGTCGCGTGCAGCAGCGCGGCGCCCAGCACCGCCGCGATGACCTGGGCCGGGATTCCCGCCGTCACGCTTTGACCGGGGCCTGATCGTGGGCGCGGAAGTACCGCGTTGCCACGAAAATCGCCAGCGCCTGCATGCCGGCGCACAGGAAGAAGGGACCGCCGACGCGCCAGTCCTGCGGCGGCAGGTGGCTGGTGGCGCCAGCAGGAAGGCGCCGAGCAGCGGCATCAGGATCACGCCCAGGCTGCCGACCGACTGCAGGGAGCCCATCAGCTCGCCCTGTTCGCCGGTCCCGGTGGTCTTCGAGATGATCCCCTGCAGCGCCGGGCCGGCGGCGAAGGCCAGCAGGTTACCCAGGATGAAGACGTACATCATCCAGCCCTGGGTGGCGAGGCCGTACAGCAGGTAGGTGATGGCCCCGGAGGCCAGGCCGAGCAGCGACAGGCGGACCTCGCCGAAGCGCCGGATCAGGATCGACAGCAGGCCCGCCTGCACCACGATGCTGGCGATGCCGACGCAGAACATGGCGATGCCGTTGTCGCGCGGGGTCCAGTCGAAGCGGAAGGTGGTGTACAGCACCCAGGTCGACTGCAGCATCATCTGGGCGAAGGTGACCAGGGTGTAGACCACGACCAGGCCGCGGATCTCGCGCCGTTTGACGAGGCGCGCCAGGCCGCCGAAGGGGTGGATGTCCGACAGGCGGAACGGCTTGCGCCGGCCGGGCGCCAGCGACTCCGGCACCGCGAAATAACCGTAGACGAAGTTGGCGGCCGACAGCCCGGCGGCGACATAGAAGGGCAGGTGCAGCGAGACGTTGCCGAGCAGGCCGCCCAGCACCGGGCCGCACACGAANCCCATGCCGAAAGCGGCGCCGATCTTGCCGAAGCTTTTGGCGCGGTCNTCNGGGCCGGTCACGTCCGATGCGTAGGCCGAGGCCACCGACATGCTGGCCGACGAGGCGCCGCCGATCACGCGGCCGATGAACAGGCAGGCCAGGTTCGGCGCCCAGGCCGTCGCCAGGAAGTTGATGCACATGCCGCCCATCGAATACAGTAGGATGGGCCGGCGCCCGAGGCGGTCGCTGGCAGCGCCGACCATCGGCATGAACAGGAACTGCATCAGCCCGAACACCGCCGCCAGCACGCCGTACCAGACCGCCTGCTGTTCGCGGCCGTGGATGAATTCGCCGACCAGGGCCGGCAGCACCGGCACGATCAGGCCGATGCCCAGCATGTCGATGAACACGCAGATCAGGACGAAGTTCAGGTTGCCGGCCGAGGGCCTGGCGAGGGTCGCTGTGCTATCCATTCATCTATGGTAGCACTGTTGACTGTCAATTAATGTCAGGAGCCGTGGAGGTCGTCAGGCGCCGCTCCACTCGGCCGCAAACGCCTNGCGGAAGTCCGTCAGCACNGCCAGCCGCTGCTCGCCCAGGCGGCGCCCGGCAGCGGTCTGCATCATGCCCGGCAGGCGCGCCAGCTTGACGACGATNTGGTCGAGCGAATAGGCCTGGTCGTCGAGCGGACGCGCGGTCGCCAGCGGATCGCTGCCGTGCGCCAGGCCGGTGCCCATCTTGCCGCCGACGTAGAACATGCGCGCCAGCCCGACCAGGCCGAGGCCGTCGAGGCGGTCGGCGTCCTGCACGATCTGCGCTTCCAGCGTGCGCGGCGTAATCGCGGCCGAGAAGCTGTGGGCTTCGATGGCGTGGGCGACGGCGTCCAGTTTATCGGGCGGAAAGCCGAGCGCCGGCAGCTTCTCGC
>JGI24770J26754_10002231_pt1 | contig 13431 bp, 11 predicted proteins | sample LakOneMetagenome_FD_26754 | JGI IMG/M metagenome (IMG submission 26754) | reverse complement strand
AACTTCCGGACGCTGCTCGAAAAAGTCACGTTGCACCCGGCGATGGGCAAGTTCCTCGATATGGCCAACAACCAGAAACCCGATACCGCAAAAGGCATCGCACCCAACGAGAACTATGCGCGCGAAGTGCTGCAACTGTTCTCGGTCGGACTCAATCTTCTCAAGGATGATGGCAGCGAAAAGAAAGGTCCGGACGGCAAGGCAATCGAGGCGTACACGCAGGAAGAAATCGAAGGGTTTGCCCACGTCTTTACTGGCTGGACCTACCCGACGCGTGCGGGCATCACGCCGAATCCGAATCGCTTCAACGGCCAGAATCTCGCGGGAACAATGGAGTCGCGTGAGGGCTTCCATGACATCGGCAACAAGGACCTGTTGGGCAGCAGCGTGGCGCTCGCCGGAGTGACGGCTTATCCCGATCTCGCGGGCGCGCTCGACAACATCTTCAACTACAGCAACGTACCGCCATTTGTCGCCAAATTCATGATCCAGAAGCTGGTAACAGGACAGCCAAGTCCAAGCTACGTACAGCGTGTCGCCAGCGTATTCAAGAACAATGGCAGCGGCGTCCGTGGCGATATGAAAGCCGTGATCAGCGCCATCCTTACAGACATCGAGGCGCGCGGCGCAGGCAAGTTCGATCCGTCTTACGGCCACCTCAATGAGCCTGTGTTGATGATCACCGGGCTCGCGCGCGCGCTTGCGGCCCGCACAGATGGCTTCTACTTTTACAACAGCGGCAACGCGATGGCGCAAACCGTATTCACCGCACCGTCCGTATTCAACTACTACTCGCCAGACTACGTGATCAACTCGGTAGGCGTCGTGAGCCCGGAGTTCGGTATTCTCAATTCCGCGACAGCGCTGTCACGAATCAACTTCGCACAAACGACACTCTACGGGACGATCGGTGTCAGCGCCCAGCTCTATGGTGCTTCGGGTACGCAGCTCGACTGGTCGCCCTATACGGCGGTGGCGAGCGACAGCAATGCCCTGCTCGATCGCATCAACGAAGTGATGTTCGGCGGCAAGCTCACCACCTCAACGCGCGCTGTAATCAAGCCGGCCATCGACGCGGTACCGATTACCGATCCTCTGGGGCGGGCACGAGCTGCGGTCTACCTATCTATCGCCGCGCCTGAAGCGCAGATTGTCCGCTAGGGGAATGTCATGAATCTCAATCGACGCAATGCACTCAAAGCACTTTCATCCGGAGCCTTCGCAGCCAGCCTCAACAGCTTCACGCTTCCGCTTGCCCAAGCCCAGTCGGGGCCGTCAGATTACAAGGCACTTGTTTGCATCTTTTTGTTCGGCGGCAACGATGGCAACAACGTGATCATCCCGGCCGATGCCGCCGGATATGCGGCATACAACGCGATTCGCGGGGCTGACTCCGGCATCAATATCGCGCAATCCGAATTGCTGACATTCAAGCCCAGCAACAGTTCGTCCACGTTTGGCTTCCACCCCGCCCTTGCGTCCGTTCACCCTCTTTTTGGCCAGGGCAAGCTTGCAGTGTTGGCCAACGCCGGGCCGCTGCTCGCGCCGACGACGAAAACACAATATCTGGCCGGCAGCAACCGGCCCGATCAGTTGTTCTCTCATTCGGATCAACAGGCGCAGTGGCAGAGCGGAATTTCAGATCAGGCGGCGCGCACCGGGTGGGGCGGGCGTCTCGCGGACGCGATTGCCTCGATGAACGGGACCAACAGCTTCCCGGTGGTCACGTCGGTGGCAGGCTCTACGCTTTACACAACCGGCAATGTGCAAAGTCCACTCGCAATTCCGTCTGCAGGTGGCTTCGGCCTTACCGGTCTCACCTCGACCGACAGCATGACCCAGGCGCGCGCGGCTGCGCTGTCAACCCTATTGCAACAGGGCAAGGATCATCTGCTGGTTAAGGCAGCGGCCGAACAAACCGAGCAGGCCATCGCGCTGTCCGCGCGAGTTAACCCGATCATCACTTCGACCAGTTCCAGCATCACAAACCTGTTCTTGACTGCTGGCAATAGCCTCGCGGGCCAGTTGCTACAGGTGGCAAAGCTGATCGAGGCGCGGGCCACCATAGGCTTGTCAAGGCAGATCTTCTTCGTCTCGCTTGGCGGCTTCGACACGCATAACAACCAGCTCAACACGCAGCAAACGCTGTTGGCCTCAGTTGGCGCTGCCATGAAGTCGTTTTACGACGCNACCGCTGCGCTCGGCGTAGCGGACAAAGTAACGACCTTTACGCTCTCTGATTTTGGTCGAACGTTTCAGCCAGCGGCTGGCGGTGGCTCCGATCACGCGTGGGGAAATCATCATCTCGTCATGGGTGGCGCGGTCAAAGGCGGTGCGATGTACGGAACATTCCCGACGCTGCAGTTGGGTGGCAACGATGACGTCTCGAACGAAGGACGCTGGCTGCCGACTACCTCGGTTGACCAATACGCGGCAACCCTCGCAAGCTGGTTCGGTGTGCCATCGGCGCAGCTTCCAACGGTTGCACCAAATATTGGCGCCTTTCCAGTCAAAAATCTGGGTTTCGTCTAGCCCTGCTCAACGAAACTGCACTGCGGCTTGATCCGGTCGCCAGCTGCGAACGCGGCGAATAGCTCGTTTAACGCTGGCAAAGGGACTTGCGCATCAACCAGCTCGGCGTAGCGTGACATGTCAGACCGCAGCAGTTCGATATTTGCCGCGTAGTCGGACCGTGGAAAATAAAACGATCTCGCAATAAAGAAGTCCTTGCGGCGAATTGGCTTGTTTTCGCTGATCTCCCACGTGTTCGACTCTCCGAGGAAGACGCATACCCCCAGCGGTGCCGTCAATTCAAGCGCTCGCTGTCTGCCTGCGTGCGATCCTGTTGTCTCAAACACTAGCGGGAAGCGGTCACGATGGGTGAACCCCGTGACGTCGTCGGCCAGCGCTACGGCCCCAAAACGCACCGCAAGCGCACGGCGCTTGGGCTTGATCTCGGCCACATGAATGTCGGCAAGACCCATCGCCTGGGCTGTAAGGACCGTACCCAGTCCGATCGGGCCGGCGCCGATGACCAGAAGATGACCACGTTCGACAATGCGCCGAGCCAGACGAATCCCGTGCCCCGCAGTTGCAATGGTGTCCAGCAGCAATGGAGCCAGGTGCGTCGGAATGTCATCTGGCACTTCCAGCAAGCACTGATCTGGCACGTTTACCCGCTCGGCGTATCCGCCATCGCGTTGCCAGCCCACGAGCCCCAGGTCGGCGCTGCAAAGATGTTCGTTTCCGGAAAGACACATGTCGCATGTACCACACCAGATCGGCATGTAGACCAATACCCGCCGGCCGTTCAGCTTGTGCCCCGGATGATTGACACGTCCCACAATTTCGTGACCCGGTGTGACAGGCCAGCCCTGTCTGAACACACGAAGCTCGCTGCCGCACAGGGCGCAGGCGAGTACGTCAACAGCAGTCTCTCCTTCCCGCAGGACGGGAACCGCCTTGTCGTCAATGCGAATGACGCCATCGCCCAGAAAGGTCGCTGCACGCATGGTCACGTCAGCTCAAACCTGCCAGCTTTCGCATTTGCGCAATCGTCGCGTCGGCGACCTGCAAACCATCACGCTCAGCTTTCACGGCCAGCGCATAACGACGTGCGCCGGGCAGACGCACATCGTTGTCTTCCAGCATGGCCGCGACCAGCGTCTCCACCCGTTCGCCAAATACTTCAGCACCTCCCATTGCGTCGGGATTGATCACGAGAAAGAGTTGCCCGATCTTTGGCTTGTTGCCCTCGACATCAAAGAAAGAATCCGCCTCGAAGCCAAAGTGAGCTCCGGTGAACGCTGTAACCATCAACTCGACGGTCAGTGCGAGCATCGCTCCCTTGACGCCGCCGGCAGGTGCCATCGACCCTTTCAATCCTTTCGCCGGATCTGTCGTAGGTTGTCCATCAGCATCAAGCGCCCAGCCGAGGGGAATTGACTTGCCCTCTTTCGCGGCAACCATCAACTTGCCGCGCGCTACTTCTGACAGCGCCAGATCAATCGCAAGCGGCGCTGCATTCAGGCGCGGAAAAATGGCCGCCACCGGATTGGTACCAAAGAGAGGGCGCTTACCTCCCCAAGCGTTCATTGCAGCAGGCGAGTTGGAAAACGCAAGTCCAACCATGCCCGCGGCGGCGACTGCTTCCAGGTGATAGATCGCCGCACCGAAGTGATAGCTGTTCTTGACCGCGACCACACTGACCCCATGAGAGCGCGCAGCGTTCACGGCGGTATCGATGGCCAGATCGCAGGCCGGAAAGGCGAGTCCATCCAGGGCATCGATTACGGCAGTCGCCCCCTGCTGTCGCGCGACCGCAGGTTGGGCGCGACCGTCAACGCGGCCTGCCTTCATGTGCCCGGCGTACTGGGCGACACGCGACAGTCCGTGTGAAGCGGTGCCCTGCTTCTCGGCATACACCAACGCGCGCGCCGCCGACTGTGCGGCGGACGCCGAAGCNCCTGCGCCTTCAAGCGCCGCCGTGGCCAGCGCCTGAGCCTCATGAACGGTGATGAGCGCCATACTATTTCTCCGCGCGCATTGCGCTAATGACCGCGTCGGCGATCATCGATGAAACACGAACATTGGCCTCGGCCGAGACACCTGCGATATGCGGCGTCAGAACCAGATTCGGGCAACCCACAAAAATTGCGGACTGGGGCATCGGCTCCTGTGTAAACACATCCATCGCCGCGCCNCCGAGATGACCACTTCGCAGCGCCGCGGCAAGCGCTGCCTCGTCCACGATACCGCCGCGGGATGTATTGATCAGCACGGCGCCGGGTTTCATCTGAGCAATTCGCGTCGCATCAAAAAGATTTCGGGTTCCGTCCACAAGGGGAACATGCAAACTCACCACATCGGCAGACGTGATCAGCGCATCAAGATCCACGCGCCGTGCCCCCGTGGCCGCCCATGCCGGGTGGCTGTCAGGCAGCGCGGGGTCATATGCGATCAGGCTCATGCCCAAGCCTCGTGCCAGTTGACCGGTAAGCTGCCCGATTGAGCCGTAGCCGATCAACCCCAGCGTCGCGCCCGCAGTCTCTCGCCCGGCAGAGAGCTGGTTTCTTGGCCACTTGCCTGCAGCCATATCAGCCGTGCTCAGGTAGCTCGCACGGCGCAGCAACATGGCCGTCGCGATGACGTATTCGGCAACTGCCAGTGCGTTGGCGCCGGTCGCCGGAATGACCTTCATGCCTCGTGCCTCGCAGGCGGCAACGTCAATATTGTCAAGTCCGACGCCAAGGCGACCGATCACTCTTGCCCGTTTGCATGTATCGAGCAGAGCGCCCCTGACCTGCGTCCTGTTGCGGACGATAAACACATCACAGTCGGCAACGGCCAAAGCCAGTTCCCCGGGGCGATCAACGAGCGATGCCTCATAAAGGACGGCATCAGAGCCAAACTCTGCGCGCAAACGATCGACCGCCCGATCGTCCATAAATTCAGAAATGACAATACGCATGATGATTTTTGAGGTGCCCGCTTGCACTTTCCTTTGATATTGGTATTCTACGCAAGTCATCTATATCATCTAGATGACTTAACAGGGTTACGCCCCCGGCGCTGGTAACGGAGGGCAAGCTCAGAGCCAGGGAAAGCAATGATTCATTTTTTAGTACATGAAAAGGATGATGGCGTAGGCGTCGTCGTCGTTGAAGGCTGCAAAGCCGGCCAGAAGGCCACCGGCTGGATTATGGAGCCGGACTCCACGGTCAACGTATCGCTCAAAAGCGATATCCCGATTGGTCACAAAGTCGCGCTCAGGGATTTCAAGGTCGGTGACACGGTCATCAAGTACGGCGTCGACATCGGCAAGGTAGTCGCCCCTATCAAGAAGGGCGAGCACCTTCATGTCCATAACGTCAAAACCAAGCGCTGGTAAGCCATCATGATTAGCAAGAAAACCAAATTCTGGGGCTACCGCCGCGAAAACGGCCGTGTAGGTGTCCGCAATCACGTCATCATCCTGCCTGTCGACGATCTCTCAAACGCCGCCGCCGAAGCTGTTGCCAACAACATTAAAGGCACGATGGCGATTCCCCATCCCTACGGTCGCCTGCAATTCGGCGCCGATCTGGAGTTGCATTTCGCCACGCTGATCGGCACCGGTTCCAATCCAAACGTCGCGGCCGTCGTTGTTATCGGCATCGAAAGCCAGTGGACGCAAAAAATTGTTGAAGGCATTGCCAAGACCGGAAAGCCCGTAGTCGGCTTCGGCATTGAGGGTCACGGCGATCACCAAACCATCATGCACGCCTCTGCTGCGGCCAAGAAGTTTCTTCAGGCGGCAAGCGAGATTCACCGTGTAGAGTGTCCTATCAACGAGCTGTGGATTTCCACCAAGTGCGGCGAATCCGACACCACGTCGGGTTGCGGCGCCAACCCGACGGTGGGCAACGCATTCGACAAGCTCTATCCGCTGAAAACAACGCTGCTGTTTGGCGAAACGTCTGAAATCACCGGTGGCGAATCGCTGCTTGAGGCACGCTGCCGCACGCCGAAGGTGTGGAAAGACTTCATGTTCATGTTCGATCGCTACCAGGACATGATCAATCGCCACAAGACGAGCGATCTGTCGGACAGTCAGCCGACCAAGGGCAATATCGCGGGTGGATTGACCACCATCGAGGAGAAGGCACTTGGCAACATCCAGAAGATCGGCCGCAAATGCAAGATCGATGGCGTGCTTGACAAAGCCGAAGCACCAACCGGACCCGGCCTGTGGTTCATGGATTCGTCCTCTGCGGCGGCCGAGATGGTGACGTTGTGTGCCGCTGCGGGTTACGTCGTGCACTTCTTCCCAACGGGGCAGGGCAATGTCATCGGCAACCCCGTGCTGCCCGTCATCAAGGTCTGCTCCAACCCGCGCACCGTACGGCAAATGAGCGAGCACATTGACGTTGACACCTCCGGCCTGCTGCGTCGAGAAATGACAATGGACGACGCCGGTGACGCATTGCTGGAAGTCATGATGCGCACCGTCAATGGTCGCCTGACGTCCGCTGAAGCACTTGGTCATCGTGAGTTTGTGCTCACGCGCCTTTACGAATCGGCGTAGCCTTGCAATTGGCCTCTCCCGGCAAGGGGGAGGCATCCCGCATCTGCAACCCGCGAAAACCGCACAAGACGGTACCGCAGGATCACATCACCAAAGGAGAGAACACATGTTGGAGAATACAGTTCTGGAGCGCCGCCGGTTTCTTGAGGTGGCGGGGCGTTACGGGTTCACCATAGCCGTTTTGGCTGGCACTGGTGGCGTTCTATGGAGCGATGACGCCATCGCCCAGATGTCCAAAGAAGACGAGGCGCGGCGCAAGTCTGCCAAGTACAACATGATGTTTGCCACCGAGTACAAGATAGAGGATTACGTCCGCTATCCGGTGATGCAGGCCGCCTTTCGTGACAACGTGTGGAAGGCGTCCGGGGAAAAGATGTATGTGCGCCTGTTCCCGGCGGGCCAGCTCGCAATTGGCGCGGCGCTCGCGCAACGCATTCAGGCCGGCACCGTTCAGGGCGGCGCAGTTTCCCTGTCCAATTTCTCGCCTTATACAAAAGCAGTTGACCTGATCAATATTCCGTACTGGTGCGGCGAGAACCAGAAGTTTGCCAACCTCGTGACCAGCAAGGCCTGGAACGACGAGATCACTCCCAAGGTCATCGACAAGGGCTACAAGCCCATGTTCTATTTCACCGTAGATCCGCGCACAGTTGCCACCCGACGCGGCTTCGGCAAGCCGATCAAAACCCCCGCCGATATGCAGGGAGTCAAGATGCGTGTTCCGCCGTCAAAGCTGCTGCAAAAGCTCTACCGTCTCGCGGGGGCTAATCCAACCGTCGTGGCCTGGGGTGAAACGGCAACGGCCATCAAGCAGGGCGTCGCCGACGCGCTGGATCCCGCATTGGCAGCGCTCGCAACCTTCGGTTTCAGCGACATTCTTGAGACCGTGACCTTCGTGCGGACAGTACCCGACGCCCAGATGTTCGCCGCAAACGCGGCGTGGTTTCAGGCGCTGCCGAAGGATCAGCAGATCGCGTTTGACGAAGCGTCGCGCCTCACCCAGATCCAGACGTTCGCACAAATCGCGGTGGCGCGCACCGAGTCAATGCGCATGATGACGGCAACGGGCACCAAGTTCTATAACCCGAATGCTGCCGAATTCAAAGCATGGCAAGACCAGTGCGGCGAGTCGCGCAAGGAATGGGACGAAGACAAGATTGAGCTTGCGGGCTCGCTTGCGAACTTCGACAAATTGCGTGCTGCGGCCAATAGCAAAGGTCCGATCACGGTCGGGGACTACGCCGGGTAGTGCGCGCAACCGCTACGGCGGTTTGCTGAAGCTTTGATAGGGCCCGCCGTTACGACAGATGAACATCGCTGTCGCGACGGTGGCCATCCTCAACGCTGTTAATTCCACCTTCCTCGTATGGCCGCCCCGATCATGACCTCTCGTCTTGCCTTCCGTGTCTCTGCTGCCCTCGCGACTGTCTATGCACTTTGGGTGGTGCTCTCGCTACTCGCGCAACGCACGGGTACTACGCTGCCCTTCAAACCGGGCGACATCGGTGAATTCCTGTTGGTACTGGTTGCGACAGCGTTCTTTGTCGCTGGCCTGGCCCTGAACGAATTGAAAGAATCAACGCTTTCGGCCATACAGGTACTGGACGAAAATGCCGAGCGCTACGCAATGCTTCTGGCGTACGTGTTCGTGTGTATCGTGATTGTCCAGGAGGTACTACGGCGCTTCCTGCTCAACTACTCCTCCGCGTGGTCGCAGGAAACTGCCCAGTATCTGTTCATCTATCTGGGTTACATCGGCGCGTCGTATGCGGTGAAAGAGCGCGCACACATCCGGTTTGACATTTTGCTGTTGCGCGTATCGCCTCGCGTGAAGGGCTGCCTCAACGTGTTCGCCGAACTTGCAACGCTGCTGTTCGCGGTGATTGCGATCTACTGGTCAATGCATACGGTTCAGCAACTGCTGCACTTCGGTGGCACAACGCCCGTACTGCGTGTCAACAAAACCTGGTTTGAAGCCGCCGTACCAATCGGATTCGCACTGGTCGTCGTGCGCTGTGTGCAAGCCATCCTGCGCGACATAAGGGACATCAAACACGGTCGTGAAGTGTTCGCCGGCAAAGCGATGTTTGACGAGTAATGGCCATGCAAATTTCCTGTTTGTTCCCCATTCAATCTAGCCCGGTGCAGCAAGCATGATCGTCAGTCTTTGCATTATTGGCGTATGCGTCCTGCTCTTTCTCGGCGTGCCATTCTGGGTCTCGATGGGGCTGGGAACGGTCGCGATTCTGACGCTCACCGATGTGTTGCCGCTGACACTGGTCGGCGAGGCACTTTTCGAAGGCGTGGACTCCTTCGCCTTGATCGCCATTCCGCTCTTTGTCCTCACCGGCGACGCGATGGTTCGCAGCGGGTTGGGCATCAAGCTACTCAACTTTGCCGAGGCGACATTCGGCAGTTTCCGCTCGGGGTTCGGGACCTCGACGGTCATGGGATGTGGCCTTTTTGCGTGCATTTCAGGCTCCGACGCTGCCGACGCTGCAGCGGTGGGTCGACTCACGATGGATCGGCTTCAGGAGAAAGGCTACCCCAAAGACTACGCCTGTGCGCTGGTCGCTTCCGGCGCCTGTACCGGCATCCTGATTCCACCCTCGATCGCCTACATCATCATAGGGCTGGTGCTCGGCATTTCTTCGGCGACCCTATTTCAGGCGGCGTTCCTGCCCGGCGTTCTGGTGCTGCTCGCGGTCATGGTGACCAATGCGGTCATCAATCGCATCAGAGGGTACGAAAAGTCGTCCGGCCATTTCAGTTTCAGCGTGTGGCGCAAGGCGTTGTGGGATGCCAAGTGGGCACTGATGATCCCCGTCATCATTCTCGGCGGCATCTATAGCGGCATGTTCACCCCCACGGAATCAGCGGCGGTGGCCGTCGCTGTCGCGCTGGTCGTTGGCTTCTTTCAAAAGACACTCTCAGTGAATGACCTGCCAGCCATGCTGGGCACATCGGCGCGTGTGTGCGGCGTCGTGCTCCCCATCATTGCGGTGGCGCTTCTGTTTTCGCAGGCGCTGACCGTGCTCGATATCCCACAGACGTTTGTCGAATGGGTGATGAGCTTCGGCGTCAGCCGGACGGAGGTAATCCTGCTTATGCTGTTCATCTGGATCGTTGCCGGCATGTTCATGGAAACCGGACCCAACATCGTAGTGCTGGGCCCGCTACTGCTGCCACTCGCGCAAAAGGTCGGCATGAACGACATCCATTTCTGCGTGTTCATGATCACGACGCTTGGCCTCGGGTTCATCACGCCCCCGTTCGGCCTGAACCTGTTTGTGATGAGCGGCCTGACGCGCACGCCGATCGCTGCGATCGCGAAGCAGGCCATCCCCTTCGTGGCAGCAATGATCGCTGTCTCCGCTGTCATTGGCTTCTTCCCGGAGATTTCGCTCTGGGGAACGCGCTTCTTCAAATTCTGAACTCACGCACCATGAGCATCACCTACCTCAAAAAAGCCGGAAAGACGCCCGATACTGAATCGGGCAACGCGCAGGCCGTTGTTTCCCGGATGCTCTCGGACATTGAGGGGCGAGGCGAATCGGCGGTGCGCGAGTACGCCGACAAGCTCGACAAATGGACGGGCGAAATCCTGGTGACGCCGGCGATGGCCGAAGCGCGAACGCGCGGCATTCCCTTGCAGATCAAACGCGACATCGAGTTCGCGACTGCGCAAGTCAAGCGATTCGCCGAGGCGCAGAAGGCATCACTGACCGAATTCACGACTGAGGTACATCCGGGTCTGATCGCTGGACAGCGGCTGGTGCCGTGCAACGTTGCGGGCTGCTATGTGCCCACGGGGCGCTATGCACACATCGCCTCCGCCTATATGAGCGTCGCGACCGCGAAGGTTGCTGGCGTGAAAACAGTTGTCGCCTGCTCGACGCCGTATCGCGGGCTGGTCGACGGTAAACCTGTTGAACCGGGCATTCATCCGCATGTGCTCTATGCGATGCAGGTCGCAGGCGCCGACATCATCATGACGCTGGGCGGCGTTCAGGCGATTGCAGCGATGGCTTACGGGCTGTNCAGCAGGAAGCCGGCGGACATCATCGTCGGCCCGGGGAACAAGTTTGTGGCCGAGGCCAAGCGATCGCTGTTTGGCAAAGTGGGTATCGATGTCTTTGCTGGACCATCCGAAGTTGCCGTGCTGGCCGACACTACGGCTGATCCCTACATCGTGGCGAGCGATCTGGTCGGTCAGGGCGAGCATGGGCACGAAAGCCCGATGTGGTTGTTCACCAATTCGCTTGAGCTCGCTAACGAGGTGATGCGTCTGGTGCCAGAACTCATCGACAAATTACCGCCGACCGCGAAGGATGCGGCCGGTTGCGCGTGGCGCGACTATGCCGAGGTGATCCTGTGTGACACGCGTGAGGAAATGGTCGCCGTGTCTGATCGCTATGCGAGTGAGCACCTCGAAGTGCAATGCAGCGATCTTGATTGGTGGCTGCAAANTCTGACCTGCTACGGTTCGCTTTTCCTCGGCGAGGAAACAACGGTTGCCTACGGCGACAAGGTCAGCGGTCCTAACCACATTCTGCCCACCAAGGGCGCGGCACGATACTCCGGTGGTCTTTCGGTGCACAAATTCATGAAGACGCTCACCTGGCAGCGCGCGACGCGTGAAGCCAATCGTGAGCTCGGGCAGGTTACGGCGAGGATCTCGCGCCTCGAAGGCATGGAGGCACACGCCCGCACCGGTGATGATCGTCTTGACAAGTATTTTGCGGGCCAGACGTTCGACAAGGGCACGCCGGTCAGCGTATGAGTGGACTGGCGCACCTGTTTGATCTTGCGGGTCGCGTCGCCGTCGTTACAGGCGGCAACTCCGGCATCGGCGAGGCGATCGCGCGTGCGCTGGGCAGTCAGGGCGCGAAACTCGTGCTCATGGCGCGGCGCAAAACCGACCTTGATTCGGCGTGTGGCCGATTGAGCACTGACGGCATCATCGCTACGGGCGTCGCGGTTGATCTGTCCGACCGCGACGCACTCGCCGCCGCCTGCACCGATGCCGCTGAGCCTTTTGGTGCGCCGGACATTCTGGTGAATTGCTCGGGCATCAACATCCGCAAACCGTTCCCGGAACTCACGGATGACGACTGGGACGCGACGCTCGCGATCAATCTCACCGCCCCCTTCCTGCTTACGCGTGCGCTCGCGCCCGCGATGAAGGAAAAAGGCTGGGGCCGCATCATCAATATTGCCTCGCTGCAATCGGTGCGTGCGTTCAACAACAGCACGCCGTATGGCGCGTCGAAGGGCGGCGTGATGCAACTCACGCGCGCGACGGCCGAATACTGGAGCCCGTTCGGCGTAACCTGCAACGCGATTGCACCGGGGTTTTTCCGGACGCCGTTGACCGCCCCCGTCTTCAGCGATCCCGCAAGAGCGCAGAAAAACGCCGATGCGACCATGATCGGCCGCAACGGTGAATTGCCGGACATTTACGGTACGGCGATATTCCTGGCGTCGGACGCCAGCGCGTACGTGACCGGTCAAACCATCTTTGTCGATGGTGGATTCAGCGCCAAATAGTTTACGGAGTATTCCATGAAGGCACTCGTCAACACTGCCCCGCTCGCAATGGCTTATCGTGACGAACCAATGGCCGCACGTCTCGCCGATGATGAAGTGCGACTGCGCATTGATGCCGTCGGTATTTGCGGCAGCGACATGCATGCGTATCACGGTCATGATCCACGGCGCATCCCGCCGATCATCCTCGGACATGAATTCGCGGGCGAGGTGGTGGANGGACCTTATCTCGGCCGCCGTTTCACCGGCAATCCGCTGATCGCGTGCGGGGCATGCGATTACTGCGTACAGGGCCGCAGCAATCTGTGCAGCAACCGCAGCATGGTGGGCATGACGCGNCCCGGCGCCTACGCGGACTTCATGACNATTCCGGCGAAGTGCCTCGTCGAGATTCCCACCGGTATGAGCGCGACGCACGCCGCGTTGACCGAACCGGCGGCCACCGCGCTGCACGCGTTGCACATGGCGCAACGCGCAGACGTGCGACCGATTCAGGAATCGCGTGTATTGGTCATCGGCGGCGGTGCCATCGGCATGTTCATGGCGCTGTTGCTGCGCAACTACGGCGTACGCGATGTCTCCGTCGCTGAAACCAATGCCCTGCGCCGCACGAGCATCGACCGCCACGTCGGCGCGCGGGCCTTTGACCCAATTCATGAGCCCGGTCCCGCCGATAACAGCTGTGACATCGTTTTCGATTGCGTCGGCGCAAAGGTGACACGCAACACGGCCCTCAAGACAGTACGTCACGGCGGCGTAATCGTGCACATAGGCCTGCAGGACTGGGCGAGCGAGATCGACATGCGCAAGCTCAC
>JGI24770J26754_10002228_pt1 | contig 13435 bp, 11 predicted proteins | sample LakOneMetagenome_FD_26754 | JGI IMG/M metagenome (IMG submission 26754) | reverse complement strand
GTCGCACAATCTTGCGAGATTGGCGTTTCGGCCGATGCGAGCGTCGCAGCATTCCGCGACCCCCTCCCCCGCCCCTCCCCACAAGGGGGAGGGGTAAGCGAGCTTCGCGAGTTTTCCGCGCTTCCTGCGCCTACTCCGCGCCATCCACAAACTGCGGAAAGAACTTCTTCAACGCAGGCCCATCGGACCGCCACGACCAGCACCCGTCGATGAAATAAGGCTTCTGGGTCGGCGCCTTGCGCGACCCGCTCGCATCCTCGAACGACTTCGCCGACATCGACTGGAACAAAGTCGTGATCGCCGGTCCGATCAACTCCATCAAATGTGTGCAGGCCTGCCGCTTCGCGATGCGTTCGCGCACGGCGTTGCGCCATCCGCCGCCGAGCTTCATGCCGATCAGCGCCTCGATGCGCGGCGGGACGTCTTGGCATGTGGGGTACGGAACATCCTCCATCGACGCCGCCGCGTCGCGGACGACAAGCTGATCGTCCACGGTCAGGCGGATCGACATCCTGTGCACGGGTTCGCCCGGCTGCCGGCGCCCGCGTTCGAAATCATCATAGGCATAGGGCTTGTCGTCGATCAGCGTCGCCTCGATGTCCCACAGGCCATCTTCGCGCAAAAAGCCTTCGACCTGCACCCGGCGGGTGTGGACATGACGACGGGCGGCAGGCGGCGGCAGCGGCATGGGACCTCGCGGCAGAGGGGAGATTTGCATCCTGAATGCCGCGTCGCGCGGGCGAGGTCAAACGGGGCTGTTAGTTCCACTCCGGGCTTCATCCTGAGGAGCCTGCGCAGCAGGCATCTCGAAGGATGGCCGCATCAAGATTGCTGGTCCTGCCATCCTTCGAGACGCGATGCTACGCATCGCTCCTCAGGATGAAGTCGCTGGAATCACCACACCCAGAACAGCAGCACCCATTGCGCGACGCCGATCGCAACCGCGCCGGCAATGCACGTAACCGCAGCAGTGCGGCGCCAAAACGCCGATGCGTAGCGGCCGCTGATCTGCCACGCCAGCAACAGGCACCACAGCGCGGCGCCCGCCAGCAGAACCATGCGCGCGGGGCCAACGAAGGCAAAGCGCAGGCCCTCCGCCTTCAGCATCGTCACGGTGAGCGCCGACAGGCCGAGGAACACGCCGCAACCAGCGAGCGGAATGAGGCTTTGCGCCAGATGATGCAATCTGCGCGCATCGAACGCGCCCAGCGCGCGCACGCCCAGTGCAAGGAGCGCGTCCACCACGCAACCAACGACCACAGCCGTCGCCAGCACGTAGAAAATCATCAGGCCGCCATCGAGCGGCGACATCATGTCGTTCTGGTCGGGGTAGTTGGTGAGGATCCACCACGGCAGCAGCGGCTCGAGCAAGGCCGTCCAGCCATGCTCGATCATCCAGCCCGCGATACGCTGGCGCAGCGCCACGAACCAGGGGCTCGACGCCCATTGAAATGCGCCAGCAGCCAGGCCCATCAAGCCGAAAGTGATGAGTGCCGTTTCCCATGCGCTCGGCGGTGGGCCGAAAGCCTCGACGATTTCCTGGTTCGGCGAGCGCAGTTCGAGCGCCACCGATTCCTTATAGCCGGAGCAGCGTCCGCACATATGGCAGGTCGCCGCGCCTTCCATGATCTTGATCGGCACCAGCGCGGCGCAATTCACCATCTCGCCGTTCTTGCCGGTCTTCGGGTCCCAGGCGTCCCAGGCCGCGCGATCCGTGCGGTAGCGCAGCGGCGCGAGTTTCGACAGAAGGCGGAACACGCCGTTGACCGGGCAGAGGAAGCGGCACCACACGCGCTTGTCGCGGCCATACATCAGGCCGACGGCGATGGCCGCCACCGTCGAGCCGCCGAGCACGATCACCACCGGTTTCGGATATTGATAGACGCTCACCATCTGCCCGTAGATCGTCGTGCAGGCGAAGGCAGTAAACGGCCAGCCCGCCCATTTCATCCAGCGCGGCGTGGCGTATGCGCGTCCGTAACGGCTGGCTATTTCGGTCAGTGCGCCCTCCGGGCAGAACAGCCCGCACCAGGAACGGCCGACCAGCACCATGCTGAGCAGCACGAACGGCCACCATATGCCCCAGAATGCGAATTGCGCGAACAGCGTGACATGCGTCCAGATATGCGCCGTGCGATCGGGCAGCGGCGCCAGCGCGGGCACGATCAGCAGCGCCGCGTAGATCAGCACCACCGCCCATTGCGTGCGGCGGATCGCGCGCTGGTTGTCGCGCAGCCATTCGCCGAACCGTGCGACGCGCGCCTGCACCGCGCTCGGCGGCGCACGTAGCCCGGAGATCGCCTGCGCGGGGTTCATGGCGTCACGGCTTCTCGCGCGCAACGACGACGGCCTGCGGCGCATCGGGATGGAAATCGTCGAAGAACGGATATTCGCCGGGATCGAGCGTGCGGATCACCAGAACCGCCTGCGAATGCGGCGCCAGCACTTTCTCCAGCCGCAGCGGCTTGCTCTCGAATTCGGCGGGCGTGTCGCCCTTGTTGATCAGTTCGAGGCGGATGCGCGTCTTCGCCGGCACCTCGATGCGCAGCGGTTCGATCTTGCCGTTCTCGAACGTCACCTGAAACGTCGGCTCTTCCGCGCGCAGCGCCTGCGGCGCCAGCAGCGCTAGAGCAAGCAGCGCGAAGACGAGAGACGCAGACCGGAGAGCTTTCATCGCCTCAATACGCGCCCTTCTTGCCCGTGCCGGCATAGGGGAATTCGAACTCGACCGTGACCGGCTTGAACCATTCGCCGACGCCCGTCTCCTTGTCGACATGGCGGCCGAAATGCGCGTGCGCATTGGCTGACGGCGGCTGGATCAGCAGCTTGAGCTTGTACTTGCCGGGCCCGGACAGCTTGACGTTGTCGCCATAGTGCGGCCCGTCGTTGGCGACCATCGGCATGAAGTCGCCCTTAAGCGTCGGCCCGCCCTCGCGCGTCAGTTCGTATTTCACGACGAGATAGGGAATCCAGTCGCCCTCGGCAAAACCGTTCGGATTGCCCTTGGCCGCCTTGATGTCGGCTTCCATGTGCACGTCGGATTCCTTCGCCGCGCGCATCATGCCTTCCGGCTCCATCTCGATCGGCTGGAGATAGACGGCGGCGATGTTCATGCCAGCCTGCGTCTGCGGCGCGCCGATCGGAATTTCCTTGGCGCTCGCGGCCGTGGCGGCCAGCGCGGCGACAAGCGCCAGTCCATATCTGCGCATCATGATCTCCACAGCGTGTCGATCCTGCTTCTACGCCCTGCCGCGCCGCGGCGGGAGGGCGCTGGCGCAGTTTATAGCGGCTCTAAATAGCGGCGGCTCAGAATTTGAGCGACGAGCGTACGCCCAGCACCAGCGCATTGCGCACGGCGCGCTGGCCCAGCGGATCGGTGGGGTCGACGACATGACCGTTGGGATGGATCACGTACTGGATGTTGGGCTGCAGGCTCCAGCCGGGGGTCACCTGGATTTGATAGGTCGCCTGCAGCAGCGCCTCGAAGTCATGGATAGGCCCGAGCGCTGGCGAATAGAGATTCACGTCGACATCATTTCCGCGAACGCTCGGCGCAATGCGCGCGTAGGCGCCCATGAAGCCAAACTGGTCGTTTGGCCGGCCCGGAACCAGCCCGATGAAGCTTACGCCGCCGTCAAAATAAAAATTGACCTGATTGCGGTCAGACGGGGCGCTCGCAATACGGCCATAGACGAACACGCCCGTGCCGGCGTCGTCCGCCTTTTCGCTTGGCCGCCATATCTGCTGATCGAATGTCGCGTAGACGCCACGGTCGCCGCGATGCTGCAGCGGCAAGCCGACGCTGACAGGCGCCGCCAGGGGAGCCCCGAAGACATCATAGCGCCTGTCCGGAAACCGCCCGAAATTCGCCCAGGCCCCGACGCGCGTGTGCCCTTGCAGTCCGCCGAGATAGGGCAGCGCATAGCCGACCTCGCCTTCGGCAATCGCGAAGGCGGGATCGCGTATGCGGAAGTTGATGCCGTTGCGATTGCATTTCTGCGGGTCGCCGATGCAGTTCGGCCCGACGGGGTCGCCGTTATAGACGGCAGCGCGCAGCAGAATGTCCTGGCTTGCGTCGTATCTGAGCCGCACGCCCGGGGTGGCGAAGGGATAGGCGGGGCCGCCATTCGGCAGATTGGCCGCCATGATGGCGGGCCATCCATAGGCGCCGCCGACCGGCAGGGCATGGAAGGGCGTCAGGAAAAATTCCGCATCCGCCGCCAGCTGGCCGATGCGCACGGACACCTGGTCGCCAAGCTTCTGCTCGAGCCAGATTTCATTCAGACGCGTCGTCGCCAGCCCCTCGAGGTCGGACACAGGCTGGATCGTCTGCAGGAAGTGCCGCGACAGGCCCATGCCGTGGATCTGATAGGCGCCGACATGGAAGAGCCCCCCCTTCCAGCCGAAGGCTTTTTCCAGATCCCATTCCACGACGCCTTCGAGGCGGCCCATATAGGTCGTGCCGCGCCGGACACCGCCCGTCGTCGCGCCGAGCAGGTCCTGCTGGTAGTTGAGAGCGAATGTTATGCCGAAATCGTAGAGCCAGGGCCGAAGGCCCCCTACCTCGCGGACGGCCTTGGGCAGCAGCTTCCCGACGGAGGTCTGAGGCACGCTGGGGTGCAACTGATCTTCCTGGGCCTGCGTCCTTAGATCTTGCGTCTGCGTCTGCGCCTGCGCCTGCGCCGCACATGTTGCGCAGAACGCCGCCGCCGCGAGAAGCAGCATGCGAAAGCGTCGGAGCATGGCGAATTCGGCGTTCATCGAGTCGGCCCGGAAGACACGCCTGATCCGGTCCGGAAGGGCGCTGGCAATCATTCGGTTATCATACCCTGCAAAGCCCGCGCCACGGGGACGGCGCGACCCCGGCGCGAATTGCCGGACCGCGTTGCAATTACGCAGCTTTTATTTCTGTCGTGTGTCCCGGCCGGCGGACGCCTTGAGCTCAGCCAGATTGTCCATCAGCGCGTCGATCGTCTCCGGCCCGACCGCCTCGAACAGCGACAGAACGAGCCTTTCGTTCTCCTTCGCATAGCCGGCGAATTTCGTCCGACCGGCTTTGGACAGCCGCACAATAAAGGCCCGGCGGTCGTCGGGATCGACCTCGCGCAGCACCAGCCCCTCCTGCACGAGACGCTCGACCAGCCCGGTCAGGTTGCCATTCGTCACCATCATCCGCTTGGAGAGTTCGCCGAGCCGTATCCCCTGCGGCTCGCGGTCGAGCTGCGCCATCAGGTCGAAGGCAGGCAGGGTGATGTCGAATTTTTCGCGCAGGCGACGGCGGATCTGCCCGCTAATGATGTTGGTGGTGGACAACAGCCGCAGCCACAGCCGCAATTCGGCCTTGCCGCCCCGCGCCAGCGCCTCGAGATCGGCCGGCGGGGCCGTTGTCGCAACTTCGCTCATGTCCCCTTGGACCATGTCCGGCGGCGCTTGACAATTCCTTTTAAGCCTCGATATTTTAGACTTGAAATAATTAGCCCGGAGACGGCCATGCGGATCGTGTGCATCGGGGGAGGGCCGGCGGGCCTCTATTTCGGCTTGCTGATGAAGAAGCTGCGCCCCGAGCACCACGTGACCGTGGTCGAGCGCAACCGCCCTTACGACACGTTCGGCTGGGGCGTCGTCTTCTCCGACCTCACGCTCGATTCCATGCGCGTATGGGACGCCGAGACGGCCGCCGAAATCGAAGTCTCCTTCAATCATTGGGACGACATCGAGCTTCTGTTCAAGGGCACGAAGCAGCGCACGACCGGCCACGGCTTCGTCGGCATTGGCCGCAAGAAGCTGCTGAACATCCTGCAGGCGCGCTGCGAGCATCTCGGCGTCGAACTTGTGTTCGAGCAGGACGTGGATTCCGATCTCCAGTTTCCCGACGCTGACCTCATCATCGCCTCGGACGGCATCAATTCGAAGATCCGCGATCGCTACGCAGACACGTTCAAGCCCGACCTGCTGGTGCGCCCCAACCGCTACATCTGGTTCGGCACGACAAAACTCTACGACGCCTTCACCTTCGATTTCCGTCGCACCGAGCACGGCTGGTTCCAGGCGCACATCTATCGTTTCGACGACACGACCTCGACCTTCATCATCGAGAGCACGGAAGAGACGTTTCTCGCGCACGGGCTCGACAAGGCAGACACGTCCGAGTCGATCGCCTTCTGCGAAAAGCTGTTCGCCGAGACGCTTGAGGGCGCGCCGCTGATGACCAACGCGCGCCATCTGCGCGGTTCGGCCTGGCTGAACTTCAACCGCCTGATCTGCGAGCGCTGGAGCCATTTCAACGGCAAGAGCCATGTCGTGCTGATGGGCGACGCAGCCCATACCGCCCATTTCGCCATCGGTTCGGGCACCAAGCTCGCCATCGACGACGGCATCGAACTTGCCCGCCAGTTCGAGCGCATCGGCCACGATGCCAAGCACATTCCGCAGGTGCTGGAAGCCTATGAGGACATCCGCCGCATCGACGTCGCGCGCATCCAGAACGCGGCGCGCAATGCGATGGAATGGTTCGAGGTGGTCGGCCGCCGCTATGCCGACACGCTCGACCCCGAGCAGTTCATGTATTCCATGCTGACCCGCTCGCAGCGCATCAGCCACGAGAACCTGCGCCTGCGCGATCCGAAATGGCTCGCAGGCTTCGAGCATGATTTCGCGCAGAAGGCGAAAGCCGCCAACGACAGTCTTCCGCCCGCGCTCACGCCCTTCACCGCGCGCGGCGTAACGCTCGCCAATCGCATCGTCGTCTCGCCCATGGCCATGTATTCGGCCGTTGACGGCGTACCCGCCGATTTCCATCTCGTGCATCTCGGCGCCCGCGCCATGGGCGGCGCCGCGCTCGTCTTCGCGGAAATGACCTGCGTCTCGGCCGATGCGCGCATCACGCCCGGCTGCCTCGGCCTGTGGGACGACGCGCAGACGGCGGGGTTCAAGCGCATCGCCGATTTCATTCATCAGCAGACCCCGGCGAAATTCGGCATTCAATTGGGACATGCCGGCCGGAAAGGCGCGACTCGCGTGGCGTGGGACGGCATCGACGAGCCGCTGGCCTCGGGCGCATGGCCGCTGATCTCGGCCTCCCCCCTGCCCTATCTCGCCCACAGCCAGACGCCGAAGGCGATGGACCGCGCCGACATGGATTGCGTGCGCGACGATTTCGTCGCCGCCACGAATCGCGCCGCTGCGGCGGGCGCTGAATGGCTCGAGCTGCATTGCGCGCACGGCTATCTGCTCTCGAGCTTTCTGTCGCCGCTTACCAACAAGCGCACGGACGAATATGGCGGCGACCATGCGGGCCGCGCCAAATTCCCGCTCGAAGTCTTCAAGGCCATGCGAGCCGTCTGGCCCGCCGAAAGGCCGATGTCGGTGCGCCTGTCCTGCACCGACTGGAACGAGGCCGGCAACACGCCTGAAGCTGCTGAAATTTTCGCGCACATGTTCAAGGACGCCGGCTGCGATGTCATCGATTGTTCGGCCGGTCAGGTGACGAAGGACGAGCAGCCGGTCTACGGCCGCATGTTCCAGACGCCCTTCTCCGACAAGATCCGTAACGAGGTTGGGATCGCCACGATCGCGGTCGGCGCGATCTCCGAACTCGATCAGGCCAATTCCATCATCGGCGCCGGCCGCGCCGANCTCTGCGCCGTGGCGCGGCCGCATCTGGCCGACCCCGCCTGGCTGCTGCANGANGCCGCAAAGCTCGGCGTCGCCGATCTCGTCTGGCCGAAGCAATANGTCTCGGGCAAGATGCAGTTCGAGGCCAATCTGCAGCGCGCCGCCACGAGCGCGAAATAGGGCCGGGAGCGAAATGACGGGAAACGAATTTTCGGGACGCCACGTACTGGTGACCGGCGCCGGCTCCGGCATCGGCGCGGCCATCGCGCGCAGTTTTGCCGCGGCAGGCGCGCGCGTCTCGCTCGCGGGGCGCCGCCGCGCGCCGCTGGAAGCTGTCGCGACCGCTTTGCCTGCCGGCGCATCGCTTGTGCTCGCGGATTTCGACGTGACGAAAGCCGACGCCATCGCCGAGGGGCTTCGCGTTGCGCGTGAGAAATTTGGGCCTGTCGATGTTCTGATCAACAATGCCGGCGATGCGCCGAGCGCGCCCTTCGACAGGATCGACGAAGCCATGTGGGCGCATACGATCGGCGTCGATCTCACCGGCGTATTTCTCGTGACGCAAGCCGTCCTGCCCGATCTCCGCAAGAAGGGCGCGGGCGCACGCATCATCAACATCGCGTCCACCGCCGGCCTCAAGGGCTACGCCTATGTCGTCGCCTATTGCGCCGCCAAGCACGGCGTGATCGGCATGACGCGCGCGCTGGCGCTCGAACTCGCGCGCACCGGCGTCACCGTCAATGCCATCTGCCCAGGCTTTACCGATACGCCGCTGGTGCAGCGCTCGGTGGACGCCATCGTCGCCAAGACCGGCCGCACGGCGGAAGAAGCGAAGCGCGAATTGGCGAAGACCAATCCGCAGGGACGCCTGATCGATCCGCAGGAAGTCGCAGACGCCGCGCTGTGGCTGGCATCGGCATCAGCGCATTCCATCACCGGCCAGGCGCTGCCCATTGCCGGCGGCGAAGTGATGCCGGGCTAACCAGAAATCGGGAGGCGACATGTCGGGCGACACGATGAGACGACACGCGACGCTGGGTCCGAGTGGCCACATCGACACATTCGCGCGCGACAATCTCCCGCCGCGCGAGCAATGGCCGGATTTCCTGCTCAGCCGGCCCGAGTTTCAATATCCTGACTGGATCAACGCCGGCGTCGAACTCAGCGACCGCCTCGTCGAACAGGGCTTTGGCGATCACATCGCGCTGATCGGCAACGGCCGCGTGCGCACCTACAAGGAACTCTCCGACTGGACCAACCGNCTCGCGCATGTGCTGGTCGAGGATTACGGCGTGAAGCCCGGAAATCGCGTGCTCGTGCGCTCCGGCAACAATCCCGCCATGGTCGCCGCGTGGCTGGCGGCCACCAAGGCCGGCGCCGTCGTCGTCAACACCATGCCGATGCTGCGCGCGGGCGAACTCACGCAGATCATCGACAAGGCGGAAATTTCGCTCGCGCTCTGCGACAGCAGGCTCGCGGAAGAATTGGAAACCGCTGCTGCAACCAGCACGTTTCTCAAGCGCGTCGTCCATTTCGACGGCACGGCCAATCACGAGGCCGAGCTCGACCGCGCGGCGCTCTACAAATCGCCACGCTTCGAAGCGGTCAAGACCGGTCGCGACGATGTCGCGCTACTCGCTTTTACGTCCGGCACGACGGGCATGCCGAAGGCCACGATGCATTTCCATCGCGACATTCTGCTCATGGCCGACGGCTATGCGCGCGAAGTTCTGAAGATCGAGCCGAAGGATGTCATCGTCGGTTCGCCGCCGCTCGCCTTCACCTTCGGTCTGGGCGGTCTGGCCGTCTTCCCGCTCCGCTTCGGCGCGACCGCAACGCTGATCGAAACGGCGACGCCGCCGAACCTCGTCAAATATATCGACGCCTATCGCGCCACCATCGTCTTCACGGCGCCGACAGCCTATCGCGTGCTGCTCGGCGCACTCAAGGACGGTGCGGATTTCTCCTCGCTCCGTCTGGCAGTGTCGGCTGGTGAGACATTGCCGAAACCGGTCTACGACGACTGGATCGAAAAGACCGGCGTCGAGATTCTCGACAGCATGGGATCGACGGAAATGATCCATGTTTTCATCACCAGCCGCATCGGCGAGTCTCAGGGCGGCGTCACTGGCCGTCCCGTCACCGGCTACGAAGCGCGCATCGTCGATGACGACATGAACGACGTGCCCGTCAATACGCCCGGCCGTCTCGCCGTGCGCGGCCCGACCGGTTGCCGCTATCTCGCCGACAGCAGGCAGACCAACTACGTGCGCGACGGCTGGAACCTCACCGGCGACACCTTCACCTGCGACGAGAACGGCCTCTATCGCTTCGTCGCGCGCGCCGACGATATGATCATTTCATCGGGCTACAACATCGGCGGGCCGGAAGTGGAGGCGGCCCTGCTCGCCCATCCCGCCGTCGCCGAATGCGGCGTTGTCGGCGCGCCAGATCCAGAGCGCGGCGAGATCGTTGCTGCCTATGTCGTGCTCAAAGACGGCAACGCGCCCTCGCACGACATGACAAAGGCGCTACAAGATCATGTGAAGGCGACGCTCGCGCCCTACAAATATCCGCGCGCGATCCATTTCGTCGAGGCGCTGCCGAAGACCACGACCGGAAAGATCCAGCGCTTCGTTTTGAGGGCGGAAGCCCGCAAGCAGGAGATTTGAGATGAAGACCATTCTGCCAGAAGGCTGGCCGCGCCCGAAAGGCTATGCCAACGGCATTGTCGCGGAAGGCCGCACGCTCTTCATCGCCGGCCAGATCGGCTGGAACGAGAAGGAAGTTTTCGAGAGCGACGATTTCGTAGCCCAGGTCGAACAGGCGCTGAAGAACATCGTCGCCGTGCTGCATGCCGCGGGCGGCAAGCCCGAACATATCGCGCGGCTGACCTGGTATGTGACCGACAAAAAGGAATATCTGTCGCGCCTCGCCGATGTCGGCGCAGCCTATCGCCGCACGCTCGGCGCGGTCTTCCCGACCATGTCGCTGGTACAGGTGGTCGCACTGGTCGAGGACCGCGCCAAGGTCGAGATCGAGGCGACCGCCGTCCTGCCCTGACGCCTTTGTCACGGCGCAAGGCGCGCCAGCGCGTTCGGTTGCATCCTTTGCCAATGCGCGGCGTGGTGCTGCGCGTAATGGCGCGATGCAGATGGACGGCTCGACTTCGTCCCTGAAACTCTGGCTTGCAGGCGCACGGCCGCAGACGCTGGCATTGTCGCTCACGCCGATCGCCGTCGGCGCGGCCTATGCGCAGGCGATCTATCATCGCCTCGCGCTTGTGCCTCTCGCCGCCGCGGTCCTGTCGGCCATCGCCATCCAGATCGCCACCAATCTTGCCAATGATTCCGCCGATGGCGCGCGCGGCGCGGACGGGGCCGACCGTCTCGGGCCGCAGCGGCTTGTCGGCGCGGGGCTGATGCCGGCGGCGCGTGTGAGGCGTGGCGCTGTCGTCGCAAGCTTGGTCGCCGCGCTCAGCGGTTTCGTCGTCGCGACCTATGGCGGCCTTCCCATTGTCGCGGTCGGTCTCGCTTCTCTCGTTTGCGCATGGGCGTATTCAAGCGGCCCGGCGCCGATCTCGGCCTCGCCGCTCGGCGAGATAGTCGTGGTCCTTTTCTTCGGCGTCGCGGCTGTCGCGGGAACCGTCTGGATCGCGGCGGGCGCGATCGATGCAAACAGTGTCCTGCTCGGCGTCGCCATCGGCCTGCCCGCTGCCGCCGTGCTGACCGTCAACAATCATCGCGACCGCGCGCAGGACGCGAGAAACGGCCGCCACACGCTCGCCATCCTGCTCGGCGCACGCGGCACAATTCTGGTCTACGGCTGCGAACTCGCCGCTGCATCGCTGCTCGCGGCCTATGCCCTGCTGCTCCGGTCGCAGGCGGCCATCCTGATCGCGCTGGTTGGATGCGGCGCGGCGTTCGCACGCGCGGTGCGTCTGGCGCACACGCCGATTTCACGCGCCATGAACGATCAACTTGTTGCGACCCTGCGCTTCCAGATCGCGCTGGCGGCGGCGGTCATCGCGCTGTTGTTGAGCGTGGCGCGCTGAACCGCGTCACACCCGCGCAGCAGATCCAGCCTTGTCATCCCGGACGGCCGGAGGCCGATCCGGGAACCAGCACGCAGGCTGTGGCTCTGGTTCCCGGCTCTTCGCTTCGCTTTCTGACGAAGCCGCCAACAGGCGACTTCTGGCTGGCCGGGATGACATACGCGCCCAAACGAAAATCGCCCCGCCGCACTCAGCGACGGGGCGATCATCAATTCAGGCCGTGAAAACGATCAGGCGTCGACCGTCTCGGCAACTTCCACGAATTCCGGGATTTGGTCGAAATTCATGTAGCGGTAGACTTCTGCGCCCTTGCCGGCGAGGCCGCCGACAGCCGCCATATATTCTTCCATCGTCGGGATCTTGCCGAGCAGCGCGCCGACGGCGGCGAGTTCGGCGGAGGACAGATAGACGCGCGTGTCGATGCCGAGACGGTTCGGGAAGTTGCGCGTCGAAGTCGACAGCGCGGTCGAACCCTTGCGGATCTGCGCCTGGTTGCCCATGCACAGCGAACAGCCCGGCATTTCCATGCGCGCGCCGGACTTGCCGAGCGTCGCGTAATAGCCCTCTTCGGTCAGGATATGCGCGTCCATCTTGGTCGGCGGCGCGATCCAGAGGCGCGTCGGAATGTCCGACTTGCCGGCCAGAATTTTGCCGGCCGCGCGGAAGTGGCCGATGTTGGTCATGCACGAGCCGATGAAAACCTCATCGATCTTGTCGCCCGCGACATCCGACAGCGTCTTCACATCGTCCGGATCGTTCGGGCAGGCGAGCAGCGGCTCCTTGATCTCGTTGAGATCGATCTCGAACACGGCGGCGTATTCGGCGTCCGCGTCGGGCGCCATCAGCTTCGGATCGGCGATCCACGCTTCCATCGCCGCGATGCGGCGCTCGAGCGAGCGCTTGTCCTGGTAGCCGTTGGCGATCATCCACTTCATGAGCACGATGTTCGAGCGCATGTATTCGATGATCGGCTCCTTGTTGAGCCGCACGGTGCAGGCCGCAGCCGAACGCTCAGCGGAAGCGTCGGAGAGTTCGAACGCCTGCTCAACCTTCAGGTTCGGCAGGCCCTCGATTTCGAGAATGCGGCCGTTGAAGACGTTCTTCTTGCCCTTCTTCTCGACCGTCAGGTCGCCGGTCTTGAGCGCGGCAAACGGAATGGCGTTGACGAGATCGCGCAGCGTCACGCCCGGCTGCATCTCGCCCTTGAAGCGCACGAGCACGGATTCAGGCATGTCGAGCGGCATCACGCCCGTCGCCGCCGCAAAGGCGACGAGGCCCGAGCCCGCCGGGAAGGAAATGCCGATCGGGAAACGCGTGTGGCTGTCGCCGCCGGTGCCGACCGTGTCGGGCATCAGCAGGCGGTTCAGCCAGGAATGGATCACGCCGTCGCCCGGACGCAGCGAAATGCCGCCACGGTTGGAGATGAAGGTCGGCAGGTCGCGGTGCGTCTGCACGTCCACCAGCTTCGGATAGGCCGCGGTATGGCAGAAGGACTGCATTACGAGGTCGGCCGAGAAGCCGAGGCAGGCGAGATCCTTCAGCTCGTCGCGCGTCATCGGGCCGGTGGTGTCCTGCGAACCGACCGTCGTCATCTTCGGCTCGCAATAGGTGCCCGGCCGAATGCCCTTGCCCTCGGGCAAGCCACAGGCGCGGCCCACCATCTTCTGCGCGAGCGTGAAGCCCTTGCCCGTATCCTTCGGCACGGCCGGCAGGCGGAACAGGGTCGAGACCGGCAGGCCGAGCGACTCGCGCGCGCGCGCGGTCAGC
>JGI24770J26754_10002225_pt1 | contig 13438 bp, 12 predicted proteins | sample LakOneMetagenome_FD_26754 | JGI IMG/M metagenome (IMG submission 26754) | reverse complement strand
GTGCCTGTCTTTGTGGCTGTATCATAATTACGGATACCCGCATATGTAAATGAATCAATGCGAAAATAGATGCTTTGATTTACAGCTTGCAACGGATCATAGGATGAATTGGGATTTACATAAACAGCTTCAAAAGTGGTGCGGACGTCGTTTGCTTTAGGTATAATAAAATTTACCATCAGCAATAACAGCAAGCCAAGTGAAATTCCACCTAACAGGTAAGGCCGGAGGAAGCGGTTATAACTTGCACCACCTGCAATGATCGCCACGATTTCACTGTTACCCGCCATTTTTGATGTAAAAAATATGACGGAAATAAATACGAATAAAGGAAATAAAAGCGCAATGATATAAGGGACAAATGCAATATAATATAGCCGGATCACCTGGCCTGCGCTTAATCCCGATTTCACAAAATCATCTGTTTTTTCACTTACATCCACTGCAACTGCAATCACGGTAAATAAAAATATAGCAAAGAAAAAAGTGGTGAAATATTTTTTGAGTATGTAGCGGTCAATTGTTTTCATGCATTGCTGCCATGCAGCTTCCTGTTTATAAAGATCAAAAATACATGATTTGAACCATTGGCGAATGAAAGCACATTAACAATTATTTTGTATTTAACTTTGAAACACAAAGTACTTTTAATTATCTTTGATCTTTAAAAAAAATATATGAATACAGAACTCCAAAGGCCTGCACCGAAAAAAAGGCTGGCAATTATTTTGATCAGCGCTTCGCTCCTGTTGGCTATACCGTTTATCGCTATGCAATTCACCGATGAAGTGAATTGGTCGCCCATGGATTTTTTAATGGCCGCAATCTTATTATTTGGAACCGGTTTGTTATGTGAATTTGTACTTAGAAAAGTCACAAAAAAAAGTTACCGGTTTTTGCTTTGTGCCGTTATACTTATTGCATTGATTTTAATTTGGCTTGAACTTGCGGTAGGAATATTCGGAACTTCTATTGCAGGAAGTTGATTATCAAAATCACCGATTCATAATATTTAGAGACAGAATTATGTGTAAAATTTATTATTACAATAATCTTTTGNAAAAGCCTTTTGGAAATAAAANATNAAACAGGAATGNCTCAATCATAAGAATGTACTGTGTTACTTTAACTATTTACAATTAACAATTCAACAATTCACCATTACTCCAACGCCAAATCCAGGACCTGCTGCATAGTTTTTACATACATAAATTCCAGGCCTTCTATGAAGTCGGGGTTGATCTCTGAAATATCTTTTTCATTTAAAGCACAGAGAATTATTTTTTTCAGCCCTGCACGTTTTGCAGCTAATACTTTTTCTTTTAATCCGCCCACGGGCAAAACCTGCCCGCGCAAAGTAATCTCGCCTGTCATTGCAATAAAAGGTTTCACACGCCTGCCCGTGAAAGCGCTTGCTAATGCGGTGAACATGGTAATCCCGGCACTCGGCCCATCCTTGGGTGTCGCACCTTCGGGTACATGTACGTGAACATTTTTCTTACTGAAAATAACGGGATCAATATTATATTTTTTTGCATTGACCTGTAAATACGTATACGCAGTTGTGGCGCTTTCTTTCATCACATTACCCAGGTTCCCGGTGAGTTTTAATTCCCCTTTCCCCTCGCTTAATGCTGTTTCTATAAATAAAATATCACCTCCTACATAAGTCCAGGCAAGTCCCACTGCAACGCCCGGCAGATTCGCTGTTTTATAAATTTCATTGGTATACCGTTGCCTGCCCAATATTTTTTCTACACTTTGCAGGGAGAGATTCGCGTTTATTTTTTTTCCCATAGCAACTTCTTTCGCCTGGTTGCGCATGATCGCTGCCAGCCTCCTGTCCAGTTCGCGTACCCCACTTTCCCGCGTATAATTTTCAATGATCTTTTGTATAATTTTATCCCCGAGTTTGATATTGATCTTATCCAAGCCATGCGCTTCTTTCTGGCGGGGAATCAAATGCCTTTTGGCAATTTGAATTTTCTCTTCTACAGCGTAACCACTGAGGTCTATGATCTCCAAACGGTCGCGCAATGCGGGCTGAATATTCTGTAAATTATTAGCCGTGGCAATAAATAAAACCTTGCTCAGGTCATATTCCATTTCCAGGTAATTATCATAAAAACTATTGTTCTGTTCGGGATCTAATACTTCCAGTAAAGCGGAAGACGGATCGCCCCGAAAATCATTTCCCACTTTATCTATTTCATCTAAAATGATTACGGGATTTGAAGTTTTTACTTTTCGGATATTTTGTAAAATTCTCCCGGGCATCGCACCAATATAGGTTTTGCGGTGCCCGCGAATTTCACTTTCATCATGCAGGCCACCCAAACTCAACCGGGCATATTTTCTTCCCAATGCATGCGCAATACTTTTTCCCAGGGAGGTTTTTCCAATCCCGGGCGCGCCTACAAAACAAAGGATCGGGCTTTTCATATCGCCTTTCAATTTTAAAACAGCGAGGTATTCAAGGATACGTTCTTTTATTTTTTTCATCCCGTAATGGTCTTCATCCAAAATTGTCGCGGCTCTTTTTAAATCGTAATTATCTATACTGTAATCTTCCCAGGGCAGGTCGAGCATCAGGTCAAGGTGATTATATACGAGCGAATAATCAGGGGTGCTGGAATGCATGCGCTCCAATTTTTCAATACCAGATTTGAATGCTGCTTTAGCCGTATCCGGCCATTTTTTTTCTTCCGCTCTTTTTTTCATTTCAGCCAATTCCCGTTCATTCGGGTCACCGCCGAGTTCATCTTTAATACTTTTTAATTGCTGTTGCAAAAAATAATCCCGTTGCTGCTTATCAATCTCCGTGCGGGTTTTGGAAGTTACCTTATTTTTTAATTCTACAAATTGTAATTCTTTATGTAGTAAAGTCACTAATTTTTCTGCGCGTAATTTTAAATTATTTGTTTCCAGTAAATCCTGTTTTTCAGCAATACCACAATTCAAATTACTGCTCACAAAATTGATCAGGAAAGAAGTGCTTTCAATATTTTTTAAAATGATGGAAGCTTCCGCGGGCATTTGGGGAGAAAGCTGGATGATCTGGCCGGCGATTTCTTTAATGCTGCTGATATAGGGTTCGATATCTTCATCACCCGGTTTAGTTTCATCTTTTAATATTTCAATTTTTGCTTTGAAATATGGTTCTTCTTCTACAATACTTTCTATCCGGAATCTTTTTTTACCCTGTATGATAATTGTCGTTCCTCCATCCGGCATTTTTATCAGCTTCACAATTTTGGCCACTGTGCCCACTTCGCAAAGATCCTGGAAACCGGGCTCTTCAATATTGATGTCTTTTTGTGAAAGCACGCCAATCATCTTGTGGTTTTTATATGCATCATTTACCGCTTTTATACTTTTATCTCGGCCCACGGTGATCGGTATTACTACACCCGGAAATAAAACCGTATTGCGCAATGGCAGTAATGGTATTATATCCGGGATGACCAGGTTTTCATCCTGCTCGTCTTCATTTTCATTGATGGGAATAATATTTAGAAAATCTGCATCGTCCTCCATTTTTAAAAAAAATTGATCCTTCATATTTTTGAATTAGTTATAACGTCAAATTGACATAAACCTTGAAACATATTCAATTTCGCGGCATAGTGCCTATAAAGTCAATTAAAATGCCAAAGCAGGAATGCGTGAATTTTATAAATAAAATGGCAGAAAATGGCGCAAAAAAAAAGCATCCGTATGACGGATGCTTTGAATAGATTCATTAAAAAATTATAGCAGCCTGAAACCAAGCCCCAGTTGTATTTGCTGGTTCTTCCATTTATCTTTATTATCAATATCATTGATATTGCTTAAACCAATATTATATCTTCCGTACACTTTCAGGGAACCCAAATTTACCTGCGCACCAACTACGGCAGCAAAATCACCGGATTTAAAAGCATCCACACCATTTTGCAAAATGGTCTCATGCTTATTCATCAGGATACTATATTGAGGGCCTAAATTTATGGTAAGCAATTTCGTAAAATTAATGCGCAACAAAACAGGAATACTTAAATAATTCAATGTTTTTTTCTGCCCGTTCAACGCCATATTATAAATATCCGTAGCATCACTTGCTACTGTTGTATTGGTCTGATTGAATAAAACTTCCGGTTGTACACCGAATGTTTTGCTGATATCTATCTCGGCAAAACCACCCAGGTGAAAACCAGCATTGAAGCCATCTTTGAAAGCCTGCCCCTCGATCTTACTGAGGTTCACACCTCCTTTCGCCCCGAGGTGAAAATCCTGCGCATTACCAGTGGCGCAAAAGCATGCAAAGCATGCAACGATAAAAAGTATTTTTTTCATACGATTTGTTTTTTGTTGAATGGCGAATTTTATGCCATGATCTTTTCACAAACGGTTCGTCCTTTTTACTATTGTTTAAATTCTTTTTTTCTAATAAAATATTAACAGCTTTATTTCTTTTGGGATGAAATATTATGCAAGAACTTTTAGTGCTTATTTAAAAAAAATTATGAAAGTTCTATTAAAGTTATTTCGGGCAAAATTCCCACGCGGCCGGGGTAGCCGATAAATCCCCAGCCACGGTTGACATAAATCTTTTGATTTTTTTCTTCATATAAGCCGGCCCATTCTTTATAAAACCATTGCACCGGGCTCCATTTAAAATAGGGATTCTCCACGCCAAACTGCATGCCATGTGTATGCCCGCTGAGTGTAAGGTCAATGCCTGGATATTCAGGCCTGACCTGCGCATCCCAGTGGCTTGGATCATGGCTCATCAAAATTTTGAAAGGATAATTTTCGGTACCGGCATACGCCTCATCCAATTTCCCATACTTCGGAAAACTGCCAAAGGCGCTCCAGTTNTCAATACCGAGCAATGCGATCTTTTCACCGTTTTTTTCCAATACCACGTGTTCATTCATTAATAAACGCCAACCAAGTTGTGCCTCGATTTTTTTCAGGTCTTCCAGGTTTTGTATTTTGGCTTCCGGGCTGGGCCAGGATGTATAATCCCCATAATCATGATTGCCCAATGTACTGAAAACGCCCATTGGTGCGGTAATGCGGCTAAACACATCCATATAATCCTGCATTTCAATTGCCTTGTCATTGACCAGATCCCCGGTAAAAAGTACGATATCTGCTTTTTGTGCCAGCGCCAGNTCCACGCCCCTGGTCACCGCTTCTTTATTGGTAAAACTTCCGCTATGGATATCACTGATATGCAGGATACGAAGGCCNCGAAAAGCTTTAGGCAAATTTGCAAAAGATAATTTTATTTTTTTAACGCGGTAATCATANTTGTTGGAGAAGCCGTATAAAAGTGTCGCAAATAAACCGCCACCCATTGCAATTCCGGCCCAGGTAAAAAAAACTGACCGGGAAATATGGGTTCCTGAAGGCGCAAAATCTGCGCCTGTTTTGTAAAATGTTTTTCCCATCAGCCAAACTACACCGCGGCGGAGGTCATCCACCAGGAAAAAAACAGCGGCGATCAGTTTTGCAAAAAACAAACCCACGATTATTGCAAAAATATAATTGCGCAATACCACATGAGATTCAAAATAATTGATAAAGGGATAAGACAACAAGAACAGTAATGCCAGTATGGAAAGGATCCAAAAAATATAGGTGTACAGCATACGGCTCCTGTCGCCACCTGTAAAGACAGACCTCACGGCGAAATACACATACACATCAATCAGCAAAATTATGCAGGCCACGACCCAAATCCCATTCCAGTTTCTCATCAGAATTTTTTGCAAAATAAACGACATTCTGTTAAACCATTCAAAAACAGGAAGAAGCTTATTTTTATTTATTATATTCAATCGATTCATTTTTAACAACGATATATCCACAGANTATGGATTAGATTGGGAAAAATGAAGGCGAAAAATTAATTTCGCAANTTCACTCTTTTTATGANCTGCAAATGATAAAATTCACATTTTATGGACATGCCTGTTTTTTAATAGAAACAGCCGGGAAGAAGTTATTGTTCGATCCTTTTATTCCGGGCAATGATGTGGCCAGAGATATCGCTATCAAAAAAATCGAAGCTGATTATATTTTCGTTTCTCATGGGCATGCAGATCATACCGGCGACTTATTGGAAATCGCTAAAAATACAAACGCATTATGTGTTGCACCCGCAGAAATTGCCGGTTGGCTTGAGTCAAATGGTATCTCAAGTGTGCACGCGATGAATCATGGCGGCCCGATAGACTTTGATTTTGGAAAAGTCCGTGGTGTAAATGCCATTCACTCTTCCTCTTTTTCCGATGGCAGATATGCAGGCAATCCCATGGGTTTTGTTTTTAATACAAATGATGGCAACTTTTATTATGCAGGAGATACGGCATTGACGATGGATATGCAATTAATTCCACGCTGGAGCAAACTGGATTTTTCTATTTTACCCATTGGCGGAAACTTTACCATGGATGTGAATGACGCGATCGTTGCCTGTGATTTTTTACAATGCCAGGAAGTGGTAGGTGTACATTACAATACATTTCCTCCAATAACAATTGATACAACGAAAGCGCTTGAATTATTTAAGAAGGCAGGAATGCATTTATTGCTGCCGCAAATTGGAGAAACGATCGAAATAAAAACCGGCTCAAATAATTAGAAAAAAAGGCGTGCAAAATATGGCAAGAATCATTGGAGTGGCNAATCAAAAAGGTGGTGTAGGAAAAACNACAACAGCAATCAACCTGGCTGCAAGCCTTGGTGTGCTTGAATATAAAACACTATTGGTTGATGCCGACCCGCAGGCGAATAGTACGACTGGCGTGGGCTTTGACCTGCATAATATTACCAGCAGTTTGTATGATTGTATGGTCAACCAGGTTTCCGCAAGAGATGTTATTTTAAAAACAGAGATCCCCAATCTTGATTTGATTCCTTCCCATATCGACCTGGTAGGTGCAGAAATAGAAATGATCAATTTTCCCAACAGGGAAATGGTGGTGAAAAATATTTTGGAAGCCATAAGAGACCAGTATGATTTTATCGTGATCGATGCCTCACCATCTCTTGGCTTAATCACCGTGAATACATTGACTGCCGCGGATAGCGTGATCGTTCCTGTCCAGTGTGAATTTTTTGCGCTGGAAGGTTTGGGAAAATTATTAAACACCATAAAAATTGTACAAAACAGGTTGAATAAAAATTTACAGATCGAGGGCATTTTGATGACCATGTATGATGGCAGGCTTCGGCTTTGCAACCAGGTGGTCAGTGAAGTGCGCAGGCATTTTGATGAAATGGTTTTCAATACGATCATTCACAGGAACACGCGCCTGAGTGAAGCACCAAGTTTTGGCAAACCCGTGATCTTATATGATGCACACAGCAAAGGTTCCATCAATTATATGAACCTGGCAAAAGAAGTGTTGCAAAAAAATAACCTTACCAAAATGAAACAGGAAGAGCGGATCATGGAATAAAAAATAATCTTTTCAAAATTATTATTCGTTATTAAAACAGAATGGCCAAATTAAAACAAAATAATGAGATGCTGGGAAAAGGCATCCGTTCATTACTCGAAAATATTGATGCTGACCTGAAAACAACTGCCGGGAATTTGCAGAATACAGTATTGGATGCGGCTACCAGTTCCAACCGTATTTCCATTAATCTCGTGGATACAAATCCAAAAAATCCGCGGAAAAATTTTGATGAGCAGGCATTGCGTGAACTGGCGGATTCCATTCGCATGCATGATATTATTCAGCCGCTTACTGTTTCCAAAGCGGGCAATGGCCGTTACCAGTTGATCGCCGGGGAACGCCGGCTGCGCGCGGCTAAACTGGCAGGCCTTACAGAGATCCCGGCTTATATCCGGCAGGCAAATGATATACAGTTACTCGAACTCGCCTTACTTGAAAACCTGCAAAGGGAAGACCTGAATGCGATTGAAATTTCACTTAGTTATAAGCGAATGATGGATGAAATTCATTATACGCAGGAGCAGGTTGCAGAAAGGATGGGCAAGGAAAGAAGTACCGTAACTAATTATCTCAGGCTTTTAAAATTGCCCCCGGAAATACAACTCGCTGTGCGCAATGGATTGATCAGTATGGGACATGCACGTGCATTGATCAATATTGAAACGATCGACAATCAATTATTCATTTTTAATGAAGTAAAAAATAAGCAACTCAGTGTGCGGCAAACAGAAGAACTGGTACGCAATCTATTCAAACAGAAATCACCTCAAAAATCTTCGGGGAAAAATAAATTATCGCCTGTATATAAAAGGCTCGAAGACACGTTAGCCTCCTATTTTTCTACCAAAGTTAATTTAGCGCATAATGGTACAAAAGGTACAGGCAGCATTCGCATCGACTATTTTTCACTGGAAGAACTGAATAAAATCCTTGACCTGATGCAGGTGCAGGTAGATTAACTATGGCAAAAAAACACTTCATTATATGTGTCCTGTTTCTTGCCTGCGGCATTTTACTGAAAGCCCAAAATGTAGATAGCGTAGTAGTTTTCGCAGATACCACCATTATCAAAAACCAGGATACGCTTTCCCTTAAAGAACAAAATAAAATTGCCTTCCTGGAAAAACATGAACCCCGTAAAGCAACTTTGCGTTCTGCAATTTTACCCGGCTGGGGCCAGGCATATAATAAGGAATACTGGAAAATACCCATTGTCTACGGAGCGCTTGCCATTCCTGCAGCAACTTATTTATACAATAATAAATGGTATAAAAAAACCCGGGACGCTTACAATATCGTTGTGAATAATGATACAGCGATGTTTGGAACAATTGACCCAAAATTGCAGCCCCTTATCAGCAACCCCACCAGTTTGCAATTTTACAGGAACCAGTTTCGAAAAGACCGCGATTATTCTACACTTTGGTTTATCATCTTATGGGGCTTGAATGTTGCAGATGCTACTGTTTTCGCGCATTTGAAGCATTTTGATGTAAGCGATAACCTGAGTATGGATATACGGCCTGATTTTAATCCTCTATTAAAATCAGCCGGAATCGGAATTGTTTTTAATTTTAAAAATACAGCAACGAAATAGCTTTTGTAAACTACTTTTCTCCTGTCTAAAAAAAAATCCCTAATATTACTTTTGAAAATAAAGTATGAACATAGCTTTGGCAGGGTATGGGAAAATGGGAAAAGCCATTGAAAAGATAGCAACTGCAAAGGGGCACAAGATTGTATTGAAAATTCATTCAGCCAATTCCGATCAAATAACTATTGAAAATTTAAAGCAGGCAGATGTTTGTATTGAATTTTCAAACCCTTCCGCTGCTGTCAAAAATATACTTACCTGTTTTGATGCAGGCGTACCGGTCGTTTGCGGCACCACTGGCTGGCTCGGTCACTGGGAAGAAGTAACGCGTGCCTGCCAACAAAAAAATGGCGCCTTATTATATGCGAGTAATTTCAGCATTGGTGTAAACCTTTTTTTTGAATTAAATGATTTTCTTTCAGGTATCATGAAAGAAAGAAAGGATTATGATGTAAGTATTGAAGAAGTTCATCATGTGCATAAAAAAGATGCGCCCAGCGGCACAGCCATTTCTCTGGCAAACGGGATTTTACAAACAAATCCCCGAAAAGAAAAATGGGTGAATGCTGCAAGTACAGCAGAAAATATTTTGCCTATCATTAGTAAACGGGAAGATGAAGTTGCGGGCATACATATTGTAAAATATTTTTCAGGGAATGATGAAATTATTATTCAGCATAATGCATTCAACCGAAAGGGATTTGCCGCCGGGGCAATACTTGCAGCTGAATTTTTGCAACATCAAAAAGGAATCTTTTCTATGAAGGATGTGTTGAACAAAATGATATGAAAAACTATTGCTTACCGGTTTTCTTTTTTTTATTTTTCTTACAAACAGCCCTGGCGCAGCAATCCGAAAAGGATAGTCTTTTTGCTATCACGCGTTCCACAAAAAATCTTAAAATATTGCAGGACGCGTATTATCACTTGTCTTTTATGCAGGAAAACTTCGATGATAATCTTGTCTATGGAAGAAAAGGCCTGGCGATTTCAGAATCTTTAAAAGACAGTTTAGCAATTGGTAAATTTTTTCAAAACCTAGCCATCTCTTTTTATTTCAAAGGAATGTATGACAGTACAGCAAGTTATTACTACAGGTCCGTGGAAATGCTGGAAAGAAAAAATGCCTATAGAGAACTTGCAAATACATATAATGGATTAGCGAAGTTATTTCGTAAAACCGGCAACTATGAAAGAGCGCACCAGTTTTATGATAAGGCCATGGATATTTTTGTTCGCCTGAAAGACAGGCAGGGAATTTCTACGATTTACAATGAAAGTGGTGTGGTATATGAATATGAAAAAAAATATGATGCAGCCATTAAAAATTATAATGCCTCATTAGAAATCTGTAAGCAGTTAAATGATCAGCTGGGCCTTTCCTATGCATTGAATTTCATTGCCGGTGTATATGTGATCCAGGGGAAATTTAAAGAAGCGGAAGCAAATAATTTAGAAGCACTTGCCATCCGGGAAAAGCTGAAAGACACGTTCAGTATAGCTTTGATCTATACAGACCTGGGCGCCCTGTACCTGGCGGAAAAGGAATATAATAAAGCCGAAGCGAGTTACCTGAAAAGTATTGAATTGATTGCTCCCAAGAATTTCACCGACCTGATGATGATCAATTATAAAGAGCTTTCCAAAATTGCCACGGCTAAAAATGAACCACAGCAGGCACTGACTTATTTTAAAAAATCATCTGACCTGAAGGATTCCATTTATAAAATTTCTTCGGTAAAGCAGGTAGAGGAATTGTCTGCAAAATATGAAACAGCTGAAAAAGAAAAGCAGATACAGCAACAGCAATTTGAAATCACCAAACGCAATTACTGGATCACGGGTTTTATCATACTTATCATTTTACTCACTGCCCTGGGATTTTCCTGGTACAGGCGATATACATTGAAACAACAATCCAAACTTCAATCAACCATTATCACGCAACAGGCCCTGGCCACCAATGCAGTAATAGAGGCAGAAGAAAATGAGCGAAAAGAATTGCGAGCGACCTGCATGATGGCATCGGCCAAATGATGAGTGCAGCAAAAATGAATCTATCAGCACTTGAAAATGAAATCAATTTTCACTCAGAAAAACAAAAGCATAACTATGAAAAAATAGTCAGCCTTGTTGATGAAAGTTGCCGGGAAGTGCGCACCGTTTCGCATAATATGATGCCGAATGCGTTAATGGCAAGCGGATTGCCGGAAGCCTTACAAAAATTTATTGACAGGATCAATATAAAAGGCATAGATATACATTTACATACCGATGGGCTGGATGGAAATTTGGATTCAAATATTAAATCCGTTTTGTACAGGATCGTCCAGGAGTGTGTAAATAATGTGTTGAAACATGCGCAGGCCACGCACCTTGACATAGCTGTTTTAAAAGATGAGGACGGTATCAATGCTACGATTGAAGACAATGGAGTTGGTTTTGATACAAGTGGCCTGAATGATTTTAGAGGTATTGGTTTGAAAAATATAATGCGCCGTATCAGCTATCTCAAAGGTAAAGTAGAATGGAACAGCACTCCGGGGAAAGGCACTTTGGTAGCTATTTACGTACCTATGGAATAATTTACTTAATTTCAAAAAAAATCCAATCAAATGAAACCCCCAAAAATAAAAATTGCTATTGTTGATGATCACCAGATCGTTATAGATGGCATCAAATCTTTACTGGAGAATGAAGATGATTTTTCAATAGATGTTTGTACCACATCTTCTGTTGAAATGCTAGATTTATTATCAAAAATTCCTGTTGATATTTTACTTACAGATATTATGATGCCCCAATTGAATGGCCAGGAATTAGCTAAAAAAGTCAAGGACAGGTTTCCACTAATCAGAATCCTGGCTTTGAGTATGAGCGGTCAGGGAGATACGATTAATGAAATGATCAAAGATGCCGACATTGCAGGTTATGTTTTAAAAAATATCGGGAAAAAAGACCTGATTGATGCATTGCATAAAATTGCCGGCGGCGGAATTTATTTCAGCGATGAAATTTTAAATGAGCTCGACAAATTCAGCCATGTAAAAAAACAAAATGAAGATGCGCACCTTACCGCGCGCGAAATTGAGATCATCGGGTTGATAGAAGGTGAATTGTCTAATAAAGAAATTGCAGATACTTTATATATTAGTGAACGCACTGTAGAAACACATCGCAAAAATATTTTCAGGAAAACAAAGACCGGAAGTGTTATTGGCCTTATTAAATATGCGTATGAGCATAAACTCATTCCCAAAAAAATCTCCTGAGTAGTCAAATGCTGCTCAAAGGGCATAACAAAATGAACCTGGATTTATTTTTTAATATTTAGCTAAAAAACTTTTCACCCTGTTATGTAAATTTTCTGACAGCGGGCACAAAGGAAGCCGGAGATAATTTTTACATAACCCTTCTTCAGTCATAAAAGCTTTTACACCTGCGGGATTGTTTTCTGCAAACATCAAATCATACCCTGCTATTAACCGATCATTTATTTTTTTGGCCGAAGTAAAATCGCCGTCCAGGCAGAAACGAATCATATCAGAAAAGTCTTTGGGAAACATATTCGCTGCAACACTTATAATGCCCTGCACACCGCAAGCCATCTGGGGCAATGCCAGGCCATCATCACCACTCACTACAGTAAAATAATCCGGCTTATCCCGCAGGATTTGCATACACTGGCTAAAGTCTCCACTCGCCTCTTTTATACCTGCAATATTGCCCACCTCATTTGCTAATTTCAATGTAGTTTCAGCAAATAAATTCCTTCCCGTGCGGCCCGGTACATTATAAAGAACAACAGGTTTTGGAGAATGTTCAGCCAGTTTTTTATAATGTAAAAATAAACCATCCTGTGAAGGTTTATTATAATAAGGAACAGCACTTAATATGGCCGTTGCGCCTTCCAGCGGAAATTCTTCCAGGTCATTTATAACTTCAGCCGTATTGTTTCCGCCAACGCCAACAATTACCGGCACGCGGCCATTTACACAATCGTATGTAAAGCGGGTAATTGCCATTTTTTCACTGCGTGAAAGTGTAGGCGTTTCGCCAGTAGTACCAAGAACTACCACATAATTTACACCGCCTTTAATTACGTGATTAATAATATTTGAAAGCGCTTCATAATCTATTTCTTCATTTTCTTTAAAGGGTGTGACAAGTGCTACACCAGTGCCATTTAAAAAAGAAGTATCGAAACCAGTTGTCATATAATTTTTTAAAAATTGAAAATTATTGATACAATTTATTATTTAAAAATCAGTCAGCGACTTCATCCCAAAAACCCATTTTACCAAATTTTTCGATCCGCATATTCACGCGTTCCTGTGGGGTAAATTTTTTCATTTCTGCAATTGCTTTCAGGATATATTCTTTTAAT
>JGI24770J26754_10002223_pt1 | contig 13451 bp, 9 predicted proteins | sample LakOneMetagenome_FD_26754 | JGI IMG/M metagenome (IMG submission 26754) | reverse complement strand
TGGCTTTACTGTTACCGATGGATAAGTGCTCCTGAAAATACTGCCGGTCGGAGTCCAAAGCACATCAACTACATCGGGTGATATGGCAGGAATAAGATCAATGGTCTGCCCTACATTGATCGTTTTATCAGCCCCTGCCTCAACAGTGGGAATATCAAAAACAGTAATGGGAACAAATGCCGTATCGCTGAAACAATTATGGTCATCTGTACCGATCACCTGGTATGTAATGGTAGATTGTGGGCTTGCTGATGGGCTTGCAATGTTTGTATTGTTAAGCCCGGTTGAAGGGCTCCAGTTGTAGCTGTAAGCACCCGAAGCAAATAATTTTAAAGCGCTGCCCTTGCACAAACTGTCTCCAACACTATTGGTCATTACAAACGGATATTTCACTTTCACAAGTACTGCATCTGTACTGCTGCAGCCATCGGCACTTGTGCCCATTACGGTATAAGTGATCGCCGAATCGGGAGTTGCAACAGGACTTGCACAGTTCGTACAACTTAAACCGGTTGAAGGGCTCCAGGTATAATTTACAGCGCCGCTTGCATGCAATGTTCTGCCTGTTCCTTTGCATATCAGTGTGTCGGCTCCTGCATTTACGTTTGGTATCGCAAAGGCCTGTACGCTGCTGGTTACTGTATCGATACAACCCGAGCTATTGGTCACCAAAAGCCTTACAGGGAAGGTGCCTGCAACCGGGTAAACCTGTGCAGCAGGGTTCATAACAGAGGATGTATTTCCATTACCAAAATTCCATTGCCATGTTAAAGCCGATGTGTCTGCCACCGCCAGCGAACCGTTAAATGTGATTGTTACCGGTGTACAGCCATTTGCAGTTTGTGCAATATTGGCCTGCGGCGATGCAACGATCTTCACCGGAACAGTGCTGCGGATGGAATCTGTACAACCGAAGGCCGTGGTTACTTTCAGCGAAGGATAATACAATCCCGGTGTGCTATAAAAATGTATAGGGCTTGTTGCCGTGGATGTGGCACCATCACCAAAATCCCAATTATAGTTACTGATGGCATCATTGCTGGCTGATGTGCCATTGAAGTGTACAGTACCGGAATTACAAACGATCGGCGGCGTGAAATTAAACGCTGCCCTTACACCATGAACAACGATGGTGTCAGGCCCCTGGATCGCTACAGAGCATCCGGTCGCATCTACCAATATCATTTTTGGAATATAAGAACCTACAATGGTATAAGTGTGGGAGATCACTGAATCATTTGTTGCGATCGTATTGCCATCATCAAAATCCCAAACGAATGAAACCCTGTCGTGTGTAGTTGCATTAAAATTAACCGTTAAAGGTTTGCAACCTGTTAGCGGGCCATAAGTAAAACTTCCGTAAGGACCCCTTACTGTGATCTTCTGCTGTTTTGTAGAGATACATCCCCCGGGCCCGGTAATGGTGAGTATTGCGAAATAGGTTCCCGGTATATTATAAAAATGCGAAGGGTTTGGATTGGTCGTGGTTGTGCCATCGCCAAAATCCCAGCTCAGTGAAGTATAGCTTTGAGAATGGTTTGTAAAAGTTACGATCAATGGCGGGCAGGTACCGGCAGAATCACTTACCGTGAAATTTGCAACAGGCGTGGTGATGGTAATATAATTTATCCTGGTAATAGAATCACTGCAGCCATATTGATCAAAGATCAACAGCTTTACCGAATAGATGCCATCTGCTGCGTAGGCATGCGTGGGGTTGGCGCTTATACTGGTTGCGCCATCACCAAAATCCCAGTTATAAATTAATCCAGGCCCGGTGGAACTGTTCGTGAATTGAATATTTTTTCCGGGGCATGATGCAGTGTCTGCAATAAAATTTGCAACAGGCCTTGATATCGTAACAACACTTGCACTTACAATACTGTCAGTACAATTATTGTTGTCGGTCACTGTAAGCGTTACTGTGTAGATACCCGCTGCAGCATAAGTATGTTGAAATGGCCCTGCCGTTAAAACTTCTGTGATCCCATCACCGTAATTCCACACCCACTGTGTTATTGGATGTATGCCATCGGTTAAAGAAGTATCGGTGAAAGCAATGCTGCTTAACAAGCAGGTAGCGCTTGCCGATACAGTGAACCCCGCCGTTGGGCCATTCACCCTTATATAATGCTGGCGGGTAAGCGTGTCCCTGCAACCGTTATAACATACCACGATGAGTGAAACATCATAAAAACCTGATGTGGTATAGGAATGAGAAGCCGTAAGTCCTGTTCCTGTTCCGCCATCACCGAAAGTCCATTGGTATAAGGCAATATTGGCCTGGTTCGTTCCGATCGCTGTAAAAGTTACTGTATTCCTTCTGCAGATCACGGTATCGGTTGCAGTAAAATTGGCAACCTCGTGTACGATCGTTTGTGTGCTCGTCCTGGTATATGTACAGCCTGTTGTAAAATTCCTTACGGTGAGGCTGACAATGTAAACGCCGGGAGAAGAATATACATGCGCCGGGCTGGGTATATTGGATGTGCCGCCATCGCCAAAATCCCAGTTCCATTCATCTGCGCCGATCGATTGGTCGGTGAATGTTCTCCTGAAAGGATCCGTACAAACCGATGCTACTGTAAACTGTGCGATCGGTGGATTTATATGAATATAATTTGGGAAACGTATCGTATCCGGGCAGCCATTGTTCCATACAACCAGCTGAACAGAAAAATAGCCCGTGTCTTCATAAACATGTATTGGGTTTTGCATGGGAGATGTTCCGCCATCACCAAAATCCCAAAGCCATTGATCAACATTTCCTGTTGAAAGATCGGTAAAATTCACCGGCAGGTGAGCACACACATCACGTGGTGTTGCGCTGAAATTGGCGACAGGCTTCGTTCCTGCCATGATGCCATTGTTGACGGTTACCGTATCGGCGCATCCGCTTGCCGTAGTAATGATGAGTGTGATATTGTAAGTGCCCGGGGCAAAACTATGGGTTGGATTTGGAAGGATGGAAGTTCCGCCATCACCAAAATCCCAATGATAACTCGTTGCAGGCTCTGAAGAAGTTATGGTGGATGAAAAGGTCCATACGAACGGGGCACAGCCACGTTGTGGTAAATTATCTATAGTTGCCTGTGGCAATTGAATTCTGATATAATCCTGTTTGATCGTGTTATTGCTGCACCCAAAACTGTTCGTGCAGATCAAACGCACCGTATAGTTACCAGGCGTTGTGTATACATGCACCGGGTTTTGTACGGTAGAAGTGCCGCCGTCGCCGAATGTCCATTGATAACTCACGCTACCCGGGCTGTTACTTGTAAAATGTACAGTGAAGGGTGCATTACATGCCACGGTATCATTTGTAGAAAATGTAACGGANGGTAACGGAGAAACGACAATGCTTTTTGTTACAGAATCAATACAGGCACCAAAATTATTGATGAGTTTGATCTGGTAAGTGCCTGGTAAAATATAGGTCTTAACCGGGCTGATCGCAGTAGAAGTTGTTGCATCACCGAAATTCCACAGTACACTTGCAGGCGCCGGGGCAGAAGTATTGGTGATGGTAACAGGCGAACCCACACAGGTACTGTCGGGTGCGGTAAAACTTGTATGAATGTTTCCGATGGTAACCGCATTGGGTTTAGTGATGGTATCCCTGCAACCTGTGCTGTTTGTAACGATCAATTGAACAGTGTAGCTGCCTGCTGTGCTGTAAGTGTGGGATGGAGCCAATTGATTTGAGGTGCCACTATCACCGAAATTCCATGCATAGGTAAGAACGCCCGTGCCGGTTGATAAATTTTGAAAATTAATATTCACCGGTGGCGTGCAACTATTGGGAACTGTATTGCTGAAATTGGCAGTAACGCCATTGGCGATCTGTATATATTGTATTTTGGTAAGGCTTTTAAAACATCCATGGCTATTCGTTACTACCAGTGAAACATTGTAATTGCCTGCAGCGGTATAAGTATGAACAGGGTTTTGTGTATTGCCAAAACTGCCATCGCCAAAATCCCATTGCCATTGAGTGATCGTGCCATTGGCAGTTGTGCTAAGGTCTGTAAAATGAACCGGTAAAGGAAAGCAACCCGATTGCGGTGTAGCACTGAATTCTACAACGGGGTTTGCATAAATGGTAATGTACTGGGTTTTGATAATGGAATCGATACCGGCTGCATTTTGTACGATCAGTTTTACATTATATTGCCCGGGAATAAAATAAGTAGTGGAAGGGTTTTGTAAAAAAGAGATCGTTCCGTTGCCAAGGTCCCATTTCCATTGCGTGGGATTGCCCGTAGTTTGATCTGTAAAATTTACAACGAGTGGTGAACAGCCTGATGTTGGGGTAGCGGTAAATTGCGGATTCAATTGTGCTTTGCCGGCAAGACCAAGCAAGGTTAAAAAAATAGATATGAATCCTGTTCGTAACAGGGTAAAGGTAGTCATAGGAGTGCTTTTCTTAATAAACTTTAGGGTACCACGGATCACTCTGTGATATAAGTATTATAACAGAAAAACAGCAGAAATATTGCGTAATTGGAAAAATAAGGTCAGAGCCTTTCCATGTGTAGCACTTTGGGATCAGTAGTACCCCAGGGAGCAAGTTCCATTACAGGTACGGCCTTTTTTGTAAAACGCCAGGCCCTGTTCAGAAAGTTGAATTCAGTTGGTGGTGCCGGTTGATTGATATTAATGATCAGTTTGCTGAAATCCTCATTGCAGCTCCAGGTGCCGGTATAGGTCACACCGTTCTTGATGCCGGTCATGGCCCCGTCATAATTCGTATTCTTTAATAACCTGAACACTTCGCCGTCGTATTGGGTTGTAAGATCATGGGCCGTATCGGTTGCAAGCTTCACCCTGAAATCCCGGTTCAGGATATTTTCATCAAAATATTGCTGCAGAATATCCTGTGTGATCTTATCCTGTGTTTTTTTACAGCTGGTAGCCAACAAAAGGATCGCAAATAAAAAGGCTATAAAATATCTTGATCTGAATACTTTAGCAGGCATATCCTCGAGTTTATTTTGTATAAATATCGGAATATTTTTCGGTAGCATAATCAATAAAATATTGGCTGTTTAAATTTTCACCCGTTGCCCTGCTGCACAATTCTCCTGAGTTGTAGTAACGGCCAAATGGGTAAATATGTTGTTTGAGCCAATTGAAAACGGGAAGATTATTACCTGCAGACAGATCTTCTTTTAATGTTGGGGTTGCTTTCAAAACAGATCTAAATAATTGTGCTGCGTAAAGGCTCCCGATGCTGTAGGTAGCAAAGTAGCCAAAGCTTCCGTGGCTCCAGTGTACATCCTGCAGGCAACCCTGTTTGTCATCCGGAACTGTTACCCCAAGGTATTTTTGATAATGTTCATTCCAGTACGCAGGGATGTCGGCAGTTTTAATACTCCCTTCTATCAGCATTTTTTCTATTTCATAACGGATCATTACATGAAAATGATAAGTGAGTTCATCGGCTTCAGTTCTTATCAGGGATGGCTGTACTTTATTGATGCCTTTGTAAAACCGTTCTGCAGAAATATCCTTGAATTGTATTGGAAAATAAGTTTGCAACAAAGGAAAATTATATTGCCAGTATTCCCTGCTCCTGCCAACACAATTCTCCCAGAGCCTGCTCTGGCTTTCGTGGATGCTCAGGCTGCAATATTCACTCAATGGCAAACCATATTCCGCAGCAGGTAATCCTTGCTCATACAAGGCATGCCCGCCTTCATGCAGGCAACTCCAGGTCATATTGCCAAAGTCATTTTCATCGATCCTGGTAGTAACCCTTACATCATTGCTGTTGAAGTTAGTGGTGAAGGGATGTTCACTGATATCCTGCCTGCCGGCTTCAAAATCAAAGTGCATGTTTTTCAGCAATTCCATTCCAAACTTCCATTGTTGATCCTTATCAAAGTGCTGCTGCAGAAAACTGTTATCCACCTGTGGCTGAACTTTTATTTTTTCCAGTAGCGCAAGTAGTTTTGGACGGAGGTCGGCAAATAAATTGTCTACTGTACCAACAGTCAATCCCTTGTCGTAGTCATTCATCAGGGCGTTGTAAGGATGTTGCTCATAGCCCAGGAGATCAGCTTCCTGTTTTTTCAACCGGATCACCTCATCCAAAGGTTTTTGAAAAATGCTGAATGAATTTTCTTTGCGTGACTGTATCCATGCATGAAAACTTTTATTAACCGTTTCACTCATGCGGCGAACAAAATCCGCAGGCAGTTTTTTATTTTTATTATAGTCTTCCAGGGTTAACTGTACATTTCTTTTTTCATTGATGGTTAGCCCATTTTTGGCAATGAGTTCATTGAGTAACCGGCCAAGTTTTTCATCCGTAAATTGCTCATGNGCTATTTCCGTTAAAGTAGCGATCTGGCCGCCCCTGCAATCATTTCCNTTNGGGGGTAAATAAGTTTCCTGGTCCCATTGTAAAACTGCGGATGCATATTTTACGTCAGCAATTTTTTGCATCTTTGTTTTATAAGCTTCGTACAGGTTGTCAGATGCCATCACGTTAAATTTAGAAAATGAAGATCCAAGATATTACAAGTTTGTTAGAAAAAATTGCGCCGCCTTCTTTGCAGGAAAGTTATGACAACGCAGGATTGCTCACCGGCGCCGGTTCCTGGGAATGCAGTGGTATCCTGGTAAGCCTGGATGCTACTGAAGAAATTGTGGAAGAGGCTATTTCTAAAAAATGTAATTTGATCGTTGCTCATCACCCGATCATTTTTAAAGGATTAAAAAAGATCAACGGAAAAAATTACGTGGAGCAAACTATCATCCGTGCCATTAAAAATGATATTGCCATTTATGCCATTCATACAAACCTTGATAATGTGATGCAGGGTGTTAATGGAAAAATAGCGGATATGCTGGGATTGACCAACAGGAAGATATTATTGCCTAAAGAAAACCTGCTTCAAAAATTAGCGGTATTTGTTCCTGCCGCTCACAAAGAAAAACTCCTGGAAGCATTATTTAGATCAGGTGCCGGTAATATTGGGAATTACAGTGAATGCAGTTTTGGCTCGGAAGGTACCGGGAGCTTTAAAGCCGGGGAAAACACAAATCCTTTTGTGGGTAAAGCCGGAGAAAGGCATTATGAAAATGAAATAAAAATAGAAGTGATCTTCCCGGTTTGGTTGCAGGCACAGGTATTAACAGCTATGAAATCGGCCCATCCTTATGAAGAAATCGCATTTGATATTTATGGGCTGGATAATTCCTATGATCAAACAGGCAGTGGTATGATCGGTGAACTTGAAAATGGTATAGATGAGAAGGCTTTCCTGGACCAGCTTAAAAAAATATTTAAAGTTTCTGTCATACGTCATACTGCTTTTACCGGCAAACCCATCAAAAGAGTGGCCCTTTGTGGAGGCGCCGGAAGTTTTTTAACGAACGCTGCAAAGTCAGCAGGCGCCGATGTTTACATCAGTTCCGACATAAAATACCACGAGTTTTTCGATGCGGAAGGCAGGTTATTGCTGGCAGATATCGGCCACTACGAGAGTGAACAGTTCACGATCGACCTGTTATTTGACATTTTGAGCGAAAAATTCCTTAACTTTGCCGTCCTGAAAACGGGCGTCAATACTAATCCTGTGAAGTATTTTTAGTCATTGCCCAGCCCGTAAACAAAAAATAAACAAACAATACTATGGCTTCAGTAAAAGAATTTTCGGTAGAAGAAAAATTATCGGCAATGGTTACTTTGCAAAAAATTGACAGCAAGCTGGATGAGGTTCAGATCCTCAAAGGTGAGTTGCCAATGGAAGTAAAGGACCTGGAAGATGAGATCGAAGGGCTTCATGCACGCCAGACACGTGTGGAAGAAGAGATCAACGGTATACAGGAATTTATTGAGCAGAAAAAAGAAGGTATCAAGGAAGCGCAGGCACTCATAAAAAAGTATGAGAAACAAAGTGAGAANGTAAAGAACAACCGTGAGTTTGAAGCGATCAATAAGGAAATTGAAATGCAACAGCTGGAAGAGAAGCTTTGCGAAAAGCATATCAAAGATGCTACAGAAGAGATAGCTGAAAAAGCAAAGCAACTTGAATTTGCCAAGAAAGCGGTAGCTACAAAAGAAGCTAACTTAACCGGTAAAAAAGGTGAACTGGAAAAGATCATCAAAGAAACAGAAAAAGAAGAAAAGCATTATAACAAGATCGCAGCAGAAGCCCGTAGCCATGTTGATGAGAGGCTGTTGATGAGTTATGACCGTATCCGCAAAAATTATCGCAATGGCCTTGCCGTTGTTCCGGTAGAAAGGGATAGCTGCGGCGGATGTTTCCATGCCATTCCACCACAAAAACAAAGCGAGATCAAATTGCGTAAGAAAGTGATGGTTTGCGAAAACTGCGGACGTATCCTGGTTGATGCAGATCTGAATGATTCGGTTGAAGTGAAGTAAAAGCTATAAGCCTGTTCAATAAATTTTAAGGCCCATTCTTTTGAGAGTGGGTCTTTTTTTGACTAATATTTATTCAGTAATAAGATTTGTATTGCTTGTGGCTTTGAGCTAATAGCTAACAGCTGTTTTTCAGTAGTTTTTTTTCCCTAATTTGCTCTTCATTCCATGTTACAGAAATTAAACATACAGAACTACGCTATCATTGAAGAATTGCGGATCGATTTCTCCGGGGGGCTTAATATTATTACCGGGGAAACGGGTGCCGGGAAAAGTATCTTAATGGGTGCGCTGAACCTGGTATTGGGAGAGCGGGCCGACAGCTCTGTTCTTCAGCAACAAGATAAAAAATGTATTGTTGAAGGGTTGTTTGTTATCAAACAGGGCAGGAAGATAAAAGAATTCTTTGTGGCAAATGATCTCGACAATGAAAACGAGATATTGATCAGGAGGGAGATAAATTCAAATGGTAAATCAAGGGCCTTTATCAATGATACTCCGGTTAACCTTTCACAACTAAGGACGCTGAGTGTGTTGTTGGTTGATCTTCACCAGCAGTTTGATACACAGGAACTGGGCACAGAGAATTTTCAACGGGATGTGATGGACGCGTTTGCAGGCAATACAGAACTGTTGCAACAACTTAAAGAAAGATTTACCGCTTACAGCAATGCAAAAAAAGAACTGGAATCCCTAAAGATCCGGCAAAGCAATGCGGATAAGGAACTGGATTATAATAAATTTCTTTTTGAAGAACTGGAAGAATTGTCGCTCAAAGAAAATGAACTGGAAGACCTGGATGCCGAATTGAAATTATTGACCAATGCGGAAAATATCAAGCAGCAATTGGGAAGTGTATATTATGAACTGAAAGATGCAGATCAGCCACTGGTGCAGCAATTGAAAGTATTGCAGAATAAGCTTGCAGCACTGCAGCAATATCACCATGGCATAGAGCCGTTGGTTCAACGGGTATCAAGCTCAGTGATAGAATTAAAAGATGTAGCCGATGAACTGGAAGCAATTGATGATTCCGTGCATTTCGACCAACAACGCATTGAACTGATCAACGAAAGGATCTCTGCAGGGTATAAATTACTGAAGAAGCATGCGGTGAATGATACCAACCAATTATTAGCCATACAACAACAGTTACAATTGAAACTGGATGCAGTGCTGAATATTTCTGCTTCTATTGAAAAGCTTGAATTGCAAACAAAGGAATTGTATGATGTGTGTATAGAGGTTTCGAAAAAGATATCGGTGAACAGGTCGGCCCAGGTAAAACCATTCTCAGATAAAGTAAATAAACTATTGGCACAGGTAGGCATGCCAAATGCATTGATGAAAGTTCAGTTGCAAACAACCACACTTACTGCTCATGGCACCGATGATATTGAATTTTTATTCGACGCCAACAAGAGCAACCGCTTTGAACCCATTGGCAAAGTTGCCAGCGGCGGTGAGTTGAGCAGGCTGATGCTGAGCATAAAATCATTGGTAGCCCGCAAGCTTGAATTGCCCACACTTATATTTGACGAGATCGATACCGGTATCAGCGGTGAAGCCGCCAGGCAGGTAGGTATTATCATGAAGGACCTGTCTGCTTCTCACCAGCTGATCGCTATCACNCACCAGCCACAGATCGCTGCCAAAGCCTCGGCGCATTATTTTGTTTACAAAGAAATAAAGGATGATAAGATCGTAACATCCATCAGGCTGTTGAATGATGACGAACGGATCACCGCCATTGCCAAAATGCTGAGTGGAGAAAAGCCAACAGCTGCTGCTTTGGAAAATGCGAAAGAAATGGTGGGCAATTGAATAACTGAAAGGTGAGAATGGGTGAAGAGGTCAATTGCGTATCGCCGCAGAAATAAAAATCATCAGGGTTTGCAAAAGATCATCATACCAATTCTGCTACTCGTAACTGTACTGGCAACATATATGGCACATACAGTGTTGAAGAAAAAGATCGAACCCAGGAGATCTTTTGGAAATTTTTTATTGTATGTACTGCTGCATTTCATATTGGTTTTCCTGGTTGTATTTGCAGCAAGTTTTTTAATATTTTGGTTTACTAATTTAGGGTTTAAAAAATAACTGGCTATTTTTACCAAATAATTGTTTAATCATTCAATAAAACAGATACCATGTCGTACAACCTGCTAAAAGGAAAGAAAGGAATCATTTTTGGAGCGCTCGATGAAAAATCACTTGCCTGGATCACTGCCATTAAAGCTCATGAAGAAGGCGCTTCCATCGTACTTTCCAATGCACCGGTAGCCATGCGTATGGGTGAGATCAACAAACTGGCTGAAAAGATCGGTGCTCCTGTTATACCCTGCGATGTAACAAGTAACGAGGATGTAGATAACCTGGTTGCTAAAACAATGGAACATTTTGGCGGCGGTTTTGATTTTATTTTACATTCAATAGGCATGGGCGTAAACGTGCGTAAAGGCAAACCTTATACAGAGATCGATTATGGCTTTAATGTAAAGACCAACGATATTTCTGCCATCAGCCTGCACCGGGTACTGGCAGCCTGTATGAAAAAAGATGCTTTGAATGAATGGGGCAGCGTGGTGGCACTTACGTATATCGCGGCGCAACGCGTATTTCCTGATTACAGCGAAATGGCTGATGCAAAAGCATTGCTGGAAAGCGTGGCCCGTAGTTTCGGTTATCATTATGGTGTGAAGAAACATGTACGGGTGAATACGATCTCTCAATCACCCACCCGTACCACAGCAGGAAGTGGTGTAAAGGGCTTTGACGGCTTTATCAATTATGCAGAGAAGATGAGCCCGCTCGGAAATGCCAGTGCAGAAGATTGCGCCAATTATATTGTTGTAATGTTCAGTAACCTGACAAAGATGGTTACGATGCAGAATTTATTCCATGATGGAGGCTTTTCTTTTACAGGAGTAACCGCGGCAGTAATTGAACAGATGGAAAAATAAAATTGTATACCACGAATTTTTTGAACGAATTACACGAATTAAGAAACCCAATAAACTTAAATCCTGGTCATGGACTGGACAGAATTAACAGGGCTAGTAGCATCAGCATTAAGCAGTCTTACTTTTATGCCCCAGGTTTACCGGGCATGGAAAACAAAAAGTGTGGATGATCTTAGTTTTGTGATGATGTTATTCATTTCATCCAGTACTATTCTCTGGTTAGTGTATGGTTTCAACAGGGGCGCATTACCGGTGATCATCTGTAACGGGATCATTTTTGTATTGTCTATCGTTCTTATCTATTTTAAATTTAGCTTTAAGAAATAGCTCCAAGTTGCAAGCTACAGGCTGTAAGCCATTAACTGTTTCATAAACTTCGACAATTCATTATAACTTCGGCAATCATTAATAAAAAACCTCTCAAATCTAATTGAGAGGTTTTTTATTATTACGTATTGCTTTTAGCTAAAAGCTTATAGCTTGCGGCTTAGTATTCATCTTCATTAAAAAAGAAATCTTCCTGGCTGGGGTAGTCGGGCCATATATCATCAAGGCCTTCATAAAGGTCACCCTCATCTTCCAGTTCCTGGAGATTTTCAATTACTTCAATGGGGGCACCGCTTCTGATGCTGTAATCGATCAGTTCATCTTTTGTTGCCGGCCAGGGAGCGTCTTCTAAATGGGAGGCTAATTCTAGTGTCCAAAACATCGTTTGAAATAGGTTTAATTTTTTGCAAATGTATAAGTTCGTACGAAATAACCAAAAGTGTTTTTCAAAAGGATGGTTAAAACTTCTAATACTACAATTATAAGACCATCTTAAAAGGGTATTTGCTGTATCAATATTATATGTTTGTTAGTTTTCATAAAACTGCTTTTCGGTCTGTTTTATTGTAATAAATGGTTATTTTCGGCTGATGTTAAGCGCTAAAAATATTGAGAAGCATTATGGCAAACTCCATGTGCTGAAGGCTGTGGATATACAGATCAACAAAGCCGAGATAGTCAGCATCGTTGGATCTTCCGGCGCCGGCAAGAGCACTTTCCTGCATATCCTTGGCAGCCTGGACAAGCCCGATAAGGGGGAAGTAACGCTACAGGGCCAGCGGATCGATAAACTGACCGGCAAGGCATTGTCCAAATTCAGGAACCAGCATATCGGCTTCATTTTTCAATTCCATCATCTNTTGCCGGAGTTCACGGCATTGGAGAATGTTTGCATTCCCGGGTGGATAGCCGGGGCNAAAAAAAAGGAGACCGAAGANCGGGCGATCGAATTGCTTACAACGCTTGGGCTTAAAGACAGGCTGGAAAATAAGCCGGGGCAATTATCCGGCGGCGAACAGCAAAGGGTAGCAGTGGCCAGGGCGCTTATCAATAAGCCATCTATCATCATGGCCGATGAGCCAACGGGTAATCTTGATTCTGCCAATGCAAAAGAACTGCACAAGCTTTTTATCCAGTTGCGTGATAAATACCAGCAAACATTTTTAATTGTGACGCATAATGAAGAGCTGGCTGCTATGAGTGACAGGATACTGCATATGAAGGATGGAAAAATAATTGACAACCCAATAGCGGATAATTGATCCTTACAAGGCCAGTAAATACTTTAATCTTGCTGAAACTTTTTCTGCATTTGGCAACATGGCCTGTTCCAACACAATATTCATGGGTACTGCAGGCAGGTCCAGTGCACCCAATACTTCTACCGGCGCATCTAAAAACCGGAAGCATGCTTTTGATATCCTCCCGGCAAGTGATTCGGCAAAGGAGTTATTCTGTTGTTCTTCGGTAAGGATCAAACATTTTCCATGCTTTTTCACNGTTGCGAAAATAAGGTCTTCATCCAATGGAAATAAACTTCGCAGGTCAATGATCTCTATTTGCCCTTTGAAATTCCTTGCTGCCGCTTTGGCCCAATATACACCCATACCATAAGTGATGATGCAACAGCTTTCTCCATTGCCCAGGCTTTCGGCTGATGCCTGTAAAACAATATTTCCTTTTCCAAGTGGTATGATATAATCCCTGGATGGCTCTGTCATCTTTGCTTCTTCTGTTCCCGGAACCTTGCTCCAGTAAAGGCC
>JGI24770J26754_10002221_pt1 | contig 13455 bp, 7 predicted proteins | sample LakOneMetagenome_FD_26754 | JGI IMG/M metagenome (IMG submission 26754) | reverse complement strand
GCGAGCGATTGCTGGAACAACTGGTGGTAGAACGACAGCGCGCGCCGGAACGAGGCGCTGCGAAAATTGCCGTATCGATCGCCATCGCGCAGCATCGATTCGGGCTGCTGCAGCGCCAGCACCTGCAGCGGCTCGAACTGGTTCAGCGGCAGCAACACGGCGTAGCGATCGTCCCCGACGAGACGCTTGATGGCCTGCATCTGCGCGAGCCACTCGCTCCAGGTGACAGGCGGCGCCGGGAAACCCGCCTGCTGCAACAGGTCGCTGCGATAGAAAAGCAGCCGCGTATCGACATACCAGGGCACGCCGTACAGCGCTCCGCCGAGCAGGTTCGGTTGCCAGGCACCGGGGAAGTAGTCGTCCCGGACAATCCGGGTGGAGACGGCGACGCGGGCCTGCAGTGGTTCGAGCGACTGCAGCGCGACCAGCTCGGGGATCCACGTGTTGCCGAGCTGGCATAGATCCGGTGTCGCATCGCCGGCGATCGCGGTGAGCAGCTTCTCGTGCGCGGCGTTCCACGCGAGCTGCTGCACCTCGATGTGCACGCGCGGATGCGTGCGCTCGAATTCCGGCAGCAGCTGCGAGAGGACTTCGGCTTCCGAACCGACGGCCCAGAAGTGCAGCGTCTCGACCTGGGGTTCGCGCTGCCCGCAGGCGCTCAAGCAAAGCGCCAGCGCGAAGGCGAGCGCGCGCCTCAGCCCAGCCATCCGCCGGTGAAGCCCGCACGCACCAGGCCGCGACGAATCACGGAATCGTTCTGCATCAGTCGCCAGATGAGTCCACTGCGGTAGTTCTCGATCATCGCCACGATGGGTCCTTGCGTCAGCCCATAATAGCGCGAGTCAACCCAGCCCAGGTCGCCGACCCTTCGACCGCTCAGCAACTGAACCTCGAACTTGAAACTCGGGTTGTAGCAGTCGACGAAGCCGTAGTCGGTGTAGATCACCGACCCGTAGCGCTGGTACATCGCGGATACGGCGGGCATGACGAGCTCGGGAGCGAACGGCAGGCAGCCGAGCGTGGCGCTGACCGACAGGGTGCCGTCATCGATCTGGTCCTGCGCGTGCAGGTAGACGCCGCGCGCGGCGTAGGTGTGGAAGCGCGCGTTCGCGCCGCGATACACGAGCATGCCGTCGTAGGGGCCGTCGCATGCGCTCAATCCCCACACGTCGGGGCCGTAGCCTTCCCAGCCCATCGGGTTCGCGATCGCGTAGGCGCGCTGTGACAGGACGGCTCGCCGGCTGTTCTCGAAATAGTCGAAACCCCTGGCGCTCATGTAGGCGTCGTTGATGCCCCGGAGGTTCACCCACACCTGCGTGAACTGATGCGCGAACAGCGCACCGAAGGTCAGGTGTTCGACGCCCATGATCGTGCCCCAGCTGCTGCTGTAGCCGCTCGTCCACGCCGCCCAGGAATCGGGACCGACCGGATGCGACGTCGAGCCGAGCGCCAGCAGATAGACGAACATCGCCTCGTTGTAGCCGATCCAGTCGGCGCTGAGGAACCCGGTCTCGGGCCGCCAACCCATGCAGATGCCGGGGCCATTCGCCTGCATCCAGTTCCAGTCGGCGCGATCGCAGACGAGGTCGGCCAGCGAGCGGATCTCCGTTTCATCCGGGCCGGCGCCGTTGAAATACTGGCCGCAGGAACGCAAGCCCATGAACAGCAGCGCGCTGTCCACCGTGGAGAGCTCCGAGTTGGCAAAGCGTGTGCCGGTGGCTGCGTCCAGGAAGTGATAGAAAAAGCCCTTGTGCCCCGCCATGCCGCTGCCATCCGGCCCCTGCGGCGCATCGCGCAGGAATTGCAGCCAGCCGCGTACGCGTTGCGCGGCTTCTGCGCGCGTGACCCAGCCGTGCTCGACGCCGACCGGCACGGCCGTGAACGCGAAGCCCATCGACGCGATGCTGACCGGTGCGGGGTCGGGCGTCAGGTCGGGCGCGAGCCCGCGCGCGACTTCGGTGGTCTGCCAGAAATAGTTGAACGTGCGCCGTTGCGTTTCGCTGAGCAGGGCATCGGCCGACAGCGGCGGCGGCGCGGGCAGTGTCGACGCGCCGCCGGGTGCATGGCGGCTGCGCCCGGCGCACGCGGCCAACAGGCCTGTTGCCGCCGCGCGCTGCAGGAACCCACGGCGGTTCATGCGCTGGGCGCCTTGCAGTGGCGATCGATGAACTGCTGGTGCATCGGCATCGCCTCGACGCAGCTGGCGACGACCGATTTCACGTGGTTGACGAACGCGCGCAGGTCCGCATCGCTCATCTGGTTGACCATCGGATGCCACCCGGCAGGCACGATGCGCTGGCCAAGCATCACCTGTACCCAGCTGACCTGGCCGAACAACTCGTCGCCGCGGCGGAAGTAACGCCCGCCGTCCTTGAACAGGTCGATCGTGGCGCGCAGGTCGTCGGGTATCGGCATCGTGCGGCAATAGTTCCAGAACGGTGAATCGGCGCGCTCGGTGGCGTGGTAATGCAGGATCAGGAAATCGCGTATCCGCTCGAACTCGAGCGCCGCGATCTCGTTGTAGCGATCGATGATCACCGGCGTGATGCCCTCGGTCGGGAACATCAGCACGAGCCGACCAATCGCGGACTGGATCATGTAGATGCTGGTCGATTCGAGCGGCTCCATGAAGCCGCCCGCCAGGCCGACCGCGAGCACGTTCTTGTTCCAGATCTTGCGCCGGCGTCCCGTCGTGAATCGCAGCTGGCGTGGTTCGGCCAGCGCCTTGCCGTCGAGGTTCTTGAGCAATATCGAGGCGGCCTCGTCGTCGCTGATGAACTTGCTCGAATACACGTGGCCGTTGCCGGTGCGGTGCTGCAGCGGAATGCGCCATTGCCATCCGGCCGTGCGCGCGGTCGAGCGCGTGTACGGCGTCGGCGGCCCGACGCTTTCGCAGGGCACGGCCAGCGCGCTGTCGCAGGGGAGCCAGTGCGTCCAGTCTTCGTAGCCGGTGTGCAGCGCGCCTTCGATCAGCAGGCCGCGAAAGCCCGAGCAGTCGATGAACAGGTCGCCCGCGATGACCTCGCCGCTCTCCAGCACGAGGGATTCGACGTAACCATCGGTTGGCCGCAACTTGACCTCGCGCACCTTGCCTTCGGTGCGCACGACGCCGCGCGCCTCGGAGTAGCGGCGCAGGTAGCGCGCGTACAGGCCTGCATCGAAGTGGTATGCGTAGGCCACCTCGGACAACGGCGAACCCTTCGGCGCATCGGTAGCCGAGACCATGAATTTCCCGCGCGGCGCCGCCAGCGTGTTGAGCGAATAGTCGCCGAGATCGTCGGCCCATCCGTTGCTGCGGGCGCGCAGCCAGTATTGGTGGAAGGGCACCGAACCCAGGTCATGCCCCAGCGTGCCGAAGCCGTGGATGTAGGTGTCGCCGATCTGCCCCCAGTCCTTGAACTGGATGCCGAGCTTGAACGTGCCCTGGGTTTCGCGCACGAACTCGGCTTCGTCGACCTCGAGCGACTTGTTGTAGTAGGAAAGGTGCGGGATCGTCGCCTCGCCGACGCCGACAGTGCCGATTTCCTCGGACTCGATCAGCCGTATCGAATACGACTTGCCGAATGTCTTGGCCAGCGCGCTGGCCGCCATCCAGCCCGCCGTGCCGCCGCCGACGATAACGATATTCTTTATCACTCGACCTACCCCTGAAAAGGACAAAGCCCGCGCAGGCGGGCTTTGTCCGTTGGTTGGCCTTGAAGGCCGTTGCTAGCCCGCGGTACTCGTTCCCGCAGTTACCACTTCACGCCCGCGGTCAACTTGAAGGTCCGTGGCACGCCCACGATCGGACCCGTCTTGTTGTATTGCGGTGAGTTCGGCGGATTCCAGCTGGCCGAGCCCGAGTCGAAGTTCGACGAATCGAAGGCATTGAGCACATCCGCGCGGATGTAGGCGCTCATGTTCTTCGGCAGGTCGAAGCTCTTGGTCGTCTGCAGGTCGAGCGTCCGGTAGCCGATCCGTTGGTCGAACGTTGCAGCCGCCGGGTAGGCGTTCGTGCCGAACGCATTGCACGTCTGTCCGGCGGCCGCTCCGAGCTGGCCGCAGCCGAGGATCGTCGTGTACGGGATCGGCGAGGCCAACGTCAGCTTGGCCGCAAACGTCAGGCCCCAGGGCCCGTCGATACTGCCCGTCGCCACCAAGCGGTGCTTGGCCACGGCGTTGGACAGCGTGAACGGGTAGTCCGCAATGTTCGGCAGGTCGAACGCGTAGCTGTCGGTGTACAGCCGGTTCTGCTTCGCATTGGTGTACGTGTACGCAATCGTCGCACTCCAATGCGATTCGCGCGTGTACGGCTTCTCGGCCTCGACGAGCAGCTGCGTGGTCCTCGTCTTCTGGCCGTTCTGCCACAGCACGAGGTTGCTCTGCAGTTGCGCCGGAGCGGCCGAGCACCACTGTGCCGGCGCGCCACCCCAGGCCACGCCGCAGCCTGCCGCGGCAAAGCTGCCGTCGGCGTAGCGGTTGCCGAGCACGCCGATCAGGCCTTCGTAGCTGTTGATGCGCACCAGCGTCGCGCTCGTGTTCCAGTCGCCGAGCTTGTTGCGCATGCCGACGCTGAACTGGTCGGAGTAGGGCACCTTCAGGTGGTTCGGGAACAGGTTCGCTTCTCCGCCCGGGGCGCCCAGCCCCTGCAGGTTGGCGGCGTTGAGATACTTGGGATCCCAGACGACGCATCCGACCGGGTTGGCCGCCGCGTCAGCCGGATTGACGCACTGGTTGAAGCTGTAGCCGCCGCCGGTGAAGTTGACGGTCGGCTCCGACAACGCATTCTTCGAATTCTCGAGCTGCAGCTTGTCGAACAGGTTGCGGTCGTAGGCGCGGCCGACGCCGCCGAACACGACGTGCTTTTCATCGCCCGCGATGTCGTAGGAGAAGCCGAGACGCGGAGCGATTTCACCCTTTGGCGGATGACGGTTGTGGCCGTTGCTGATGTAGTCGCTGATGTTGATGCCGCCCTTGGCCAGCGCATCCGCATACGTCTCGCCCGGGGTCGGGCGAGGCAGCTGTCCGTCGGACGTGCCCGGTACGCCGGGGCAATTCGGAGCCAGGTCGGGCGGACCGCAATGCACGACGCCCGGATCCGGATAGGCCAGCTTCAGCGAATCGAGGATGCGCTGCAGCGTCACGTACTTCTCGAAGGACGGCGTGACTTCGTAGTCCCAACGAACGCCCAGGTTGAACGTCAGGTGCTGGTTGACCGCCCAGTCGTCCTGCAAATAAATGCCGAACTGCTTGTTGTCCGATTTCGCGGTCAGCGGCAAGCCGTAGTTGACCTTGCCGAACACAGCCTGGAACGGCGTGGCGGACGTGCCGTTCGCGTCGACCGCGTAGTAGTAGTGGGCCGCATCCGATCCGTCGCGCGCGACGAGTTGCACGGCCTTGAACTTGAAGCCGGTCTTGATCGTGTGCGAACCGTGCCAGTCGATGGCGCTGAACGTCAGGTCGTCCTGGATGCCGGTGCCGTCCTGGTGCTTGTCGGTGTACTGGCGCGGGTCGGCGCCATTGATCGTGATGATGTCCTGGCGGAACTGGTTGTTCGCACCGAAGTACGTGTACGTGATGGCAGGGTCGCTGCTCAGCGGCGACGGGTTGTCGACCGTCTTCTCGTAGAGCGCCATCAGTTCGTTGACCCAGCGATCGGCGCTGTGCTGCCAACGCAGGTTCACGCGGGTTTCATCGTTCTTGAAATTGAAACCACCGGAAACCGCGACATTGCCCGAGCCGCCCTGCACCTCGGTCTCACGGCGGATCTTCGTGCTCAGTTCAACGCGGTCGCGGTCGCTGGGCTCCCAGTCCAACTTGGCGAAGTACAGGTCTTCCTTGAAGGGCGTGGTGCTGGGGCCGAATTGCGAGAACACGCCGGGCGGCAGCAAAGTCGCCAGCGGAATGCCGGCCAGGCTGCCATCGGGCGAAACCACCGCCGGGAGCGAGAAGTCCTTGTGCTCCCAGGTCACGAAGTAGTGCAGCATGTCCTGGATGATCGGGCCGCCGACGGCCATGCCGTACTCTTCGTTCGTCGACTTCACCTTCGTGCCGCCCGCCGCGGTTTCCGAAGGGGTCGCCGAACGGAGCTTCTCGTTGGTGTAGTCACCGAAGATCTCGCCGTGGAGCTGGTTCGTGCCCGACTTCGTCTGCGCCGTGATGGCCGCGCTCGAAATCTGGTCGTACTCGGCCTTGTAGTTCGACGTGATGACCTTGTATTCGCCGATGGCGAGCTGCGGGAACGGGTTGCCCGGGTCGCCACTGCCATTCGGGCCGGACTGGCCGGCGATACCGCCGGTCTTCACGTAGTTCTTCTGGCCGACGCCGTCGATGAACACGTTGATCGAGCTGTTGGACTGTGCGCCGCTCTGGATCGAGGTGTTGCCCTTGGCATCGACGCTGAACACCATGCCCGGCACGGTGTCGGCAAACTCGAGGAAGTTGCGCGTGATCTGCGGCGTGGTTTCGATCTGGTGGAGCGATACGGTCGCGCCGATTTCAGAAGTCTTCGTTTCAACCAGGCGGGTCGCCCGCACGATCACCTCTTCGAGCGTCGCGCCGGCCGCTTCGGCCGTGCCAGCGGTCAGGTCGAGTGTCGTGGTGGATGCGACGGACAGCGTCACGGTCTGTTCCGTGCCGGCGCCGGCGTCGATGCGCCAGGTGCCCGGCTGCAGGCCGAGCAGCGTGTACTTGCCGTCGGCGCCCGCAGTGGTGCGGCGCGATGCGCCAGTCTCGACGTTCTTCGCCGTGATCTGGGCATTGGCCGCGGCCATGCCTTTCACGGTGGCATCGGCGGTCTGCGCCCAGCCGGCGGTGGGCACTACCACTGCCGACACCAGCGCCGAGGCAATGGCCGGGCCGTACAGTTTGTGGTGACGTTGCGTTCGCTTCTTCATTTCCGATTCCCCGTGTTGGAAATAACCCCAGTCATCAATTCAAGCCAGTCAATCAGTGCGGCACGCGATGGCACGACTCGCGGATCACCAGTTGCGTGCCCAGCGTATGGCGCATGGGTTTCACGCTCGTTGGCTCGTCGATCGTGCGCGCGAGCTCCTCGAGCGCCTGGCGCCCGAGCTCGGTCGTCTGCGCGCGCACGGTCGTCAGCGGCGGGCTGACATAGCGCGCGATTGGAATGTCGTCGAATCCCGCGATCGCCACGTCGGCCGGGCAGTGGAGCCCGGCGTCGCGCAACGCGAACAGGCAGCCGATGGCCATCATGTCGTTGGCCGCGAAGACCGCATCCGGGCGCGGCGTCATGGACGCGATCTTTTGCCCGGCGATGTATCCCGATTCCTCGGTGAAATTGCCGGGCAGCACGAGCGCCTTCGCGGCCAGCGTGCGCCCGAGCGCGGCCTGGAAACCACGCAGGCGTGCGGCCGATTCGTAGTTGCCTTCCGGGCCCGCGATGTGCGCGATGTATTGGTGGCCTTGCGCGCGCAGGTGTTCGACCATCGCCTTCGCGCCGCCGAAATCGTCGATGACGAATGCGGTCGCGCGTGCGGCGTCGCCCGGCGAATTCAGCAACACGGCGGGCAGCATCGGCGGCAGCGCGTCATCGAGCGAGTGCGCATCGAGATAGGGCGACATGACCAGGACGCCATCGACACGGCCGTTCATCGCGCGCAGGGCCAGCGCGGCTTCGCCGGCATCGCCGTGCGAACTGGAAACCAGCAGGTGCAGTCCGCGCAGTCGCGCAGCGCGATCGATGCCGCGGATCAGTTCCGAAAAGTATTCGCCGTGGATATCGGGCAACAGCACGCCGATCGTGTGCGTGCGGCGGGTGATCAGGCTGCGTGCGGCTTCATGCGGCGTGTAGCGCAAATGCTGCGCAGCGCGCAGCACGCGCTGGCGAGTCGGTTCGGTGACCGCGCCAGTGTTGTTCAATACACGGGATACGGACGCGGTGGACACGCGCGCGCGTATCGCCACGTCCTTGATCGTTGCCGCCAACAATTCCCCCAATGTCCCGGCCTCGTTTCATGTAAGCGTTTACCAGCGAGAAAGTAAACGCTTACGAGCGATGGTAGTGGCCGAAACGTGACGCTGTCAATGCACGATTGTTGTATTTAAGACACGGCATGGCAATGTTAGCGCTCCCCTTCCTGCGGTTAGCGGCCGATGTTGAGTTCGGCCGGCTTGCCGTGCGCCGAATCCGGGCTGATCCAGATCCGGACGGCGGCCGGCTCCGCGCTGAAATGCTGCTGCGCATCCCACAGTGCGAGCGCTTCGGGGCCGAGTTCAAAGCTCACGCGCTTCGTTTCGCCCGCNGCCAGCGGGACGCGCCGGAANCCGGCCAGCGCGCGCACCGGCTGCGCGACGCTCGTGCCGCGCAGCGACACATAGAGTTGCACGGTCTCGACGCCGGGGCGCGACCCGGTGTTCGTGATATCGGCACTGGCGGTCAGCACCGCTTTGCGCGCGCCGCCGGTGGGCACCGCGGCCTGCAGCGCGCGATTCAGCGTACCGGCGCTCAAGTCGTGCGTGCTCAACTCCACCGCGCCGTAGCCGTAGTTCGTGTAGGACAAACCGAAGCCAAACGGAAACTGCGGGCTGTTCTGCTGGTCGATGTAGCGCGAGACATATTTATCGTCGCCACCGCCAGCCGCGGGCTGCGTCAGGTCGAAGTTGCCCGCCGGNCGACCCGTATTGAGCGCGTTGTAATAGAGAGGCTCCTGGCCAACGCTTCGCGGCCAGCTCACGACGAGCCGTCCGCTCGGATTCGATTCGCCATACAGCGTGTTGGCGAGCGCGGGGCCCGCCTGGATGCCCGGGAACCAGGCGGCGATGACGGCGGGCACATGCTCGAAGGCCCAAGGCGCCATGATCGGGCGGCCGCTAAAAACAATGAGTACCACCGGCTTGCCGGTGGCGACGATCTTTTCGAGCAGTTCCTGCTGGCGACCCGGTAGCACCGGCGATGAACGCGAGGCCGCCTCGCCGGTCATCGAGCCGGCGTCCTCGCCGAGCGCAAGGATCGTCACGTCGGCTTTCGCGGCGGTGGCGGCCGCGTTGGCGATATCGGCGTCCGTTCCATCGAGCACGCCGGTGCCATGGGCGCGCAGCAGGTGCTGCTCGCCGATGCGTGCGGCGAGCGCCGCGTGGAGCGAGGCCACGTCCTGCTCGCGGCCGAGGCCTGCCCACGAGCCCAACATGCTCGGCGAATCGTCGGCGAGCGGACCGATCAGCGCGATGTCGTGCACGTCGGCGGACAAGGGCAGCAACGCCGCGCCGTTCGCCGCCGGCGCGTTCTTCAGCAAGACCAGCGAGCGTTCGGCGGCGGTGCGTGCGAGCGCCACGGCTTCCGGCCGCAGCATCGCACCGGCTTCCTGCGATTCGTCGACGTACGGGTGATCGAAGAGGCCCAGCGCGAACTTGAGCCGCAGCACGCGTCGCGCGCCTTCATCGATGCGCGCCATCGGCACCTGGCCGCTGCGCACCAGGCCGGCCAAGTGATCGTGGTAAAGGCTGGCGGCCATGTCCATGTCGACGCCGGCGAGGAACGCCTTCTTGGCCGCGGTGGCGCCGTCGTTGGCAATGCCGTGCGCCATCAGCTCTGCGACCGACGTCCAGTCGCTGTCGACGACGCCGCGGAATCCCCATTCCTTGCGCAGCACCTGCGTCAGCGTGAACGGATTCGCGGAAGAGGGCACGCCATTGAGTGAATTGAACGCGCTCATGATCGTGGCGCTGCCCGCGTTGACCGCGGCATGGAACGGCGGCAGGTAGAACTGGCGCAGCGTGTGTTCGGAGATCTCGGTGGTGTTGTAATCACGGCCGCCCTCGGCGGCGCCGTAGCCGACGTAGTGCTTCGCGCAGGCCGCGATGCTATCGGGCGCATCGAGCTGCTCGCCCTGGTAGCCGCGCACATACGCTGCCGCCATCGCCGAGCCGAGGAACGGGTCTTCGCCCGCGCCCTCGGCCATGCGGCCCCAGCGCGCATCGCGCGCGATGTCGACCATCGGCGAGAACGTCCATCGGATACCGGTTGCAGACGCTTCGCGCGCCGCAACCCGCGAGGCCTGCTCGACGAGCCCGGGGTCCCAGGTCGAGGCGAGGCCCAGCGGAATCGGGAATTCGGTGCGGAATCCGTGGATGACATCGAGCCCGAACACGACCGGGATGTGCAGCCGTGATTTCTCGACGGCGACATGCTGGTACGCGTTGGTTTCACGCGCNGTGGAGATGTTGAACAGCGCGCCGATCTGCCCGTGGGCGAGCATGTCGTTGTAGTCGGTGCGCCCCGTGCCGGGGCCGGTGGGCTGGCCGGCCGAGTATTGCGCCAGCTGCCCGATCTTTTCCTCGAGCGTCATTTTCTTCAACAGCGCCTCGACCTTCGCATCGATGCGCGGATCGTAGATGCCGGTGCGCAGCGGCACGGGCGAGGCCGCCGGCGCACTGTCGGCCAGCGCGTGCATCGGCAGCAAGAGCATCAACGCAACAATTGGGGTCGCGGTACGCATTGTCGTTGTCCTGGTGGGCCTGGGGTGAAAGCGCAACTTTACCGTGTGGTAAACGTTTACATGATGCTATTGCGTGGCCGGCGGCGGTGTCAATGCGCTTCCGTCAGCGCTTGAGGCAGGCCGAGGTGCAGATCGCGTGCGCCACATAGCCCGCGGCGGTCGCGAAAGCCCGGCCCGCGAAATCCATGTTTGCGGTGACCGGATCAATGCCCTCCGAAATAATTCCGCCATCCCAGGGGCTTGCGAGCAGGATTTCCGCCGCGCGATCGTGCGAGCGTTTCAGCAGCAGTTCGTCGGCGATCACCCATGAGGTCGTGAACGGTAGGCGATAGCTCCCGGGCAGGCCGTAGTGCGTGCCGGAGTACGAATACGGGTAGTGGGTCGAGTGCAGCCAGTCGAAGGTGCGGCGGAACAGCGGATCATCCTCGGCGATGAAGCCAAGCGCCGGCAGTTTCAGCAGCGAACCCGGCGGAATATCGGTGGTCGCGTAGTTCGTGCCATCGGTCGCCGAAGCGAAGATGGCGCCGCCGGCGCCGGGCGCCGTGTCCGTCACCATGTGCTCGAGGATCGCGGCGTGCAACGCCGACGCACGGCGCTTCAGGTCGGTCGACGCCGCGCCATCGTGCAGCGCGTTGAACAGCGCCGACAAGTCGAGCAAGGCCCGCCAACTGAGCACGTTGTCGTAGGTGAGGAAGGGCAGTTTCTGGAACTCGTCCTGCGAATCCTGCAGAGATGAGTACAGGCCGGTGCCCGCGTCGAAACGCCCGAGCAGTCGATCGCGCAGCGTCAGCAGCGCAGCGCGGTGCGCGGATACGAACGCGACATCGCCGGTGGCGCGCAGGTACGACCCCAACGCAATCACCGGTGCGACCGCTTCGTCGAGTTGGAAGCCATCCTCGAGCACGACGCCATCGATGAAGCGGCTGTGCGTGCCGGCGTTGCGAAGCTGCAGCGTCAGGGCGTACTCGAGCGCGTCGCGCGCCAGCGCCGGGTCGACATCGAGCAAGGCCGGAAAGCTCCACAGCATCGCGTCGCGATCCCAGTATGCCGCCGACACGTAGTAGCGCGGACTGCGCGAAGTGACGCCGACGAACTGCTCGGTGTCGATCGCGCGGCCCCACGCGTACAGCGCCGTGAACAGGAAATTGCGGTTCATCAGCAGGTCGAGGTCGGCGCGCCCGGTCGTGCGCGTGCGGGCGTGGCACCATGCGGCCGCGGCCGAAACGATGGCATCCGAGCCGGAGCGATCGAGCATTTCGCGCAGTGCGCGCGCGTTGTGCGCGGCGCTGAACTCCTCGACGCCCGGCGCCAGCACGTACAGCGCTTCGGTGCTCTGGCCGGGCTGCAGCACGATTGCGTGTGCCGCGTCGGCTTGCGGCGAGAGTGACAGCGGTGGCATGGCGGTCGTGGCAGTCGATCCGGGATGCACGAGCGCCCAGGCGAACTGCGTGTCGTTCGTGATGTAACTGAACGCCTCGCCGGGTTCGACCCACGGCGACGGCCCGACCGTACGCTCGCCGCGCAGTGCGACCGGCACGTACGTCACGCGGCTCAAGCGTCCGAACGAGGCCCTGACGCCCAGCGTGACGGGCACGGCGACCGCGCGATGGTTCGTCGCGGTCAATCGCAGGAAGGCCGCGCGATAACCGTTCGGTGCGCACCAGGTCAGCGTCAGCTCGAGCCCGTCGATGGACTGCTGCGCCTGCGGAATCCAGTATTCGAGCAGCTGCCATTGGGGATCGCGCCAGGGCAACGGCTTGCCGTCCGCTTCGAAGTACGGCTCCAGCACGGGACGCGCCGATTCGCCGCTCGCCTGCAGCAGGCCGCGGTCGCGCATCGACAGCGCATTGAACGTGACCAGCGCGCCGTCGCTCGCGCGGATGTCGGGGAGCGACAGCCACTCGTTGCCGGTTGCGATCACGTCGTCGGATCGCAAATGCAGGACTACGGTTCGCGGCGCGTCGGCGGCGTTGGCCCACGCGGAAACGAACAGTGCGAGCAACAACAAAATACGGTGCATGGTGCTTACCTTCGGGCGCCGATTATGGCACCTTGCGTCCCATGCGCATCCTGAATTGGTTTTGTCCGCTCGTCGCTTGCGCGTTGCTGGCGGGCTGCGCCCAGCAGAAATGGTCGCTTGCCGAAGGCCAGCACCCGCAGGCCTATTCAGCCCAGGTCACGCAGGTCGTCGCGGGAAAATTCCTGCTGTTCCTGCCGGCCGGTTTCANCGCGCATGCCAGGACGCGCTATCCGTTGCTGATTTTCCTGCACGGTTCCGGCGAGGCGGGCGATGACCTCGAGAAAGTGAAAGCGCACGGACCGCCTGAAATCGTGGCGTCCCGTGCCGATTTCCCGTTCATCGTCGCGTCGCCCCAGGCCGCAACCGGGTCGATGTTCGATCCGGTCGCATTGAACGTCATGCTCGACGAACTGCTGGCGCGCTTGCCCATCGACAAGGATCGCGTCTACCTGACGGGCCTCAGCCTCGGCGGCATCTGGAGCTACGGCTGGGCCGTCCGCAACCCGGAGCGCTTCGCCGCGATCGCGCCCGTGTGCGGTCGGTGGGAACCGGAGGATGCCTGCAAGCTGAAGGACATGCCGATCTGGGCTTTCCACGGCGCGCTCGATGATTCGGTGCCGATCGATGACGACAAGGCGATGGTTGCGGCGATCAATGCCTGTGGCGGCCATGCGAAGCTGTCGGTGTATCCGGAAATCGGCCACGACGTCTGGGATGTCGCCTACGGTGACCCCAAGCTCTACGAGTGGCTGCTGCAGCAACGTCGGCCGGCGCGCACGAAGTAGGGCGGGCTGAAGCAATGTGCCTGATCCTGGTCGCGTGGCGAGTGCAACCGAATTTTCCCTGCGTCGTGGCCGCCAACCGCGATGAGTTCTTCGGCCGGCCCACCGCGGAAGCCGATTGGTGGCCGGGCGATGCCGGCATCCTCGCGGGCCGCGACCTGCAGGCGGGCGGCACCTGGCTCGGCGTGACGCGCGGCGGGAGATTTGCGGCGCT
>JGI24770J26754_10002219_pt1 | contig 13461 bp, 9 predicted proteins | sample LakOneMetagenome_FD_26754 | JGI IMG/M metagenome (IMG submission 26754) | reverse complement strand
CCATGCGCGTGCGCACCGAGCGATGCCGTCCGATCGGCTCGTCGATCGTGCCCCCGGCGGTGGGCTTGCCGAAGCACAATGCCAGGTAGCCGCGCGCGATCTCGCGCCGCTGCAACATGCCGACCAGCGCATGGTGCACCTCGGGCGTGCGCGCCACGACGAGCAGCCCGCTCGTGTCCTTGTCGAGCCGATGGATGAGCCCGGCGCGCGGCACGAGCGCCAGCGACGCATCGTGCGCGAGCAGCGCATTCTGGAGCGTGTGCGCCGGATTGCCGGCGCCCGGGTGCACGACCAGCCCGGCCGGCTTGTCGATGACGATCAGCGCCTCGTCCTCGTGCACGATGCGCAGCGCGATGGGCTCGGGCGCGACGGCCGTATCGGCGGTGAATTCCGCCTGCACGCGCGCCCGCTCCCCGCCATTCAGGCGTGCGCGCGGCGCCACGACGCGTCCATCGAGCAGCACGGCGCCCGCCTTGATCCACTGTTGCAGGCGCGCACGCGAATACTGTGGAAGCGCGGCGGCCAGCGCCGCATCGAAGCGCTCGCCCGCGGCTGCCGCGGGCATTTCGAGCTCGTGAACGCGGAACTTGGCGGGCATGGCGTGGTCGCAGCTGCGTCGGGTTTATTCGCTATACTGGCGCTTTCGCGTCGCAGGGTACACCGTGGCAGTCAGCAAGGTCTCCATTCCCAGGGTTTCGCGCCGCCCTGCCGTCGTTGTCGCGTCGCTACTCACTGCCACCGTCGCCCTGGCCGGATGCGCGCACCACCGCGCGCGCGACATGAACCGCTTCACGGCCGAAGGCCTTTACAAGGACGCCCGCAAGGCGCTCGGCGCCAGTGACTACGAACTCGCGGTGCGCGACTACGAAGCCCTGACGGCGCGTTATCCGTTCACCGACCAGGCCCGCCAGGCACGCCTCGACATCATCTACGTGTACTACCGCAAGGGCGAGAACGAAGCCGCCACCGACGCGGCCGAGCAGTTCCTGCGCGAGAATCCGACGCACCCGCGCATCGACTACGCCTGGTACATGAAGGGCCTGATCGACTACGAAAAGACGCCGTGGGCGTTCGAGCGCTGGTTCGGTGTCGACACGGCCAAGCGCCCGCCGGCTTCGCTGGAATCATCGATCACGGCGTTCACGACCGTGGTCAAGCAGTTCCCGAAGAGCGAGTACGCGCACGACGCGCAGCGCCGCCTGGTCTACCTGCGCAATCGCCTGGCCGAGTACGAGATCAACGTGGCGCGCTACTACCTGAAGCGCGGCGCCTACGATGCCGCCGCGCAGCGCGCGCAACGCACGATCGAGCAGTACGACGGCGCGCCGGCCGTGCAGGACGCGCTCGAGATCATGATCGAGTGCTACAAGCAGCTCGGCATGAAAGACCTCCAGGCCAACGTCGAGAAGGTCTACCAGGCCAACTACCACGAAGACAGCCGGCGCGACACGCGCAACCACCGCTGGTGGCACTTCTGGTGACACGCGCGCTCGCGCGGCCAGCTGGTGCTACCGCCTGTACCCGCTCGTAATCGGATAGCGCCAGTCGCGTCCGAATGCACGCCGGCTGACGCGCACGCCCGGCGGCGCCTGGCGCCGCTTGTATTCGTTTCGCTGCACCAGGTTGAGGATTCGCGTCACGACCGCGCGCTCGAAGCCGCGCGCGCAGATTTCGTCGACCGACAGGTCTTCCTCGATGAATGCCTCGAGGATCGGATCGAGCACCGCGTACGGCGGCAGTGAGTCGGTATCCTTCTGCCCGTGCCGGAGTTCGGCGGTCGGTTCGCGCTCGATGACGCGCGCGGGAATGGCCGGCGACGCCGGCGGCGCCAATGAATTGCGGTAGTGCGCCAGCCGGTACACGAGCAACTTGCTGCAGTCCTTGATCGGCGCGAATCCGCCATTCATGTCGCCGTAGAGCGTTGCGTAGCCCACCGCCATCTCGCTCTTGTTGCCGGTCGTCAGCAGCATGCGCCCGGTCTTGTTCGAGATCGCCATCAGCAGCAGGCCACGCGTGCGCGCCTGGATGTTCTCTTCGGTCGTGTCGGGCTCGCGCCCCGCGAATTCCGTGGCGAGCGCAGCCAGCGTCGCCTCGAACATGCCCTCGATCGGTATCGTGCTGATCGGCACGCCCAGCGTGCGGGCCTGCGCGGTGGCGTCTTCAATGCTCATCTGCGAGGTGTAGCGCGAGGGCATCATGACGACCTGCACGCGTTCGGGCCCCAGCGCATCGACGGCGATCGCCAGCGTCAAAGCCGAATCGACGCCGCCCGACAACCCCATGACGACGCCGGGAAAGCCGTGTTTCTGCACATAGTCGCGCACGCCGAGCACCAGGGCCTTGTACACGCTGGCCTCGACGCTGAGCATCGGCGCGATTTCACCCGCGATCGGCACGGCCTTGCCCGCGCGCCGCTCGAACTGCACGCGATACAAGTCGTCCGCGTAGGCAGGCGCGCGCATGACGACTTGTCCTTGCGCGTCCATGACGAAGGAGTTGCCGTCGAACACCAGTTCGTCCTGTCCACCGCACAGGTTCAGGTACACGACCGGAATGCCGGTGTTGCCGACGCGTTCGCGCACGGTGCGTTCGCGCACCTCCTGGCGATTGACCTCGAACGGCGAGGCGTTGATGACCAGCAGCAATTCGGCGCCGGCTGCACGCGCGCGCCGCGCCGGCTCGGCCTCCCAGATGTCCTCGCACACCAGCAGGCCGACCTGGAAACCCTGGCATTCGAACACGGCCGGCTCGCCGCCGGCGGTGAAATAGCGCTTCTCGTCGAACACCTGGTAGTTCGGCAGGCAGGACTTGCGGGTCAGCGCGAGCCGACGTCCGTCGCGATACACGGCCGCGCTGTTGTAGATGCGCGCGCCGTCGTATTCCGGAAAGCCCAGCACCATGCCGATGTGCGGCACGGCTTCGAGCCCCTGCAGCGCGCGCTCGATCTGGATGCGCAACCCGCGGTGGAACAGCAGGTCTTCGGGCGGGTAGCCCGACAGCGTCAATTCCGGGAACAGCACCAGGTCCGCGTGGAATTCATCGCGGGCGCGCGTCGCGGCGGCCAGCGCACGCGCCAGGTTGCCCTGCACGTCGCCGACCAGCAGGTTGATTTGCGCGAGCGCCAGCGTCAGGCGCGGTGTGGCGTTCATCAGGCTCCGCTAGCGGCGACGGCGGCTCGTCGATTGCCGGCGCCCCGGCCGGCCGCCGGACTTGCGCTTCGCGGCGCGTTTCACCGCACGATTCACGGTGCGTTTGACGGCGCGCTTCACTTTCCGCTTCGCGGCCGGTTTCGCGCGTCGCTTGGGTCGGCTCACGACCGGCCGCGGCGCGATGTGCGCGGCGCGCGCACGCGCGCTGCGCGAACGCCGCAGCGCCTCGGCCATCGCGCTGCCGAGTTCAGCCGGCGACTTTACGGTGCGCACGCCGGCCGCTTCGAGCGCGCGGAACTTGTCGGCTGCCGTGCCTTTGCCGCCGGCGATCACGGCGCCGGCGTGGCCCATGCGCTTGCCGGGCGGCGCGGTGACGCCGGCGATGTAGGCCACGACTGGCTTGCTGACAAAACGGCGGATGTGCTCGGCCGCCGCTTCTTCATCGCTTCCGCCGATCTCGCCGACCATGACGATGCCTTCGGTCTGCGGGTCGCGCTCGAACAGCTCGATGACGTCGATGAAATTCATGCCGCGCACCGGATCGCCGCCGATGCCGACGCAGGTGCTCTGGCCGAGGCCGTTGCCGGTGGTCTGGAACACGGCCTCGTACGTGAGCGTGCCCGAGCGCGAGACGATGCCGACGCAGCCGGGCTTGTGGATGAAGCCCGGCATGATGCCGATCTTGCATTCGCCGGGCGTGATGACGCCGGGGCAGTTCGGGCCGACGAGCCGCGTGCCGGTGCCGGCCAGCACTGCCTTGACGCGCACCATGTCATTGACCGGCACGCCCTCGGTGATGCAGACGATCAGCTCGATGCCCGCCTCGGCCGCCTCGAGGATGCCGTCGGCCGCGAACGGCGCCGGCACGTAGATCATCGTGGCCGTCGCGCCGGTCGCCTTGACCGCGTCGCGCACCGTGTCGAACACAGGCAATCCCAGGTGTTTCTCGCCGCCGCGGCCCGGCGTGACGCCGCCCACCAGCTTCGTGCCGTAGGCGATGCTCTGCTCCGAGTGAAAGGTGCCCTGCTTGCCGGTGAAGCCCTGGCAGATCACCGCGGTGCGCTTGTTGACGAGGATGCTCATGGCGCCACCTTGCCGCCGCCAGCGGCTTTCGTCGGCGCACCACGCGCGGCGGCGACCACCTTGCGCGCGGCGTCGGTGAGGTCGCTCGCGCTGATGATCGACAGCGAGCCGCCGGCGAGCTTGGCGCGCGCCGCCTCGGCATTCGTGCCTTCGAGCCGCACGACCACCGGCACGCGCACGCCGGCGTCGCGCACTGCATCGATGATGCCCTCGGCGATCAGGTCGCAGCGCACGATGCCGCCGAAGATATTGACGAGGATCGCGCGCACCTTCGGATTCGACAGGATCAGCTCGAACGCCGTCGTCACGCGCGCCGCGGTCGCGCCACCGCCGACATCGAGGAAATTCGCCGGCGAACCGCCGTGCAGCTTGATCAGGTCCATCGTGGCCATCGCCAGACCCGCGCCGTTGACCATGCAGGCGATGTCGCCGTCGAGCGATACGTAGTTGAGGTCGTGCTCGCTGGCGATGCGCTCGGCCGGATCTTCCTGGCCCGCGTCGCGAAGCGCGGCCATCGCGCCTTGCCGGAACAGCGCATTGGCCTCGATGTCGAGCTTGCAATCGAGCGCGAGCAATTTGCCTTCGCGCGTGACGATCAGCGGATTGATCTCGATCAGGCTCGCGTCGCGCTCGTTGTACAGCCGATAGAGCGCCATCAGGATCGCCTGGAACTGCGCGAGCTCATCGCCCTTGAGCCCGATGCCGAAACCGAGTTGCCGGCATTGCCACGGCTGCAGCCCGGCTGCCGGATGGATCGTCACCGACAGGATCTTCTCCGGCGTGTCGTGCGCCACCTGCTCGATGTCCATGCCGCCCGAGGCCGATGCGACCACCGCAATGCGGCCCTTTTCGCGATTGAGCGTGAAGCTCAGGTACAGCTCACGCGCGATGTTCGAACCGGCCTCGACATACACGCGCTCGATCGGCAACCCGGAAGCGCCCGTCTGCTTCGTGACGAGCCGTTGTCCCAGCATGCCGGTTGCGGCCGCGCTGACTTCATCGATGCTGCGCGCCACCTTCACGCCGCCCGCCTTGCCGCGGCCACCCGCATGCACCTGCGCCTTGACGACCCACACGTCGCCGCCCAATGCGCGCGCGGCCGCTTCGGCTTCGCCCGCGTTGGCGGCGACCATTCCCTCTGGCACCGCGACGCCGTAGCTCGCGAGGATTTTCTTCGACTGGTATTCGTGCAGGTTCATCGGCGGGCCCGGATCGGAAGGTGCGGAATTGTCGCGGAAAGCCGCAACGGATGCTACCTTCACGGCATGAATTCCCCTCCGGATGCAGTCGCGGTCGGCGAGAGCACGCAGACCGATCTGGGCTGGCGCATCGTCGGGTTGACCAACCTCTACCGCCTGCTGTCGGTGGTCGTGCTGCTCACCGTGCACCTGCTGACGCAGCCGAACCCGACTTTCGGCAATTTCCTGCCGCGGCTGTTCGACACCGTGCTGGTGCTGTACTTCGTGCTGGCGGGGCTCCTCGCGTTCGCGGCCCGGCGCTATTGGCCGGGACGGCGCGCGCTGGTGCTGACGCATACGCTCGTCGATGCGACGGCGATCGCGCTGCTGATGCATGCGAGCGGCGGCGTCTCGAGCAACCTCGGCATCCTGTTCGTCATCCCGGTGGGTTCGATGGCGCTGCTCGCGGTCGGCCGCGAAGCGCTGGTGATCGCGGCGATCGCGGCGCTGGCGATCCTGGCGCAGCAGTTTGCCAGCCAGTTGGCCGGATTCTGCGGCACCGCCGACTACCTGCTGGCCGGCGTCATGGGCGTCATCATCTTCATGGTCGCGGCCTCGGCGTGGCCGGTCGCGAACCGCCTGCGCGAAAGCGAAGCGCAGGTGCGGCGCCAGGAAGTCGACCTGGCCAACCTCGCGCAGTTGTCGCAATACATCGTGCAGCGGCTGCGCGAAAGCATCCTGGTCGTCGACCCGACCGATCGCATCCGGCTGATCAACGAATCGGCGGCGGAGATACTCGGCGATGCCGCCGCGGTGCCCGGGGCGCTGCTCGGCGAGGTGTCGCCGCGGTTGCTGTACCTGCTGACCACCTGGCGCAGCTCGGCGGAGACGCGCCCGGGCGAGCCGCCGCACGGCACGTTCACGGCCGCCGACGGCGCGCGCGTCGTCGAGGCGCATTTTGCGCCGCTGGGCGCGGCCGAACCCGCGCCGATGCTGATCTTCCTCGAGGACACCAGCGCGCTGGCCGCACGCGTGCAGCAATCGAAGCTCGCGGCGCTGGGCCGGCTCACGGCCAGCATCGCGCACGAGATCAGGAACCCGGTCGGCGCGATGAGCCACGCGGCGCAGTTGCTCGGCGAATCGAGCCAGCTCACGCCCGCTGACCTGCGCATGACCGAGATCATGCGCAACAACGCGCAGCGCGTCAGCGCGATCATCGAGAACGTGCTGCGCCTGTCGCGCCGCGAGGCGCCACGCCCCGAGCGCATCACGCTGGCCGACTGGTGCGCGCGCTTCCGCGAGGAATTCTGCGCGACGACGCAGTGCGATCCGGCGCGCTTCCGGCTGCAGGTGTCGACGCCCGACCTCGAAACGACAATCGACGCGAGCCAGCTGCACCAGATCCTGTGGAACCTGTGCGAGAACGCGTTCAAGCACGGCGGCTCCGATGGCAGCGCCCCGGGCGTCGAGCTGGTCATCGCGCGCGTCGCGCGCTACGGGCGCGTCTGCCTCGAAGTCGCCGATCGCGGCCCGGGCGTGGCGCTCCCCGATGTCGAGCGCATCTTCGAGCCGTTTTTCACGCGCGGCACGCAAGGTACGGGCCTGGGATTGTTCTTGGCGCGCGAGCTCGCGGAGATCAACGGCGCGACGCTGCTGTACGAGGCGCGCAAGGGCGGAGGCAGCGTCTTCCGGCTCGTGTTCGCCGATTCCTCTCGTTGGGCCGCGGCGATGTTGCCCGGGGACCCCGCGCTGTGATTTTTGGCGAGCGGGCGGTTTAGAGTAGCGCCATGGGCAAACCCACGGTACTTATCGTCGACGATGAACCGGACCTGGTCGAACTGGTCAAGCTGACGCTCGAGCGCATGGAACTCGCGACCGCGGCCGCCGGCGACCTCGCCACCGCGCGCCGGATGCTCGGCGAGAAACGCTACGACCTGTGCCTGGCGGACATGCGCCTGCCCGATGGCGACGGGCTCGACCTGGTGGCGTGGATCGAGCAGAACCAGCCGCAGTTGCCCGTGGCGGTGATCACCGCGCACGGCAATGTCGAGACCGCGGTGCGTGCGCTGAAGGCCGGCGCCTTCGATTTCGTCTCCAAGCCGCTCGACCTCGGCGTGCTGCGCCGGCTCGTGTCGGTCGCGATCCGCCTCAGCGACGACAACGCGGGCGAAACCGCGCGGCTGGGCCCGCAGCTGCTGGGCAGCTCGCCGGCGATGGAAGCGCTGCGCGCGATGATCGCGCGCGTCGCGCGCAGCCAGGCGCCGGTGCATATCTCCGGCGAGTCGGGCACCGGCAAGGAACTGGTCGCGCGGCTGATCCACAGCAGTGGCGCGCGCCGTGACGGCAAGTTCATCCCGGTGAACTGCGGCGCGATTCCAACCGAACTGATGGAAAGCGAGCTGTTCGGCTACAAGCGCGGCAGCTTCACCGGCGCGGTCAGCGACAAGCAGGGACTCGTGCAGAGCGCCGAGGGCGGCACGCTGTTCCTCGATGAGGTGGCCGACCTGCCGCTGCACATGCAGGTCAAGCTCCTGCGCGTCATNCAGGAAAAAACGGTGCGCCCGGTCGGCGAACAACGCGAGCAGCCCATCGACGTGCGCGTGCTGTCCGCGACGCACAAGAACCTCGGCGCGCTGGTGCAGGCCGGAAAATTCCGCGAAGACCTGTACTACCGCATCAACGTCATCGACATCCACGTGCCGGCGCTCCGCGCGCATGCGAGCGACATTCCCGACCTGGCGGCGACGTTGCTGCGGCGCTTGCGTCGCCGTCTCGGCGCCGAGGCGCCGGCGCTCAGCGACGACGCGCTCGCTGCGCTGCAGGCCTACGCCTTTCCCGGCAACGTGCGCGAACTCGAGAACATCCTCGAGCGCGCGTTGACGTTGTGCACCGGCGATTCGATCAGCGTGGCCGACCTGCAGCTGCGCACACCTTCGCCGGGCACGACGGGCGACGGCGACGCGGCCAGCATCGTCAAGGCGGCGGTGGCCACGGCGGGAACGGCAGGTTCGGACCTCGGCGACCAGCTCGAGCACATCGAGCGCGATGCGATCCTGAAGGCGCTGGAACAGACGCGCTACAACAAGACGGCGGCGGCGCGGCTGCTGGGCATTACGTTCCGGGCGCTGCGCTACAAGGTCAAGAAGCTGGGCATCGAGTAAACAGGCGAGTGACGCGGGGCGTCACTATGTGACGCCCATCGGCCCATTGTGTCGTGGGATTTGGGCCTATTTGACGAGCTGTCATCGGCGCCGGGCTAAATAACCTAAAACATTTCAGTAACTTACCGGCACTCCGGGTGGATGGCACGCCAGTTGCTCATCTACTGGCCAACGGCACGAGCCGTCGTGTGTTCCCACTTCGTTTCTCAGGAGTTGTCATGAAGTCGATCCAAAAGGGTTTTACGCTGATTGAGTTGATGATCGTGGTTGCGATCATCGGCATCTTGGCCGCGATCGCGATCCCGGCCTACCAGGACTACACGGTCCGTTCGAAGGTGACTGAAGGTCTGAACCTGGCTGATTCGGCCAAGACGACCGTTTCGGAAGGCTTCCAGTCGGGCGGCATGGCCGGCATGGCCTCGGCTGCGGCGGGCTGGACGTTCGTTGCGACCAAGTACGTGACCAACGTGCAGATCGCTGGCGCCACGGGCGTGATCACCGTGACCTATGACGGCACGGCGAATGGCATTCCGCAGCTGGGCGGCGCCAACACGATCATCCTGACGCCGTTCGTCAACAAGGCCGCGTTGTCCGACGTGAACACGGGCAACATCGACTGGGCCTGCGCTTCGGTCGCCAAGACGACCGCCACGAACCAGGGCCTCGGCGCTGCCGCCGCGGGCACGGTGCTGGCGAAGTACGTTCCGACGGCGTGCAAGTAATGGCCTGACCCTTCGAGGGTCTGACAGCCAAGCAAGAAGCCCCTCCCCTCGGAGGGGCTTCTTCTTTTGGGAGTCCCGTCACTTAAGTGGCTGCCGGGAATATGCAAATATCGGTCCCAAGTTGCACAGCAGGCCGATTAAGAACGCTTCATGGAGCGTACTGGACGACGCGCAACGTCAAAGACTGACGCGGACCGACAGAAAGTGTCGGCAAACCCCGCGGCAGGCAGAGGCAATACACCGGCCAGAAGCATTAATCCCTGATCTGACAGGCACTTAGAGAACAGATCCATTTGGCACGCGCATTGCTCTTTCCCAGTCATCGAGCAAGAATTTTTCCAGGAGTTGTCATGAAGTCGATCCAGAAGGGCTTTACGCTGATTGAGTTGATGATCGTGGTCGCGATCATCGGCATCCTGGCCGCGATCGCGATCCCGGCCTACCAGGACTACACGGTCCGATCGAAGATCACCGAAGGCCTCAACCTGGCTGATTCGGCCAAGACGACCGTCTCGGAAGGCTTTCAGTCGGGCGGCATGGCCGGCATGGCCTCGGCTGCGGCGGGCTGGACGTTCATCCAGACCAAGTACGTGTCGGGTGTTGCGATCGCCGGCGGCACGGGTGTCATCACCGTGACGTACAACAACACGGCCAACGGCATCTCACAGCTGGGCGGCGCCAACACGATCATCCTGACGCCGTTCGTGAACAAGGCCGCGTTGTCCGACGCGAACACGGGCAACATCGACTGGGCCTGCGCCTCGGTCGCCAAGACGACCGCCACGAACCAGGGCCTCGGCGCTGCCGCCGCGGGCACGGTTCTGGCGAAGTACGTGCCGACCGCCTGCAAATAACCTCGTCGATCCAGCGCTTTTTGCGGCATGAAGCCCCTCCCCCCGGAGGGGCTTCTTCTTTTGGGAAACCCGTCACCTTAGGGGCTGGCGGGATATGCAAATATCCGCTGTGATTTGACATTGATAGCAGTACCCTGTCGGTTAGACTAGGTGCGGCCATCGAGCACTGGAGTCGTTCCTAAGTCCATGAGCGAAAACGCTTCTCTCGTCATGAACTCGACGCGCTCGGGCCTCGGCGGCCTGCCGCAGCGTCTTGTCCAGGATGGCGTGGTCGATGAATCCGGCATGCATGCCGCGCTTCAGGCCGCCAACGAGAAACGCACCAGTTTCGTCACCCAGCTGATTGCCTCGGGCGCCGCCACGGCGCGCGACATCGCGCTCGCTGCAGCCACCGAATACGGCGTGCCGCTGCTCGACCTGAACGCGCTGACCGTCGACCTCGATACGGTCAAGACGGTTTCCGACAAGCTCCTCGCCAAGCACCGCGTGCTGCCGCTGTTCAAGCGCGGCAAGCGCTTGTTCCTCGGCGTCGCCGATCCGACCAACCTGCACGCGATCGACGAGATCAAGTTCCAGACCAGCCTGGCGGTCGAGGCGATCGTCGTCGAAGACGACAAGCTGCAGAAGTATCTCGACAAGGCGATCGAACAGGCCGACACCTCGATGCCCAACCTCGGCGACGAGGACGGCGTCGACCTCGAGGCGCTCGAGGTCAGCGGTGGCGACGAAGACCTGGGCGACTCGGTCTCGCGCGATGACGTCGAGGACGCGCCGATCGTCCGCTTCGTCAACAAGGTCATGCTCGATGCGATCCGGCGCGGCGCGTCGGACATCCATTTCGAACCCTACGAAAAGATCTATCGCGTGCGCCTGCGCATGGACGGCGTGCTCAAGGAAGTCGCGCAGCCGCCGGTGCAGCTGGCCGGCAAGATCAGCGCGCGCCTGAAGGTCATGAGCCGGCTCGACATCGCCGAGCGGCGCGTGCCGCAGGACGGCCGCATCAAGATGCGCCTGTCGAAGACGCGCGCGATCGACTTCCGCATGAGCACCTGCCCGACGTTGTTCGGCGAGAAGATCGTGCTGCGTATCCTCGATGCATCGCAGGCGATGCTTGGCATCGATGCGCTCGGCTACGAGCCTTTGCAGAAAGATCTCTACATGAAGCACCTGGGGAAACCCCAGGGCATGATCCTCGTGACCGGCCCGACCGGCTCGGGCAAGACCGTGTCGCTGTACACGGGCCTTGCGATCCTCAACAAGGAAGACACGAACATCTCGACCGCGGAAGACCCGGCGGAAATCAATTTGCCGGGCGTCAACCAGGTCAACGTCAACAACAAGGTGGGCCTCACNTTTGCCGCCGCGCTGCGCTCGTTTCTCCGCCAGGACCCGGACGTGGTGATGGTCGGNGAAATCCGCGACCTCGAGACCGCNGAGATCGCGATCAAGGCCGCGCAGACCGGACACCTCGTGCTCTCCACGCTCCACACCAATGACGCGCCGCAGACGCTGACGCGCCTNATCGACATGGGCGTCAAGCCCTACGCGATCGCGACCTCGGTGAGCCTGATCATTGCGCAACGACTCGCGCGACGCCTGTGCAACAGCTGCAAGACCCTGGTGGAAGTGCCGCCCGAGGCGCTGCGCAAGGAAGGCTTCCAGGAGGCGGATATCCCGGGCCTCAAGATTTACGGCCCGAAGGGTTGCTCGAATTGCACCGACGGCTACAAGGGCCGCGTCGGCCTGTACCAGGTCATGGAAGTGACCGAAGCGATCGGGCGCATCATCATGACCGGCGGCAATGCCATAGACATTGCCGACCAGGCCGCGAAGGAAGGCGTGTGGGACCTGCGCCGCTCGGGCCTCGAGAAGGTCAAGGCCGGCATGACCAGCATCGCCGAAATCAACAGCGTAACCATCGAGTAGGAAACCCATGGCGCAGGCAAGCACCGCAATCCGCAATATCCAGCGTGACGTTCCGTTCAGCTGGGAAGGGCGCGATCGCAAGGGCCAGAAGGTCAAGGGACGCACGGTGGCGCAGAACGAGCAGGCGCTGCGCGGCGAGCTGCGCCGCCAGGGCATTGCCGCGACTCGCATCCGCAAGCAATCGCAGCGCAAGGGCGTGGGCGGCAAGGTCGAACCGGGCGATATCGCGGTATTCAGCCGCCAGCTCGCGACCATGCTCGGCGCCGGTATTCCGCTGGTGCAGGCCTTCGAGATCATCGGCGCGGGCCATGAGAAGCCGGCGATGCAGCAGCTGCTGATGGAGATCAAGGCCGACATCGAAGGCGGCACCTCGCTGCACGAGTCGCTCGCGAAGCATCCGCTGCATTTCGATGACCTCTACGTGAACCTGACCGAAGCGGGCGAGCAGGCAGGTGCCCTGGAGTCGCTCCTCGACAAGATCGCCACGTACAAGGAAAAGACCGAGGCGATCAAGAAGAAGGTCAAGAAGGCGCTTTTCTACCCCGCGGCGGTGCTGGTCGTGGCGCTGATCGTCACGACGATCCTGCTGATCTTCGTGATCCCGCAGTTCGAGAGCCTGTTCAAGGGCTTTGGTGCCGACCTGCCGGCGTTCACGCAGATGGTCATCAACCTGTCGAAGTTCGTGCAGCACTTCGGCGTCTACATTGCCGTCGTAGCGGGCGCCGGCATCTGGTTCTTCGGCTACTCGTACAAGCGCTCCCGCAAGATGCGCGAGACGATCGACCGCATGATGCTGAAGTTCCCGATCATCGGACCGATCCTCAACAAGGCGGCGATCGCGCGCTTCGCGCGTACGCTCTCGACGATGTTCTCGGCGGGCGTGCCGCTGGTCGAAGCGCTCGAATCGGTCGCCGGGGCCACCGGCAACATCGTCTACGAAGACGCGGTCATGAAGATGCGCGATGAAGTGGCGACCGGCCAGCGCCTGCAGCGCGCGATGGAAAACACCGGCTTGTTCCCCAACATGGTCGTGCAGATGATCGCGGTCGGCGAGGAATCCGGTTCGCTCGACACGATGTCGGGCAAGGTCGCGAGTTTCTACGAAGAAGACGTCGACAACGCGGTCGACAGCATGTCGAGCCTGCTCGAACCGCTGATCATGGCGATCCTGGGCGTGCTGGTCGGCAGCCTCGTCATCGCGATGTACCTCCCGATCTTCAAGCTCGGTTCCGTCGTCTAGGGCCTGTTCACAGCGCCCACGCGTCCAGTGATCGAGCTGCTCAGCGAATCGAGCGCGGCCTGGGTCGCGCTCGCCGGCGTCGTCGGGTTGCTGGTCGGCAGCTTCCTGAACGTCGTCATTCACCGCCTGCCGATCATGCTCGAGCGCG
>JGI24770J26754_10002211_pt1 | contig 13480 bp, 12 predicted proteins | sample LakOneMetagenome_FD_26754 | JGI IMG/M metagenome (IMG submission 26754) | reverse complement strand
TTTCGGAAACCAATACTCTATCCAACTGAGCTACGGGCGCATTTAATGAGGCGCTCATCATAGGCAAAAAGCCCAACAAGGTAAAGCACGGATTCGTGTTTGAATGTATGATTATTCACTGCATCAAATCTGCCTGATCAAACTTCGCGCAGAACTTATTTTATTGGCTTGTGATTATTGAGTCTGACTAAACAGTCAAAACTACTACCAACCCAATTGATTCATATTTTTTGAGCACTTTATTCAGTATAATCATTGCTGAAAACTGACCCTAAAAATTCTCTACATCCACATGCAGTCAGTAGCATTACTCAATATATTTTACCCATCTCTACAGGCTACTCCACAGAGATAATTTTTAAGTAATCACGAGAGATAGTCATGACGGACGCACTAGTTCTACGCAACTTGACCAAGACTTATGGCAGCGGACTACAAGCACTCAAAGGTATTGATCTCACTGTTGCACAAGGTGACTTCTACGCCCTGCTCGGTCCAAACGGCGCAGGCAAATCGACGACCATTAGTATCATTAGTTCACTGACCCTGAAAACCAGCGGTAGCGTCAGCATTTTTGGCTACGATTTGGACACAGAATCCTCGAAAGCGAAGCAATGCATCGGTGTCGTTCCACAAGAATTCAATTTTGGCATGTTTGAAAAAGTCTTCGATATTCTGGTGACACAAGCCGGTTATTACGGCATTCCGCGTGAAATCGCGATGGAACGCGCGGAAAAGTATCTCGTAAAACTCGGCCTATGGGAAAAGCGTGATGTTCAAGCGCGCCTATTGTCTGGCGGTATGAAACGCCGTTTGATGATTGCCCGTGCGATGGTGCATGAACCGCGCATGTTAATTCTGGATGAACCAACAGCAGGCGTAGATATTGAACTACGTCGCTCAATGTGGGATTTCTTGACTGAACTGAATGCTCAGGGCACGTCAATCATTCTGACTACGCATTACCTTGAAGAAGCGGAAGTACTGTGTAAACGCATCGCAATCATCGACAAGGGCGAGATCAAAGAAGATACCGACATGAAAAGCCTACTCGCGTCATTGAATGTCGAGACCTTCGTATTGGATCTTCGCGAGCCACTGACTGAACTACCCAAATTAGACTTACCTGGAATTACCNTCAAACAAGTCGATCCGCAAACCATTGAGCTATCCGTGCAAAAAGATCATTCACTCAATGATGCGTTTGGAATGCTTAGTCAGCACGGCATTTTGATTTCCAGTATGCGAAACAAGTCCAATCGACTCGAAGAGTTATTTGTGGGCTTAGTCGAAAAGAATCTAAAAGGATAAATCATGAATCGCTCACAGCTTTGGGTTGCGTTTTCGACCATTGTTATTAAAGAAATTCGTCGTTTTATGCGCATCTGGCAGCAAACGCTACTCCCGCCGGCCATTACGATGACATTGTATTTTGTAATCTTCGGCAATCTGGTTGGTAGTCAAGTCGGCGCGGTGCATGGCGTCACGTACATGCAATATATCGTCCCAGGTTTGGTGATGATGGCGATTATTACCAATAGCTACTCGAACGTGGTTTCTAGTTTTTTTGGCGTGAAATTTCAACGTTCGATTGAAGAACTCCTCGTCAGTCCAGTGCCTCACCATATTGTCTTGCTTGGCTTTGTCATGGGCGGCGTGGTTCGTGGTTTGCTGGTTGCGATTATCGTCACCATTCTGTCGTTATTTTTCACCCATCTCGAAGTGCATAGTATTGGCGTGGTGATCTTTACAGCGTTTGTCACAGCGNTTTTGTTCTCACTCGGTGGCTTTGTGAATGCTGTCTATGCNCGCACCTTTGATGATGTGAGCATCGTTCCGACGTTCGTACTCACACCACTGACTTATTTAGGCGGTGTATTTTACTCAATGGATCAGTTATCCCCTTTCTGGCAAACACTCTCCCTGCTCAATCCGATTGTTTATATGGTCAATGCCTTCCGTTACGGCATTCTCGGCGTGAGTGATGTCAATGTTTGGGCATCCATGGGCATCATTAGTCTGTTCTGCGTTGCACTTTATTTCTTTGCCTATCGTCTCCTCCATCGCGGCACAGGTATGCGCGCATGAGTGTGCATGATTCAGCGCTTGGGCAAGCGACCGATTATCCAACACAATATGACCCGTCGATCTTATTTTCGATTGCACGCGCTGAAGGGCGCGCTGCATTAGGCGAATCAGCACCTACTGCAATCAGCCATGGGGTCGATGTTTGGCATGTATTTGAGTTGTCATGGTTTGATGAAGCTGGCAAACCTATGGTTGCGATTGGTCGCATTACTGTTCCTGCACACTCGCCTAATCTGATTGAATCAAAATCACTCAAGCTCTACTTTAATAGTCTCAACTTTAAACACTTTGCTCATGAAGATGCGCTCATTGAATTAGTCGTTCAAGACTTGTCAAAAGCAGCGGGTAGCCATGTTCAATTTGAGCTATTAAATGTGGATGATCTCGCGACACATTTGCCGCAAGGTATTTGTATAGATACATTGGATATGACCGTTTCACCTGCGCCAAATGAACCTAATGTACAGCTATTAACATTAAACCCATCCAATGAAATCGCAGAAGAAACGCTTTATTCCAATTTGTTACGCAGTAATTGCCCTGTGACGGGACAACCTGATTGGGGCACGATTTTTATTCGTTATCGTGGTACAAAGTTCTGCCGTGCAAGTTTATTGACGTACCTTATTTCTTATCGTCAACACAGTGGGTTCCATGAACAATGTGTCGAGCAAATTTTTGCTGATATTTGGCAATTTCTAAAACCAGAATCACTTGCTGTACATGCGCAATATACGCGTCGTGGCGGCTTAGATATCAACCCATGCCGCAGCTCTAATCCGCTTTGGCTACCGCAAGTTAAACGATTAGCACGGCAATAATAGTAACAAAGTTATGAAAAAACGAATAAAGATTCATAATTGATAAAAAGTATCATTGTTGATTACACATCCATGATGTATAAACAAACCCTAATATTTGAAATAAACCCACCTCTAATTAGATATGAAAAAAGGAACATTTCATGACCGCTTACTTTGGCTTTCAAGTCACTGAACCCCTGAAAAAAAATATAGAAATTGCATTTAGCCAAACATCAGGCGGTTCGCTATATATCATTCGCGACAAAGTATCCCTGGGTGTTACCGATGAAATCATTGATGCCGCGATGTCACAATTAGCGAATCAACTCCCGCCTAGCGATAAAAAAGATACCATCGAAAAACTATCCAACTTTATCCGCAGTACAATGCAAACCTTAATGAAACAATTGCTGGGCAAAGCCCCAGATGATCAAGTTTTAAATTCCTTAAACTTCTTAACTCTCAGTACCAACAACAAAGATGGCCAACTGAGAGTGAGCTGCGTATTGCCAGACGCTTTGGTCAGTAGACTGAAAGAACTTTATGCTCAGATTCAAGCAGGCGTCAATGATGCAGCGATTCGCGAAGAATTAACCACTCTGCAAAAACAAATGGCTGATCTGTGTATCAAACATTTTGTTGTGAATTACTGTGAAACCTTAGACTTAGGCTTTTTTAAGCGCAATGCGATGGGTCTTGCTAACAGTGCAACAATCAAAGCGATACATTTTGCGATTCATAAATTAGTGCCTAGCCTGAATGCTGAAGAATTGGCTGTTTTTGCGAAACATTACGACTCTTTATTGTACATCGCGGACTAATTAGCGCAGAACTGCTGATCATGTTGATCACACTAAGTATCAACATGATCATTAAGACCACTGGCGAATAAAATAATAAACTCAAAATACTAAAATCTATACAATTTGACTAAAAGAACACCCTCATCATCGTAATGCATAATGACGACTAAAGATCGAACGATCTACATATTTAGTCACAGTTGTACACTCGCACTCGATATAAATGCGGTAATATATCGCCACAAAATTGGTCCCTGTACACACCCATAATGTGAATTATTTTGGGGATCAAAAATATCTATTGAAATGCGCTGTTGATCACAACAGTATTCTCGAGGAACATCTAATGACCGCTTACTTTGGGTTTGCCCCAACTGCTGAACTACAAACCCATATCGAAAACGCACTCATTCGCGCGAAACAAGGCAGTGGCGAACCGATGTATCTCATTCGCGATAAAGTATCATTGGGTATTACCGACGAACTGATCGAAACATTACTGATTCAATTAGTCCATATGTTGCCTGAAAGCGATAAACGCGACACGATGGAAAAACTGTCTAACTTCATCAAAAGCACTGTACACATGCTCATGAAACAACTTTTNAGCAAAGATACTGATGAAAACGTATTGAAATCNACTGAATTCTTAGCGCTCAGTAGTCATACAAAAGCAGGTCAATTACGTGTTGGCAATCGATTGCCTGATGATTTAGTTGCACAAATGAAAGCGTCTTTTGCTGCAGTCGCCGCTGGTGAGGGTAAAGCAACTAAACCTGCACTAACAACCCAATTCAAACTGTTCAATGATTTACTAATCAAGCACTTCATGCACGATTTCAATGAAACGTTGGATCTAGGTATGTTCAAACGCAAAGCAGCTTCAATTGCGCAAAGCGGTATTACTAAAGCTGTTCATGTTGCCATCGACAAACTGATTCCAAGTTTGAATCAAACAGAACTCGAATCTTTTACCAAGCACTATGACTCACTGATTTACACTGCTGACTAATGCTTCTTAATGTTGTGCCTTTAGGTTTTAGTTAATGTCTGATTATCATCATTACCGTTTCCTGCGCTATGCGCCACGTGATGGCACAACAATGCAGATGCAACCGGATCGATGGACCCGTTTGCATCTAGACCCATGGTTACTTGGTCTATTATTCATTGCCATGCTATTTGGCTTGGTCGTCCTNTATAGCGCGTCNGGACAAGATGTCAGCATGGTCATTCGACAAGCGACCAGTTTTACAATGGCGTTTATTGTGATGGTTACGTTGGCGCAAGTGCCGCCGAAGGTCTACCAAGCATTTTCACCTTGGTTTTATATTTTCGGACTAGTNTTGCTGATTATGGTTGCGCTGTTCGGTCAAATTNCATTAGGTGCAAGGCGCTGGCTCAGTGTTGGTGGCCTTCGTTTTCAACCCTCCGAATTCCTAAAACTCGCGATGCCAATGATGATGGCTTGGTATTTATCAGGTCGTACACTGCCCCCAAACTGGCGAGTCGTATTAACTGCACTAGTCATNATTGCGATTCCCGCAGGACTAATTGCTAAACAACCCGATTTAGGCACTGCGCTTTTAGTCAGCGCAAGCGGACTATTTGTCTTATTTTTAGCGGTCTACCGTGGTGGATGATTGGAGCTTTCCTAGCTTCACTCGGCGCGATACTCCCGATTGCATGGGAGTTTCTCCTCCATGATTATCAAAAGCAGCGCGTCCTGACGCTGATCGACCCTAAAGCTGATGCACTCGGTACAGGCTGGAATATTATCCAGTCTAAAACCGCAATTGGCTCTGGTGGCCTAATGGGCAAAGGTTATCTGCAAGGATCGCAATCACATCTGCAGTTTTTACCTGAAGGACATACTGACTTTATTATCGCCGCGTTTTCTGAAGAGTTTGGTCTGATTGGCGTCTGCCTGCTTATCTTTCTTTATAGTGCGATTGTCGGGCGCGCGTTATTCATCGCCTATGAAACAACCAGTGTGTATGGCCGACTATTAAGTGGTGCTATCGCCATGTCGTTTTTTGTCTATGTTTTTGTGAACGTCGGGATGGTCAGTGGTATTCTACCCGTTGTTGGTGTACCGCTTCCCTTCATCAGCTACGGTGGAACAGCATTGATCACCTTAATGAGTGGTTTTGGCTTGCTCATGGCGATTCGCACACATCGTTAATTCGCCATACTTTCACTCATATTCTTTTCGTCATTTACTACTATATATAGCACTCTATTTTTAAAAATAAGCGTATCGCTAAAGCCGCATTGAGGAATTCAAATTGAAGAAAAATATTTTAATGACAGCCCTATTGGCAACACTGGGCATGTCTTCAATGGCTCATGCCGGCGATTTTGATACCGACCCCGCATATATCGCTTTTCGCGACAGAATGGTTCATCAGTATCAATTCACACCGATCGAACTCGATAACGTTTTTATCAATGCACACCTTAAGCCAAATATTTTAGCCATTATGGCCAAACCTGGCGAAAGCAAAGAATGGTACGACTATCAGCCACAATTCGTCACCCCAGCCACGATCAATAAAGGACTGGCATTTAAAGCCACCTACGCAGATGCACTACGTCGTGCAGAAGCAACCTACGGTGTGCCAGAAGAAATCATTTTAGGTATTATTGGTGTTGAGACCAGCTTCGGGGGACATAAAGGCTCGTTCCTCGCTATTGATGCGTTATCGACACTCGCGTTTAGAGATACTCGACGTCCAGACTATTTCAAAAAAGAATTAGCCGAACTCTTGGTTTATTGCCGTGATGAGCAACTAGACCCTCTCACGATCAAATCATCTTATGCGGGTGCAATTGGCTTTCCGCAATTTATGCCGAGCAATATTATGCGGTTTGGCGTCGATTTCGATAATAGTGGAACAACGGACTTGATCAACAGTCCAATTGATGCGATTGGCTCAGTCGCAAACTACCTCGCAGCTCATGGCTGGCAAAAAGGTAAGCCAATAGGATACCGTGCAAAATATGAAGGCACAGACGACACTCTGGTGATCGCCAAAGATCTGACTCAACCAAGACCTGCAAAAGAATTATTCGAACTTGGACTGACTCCGATCAGTGCGCCTGTTGCACCCACTGATCTTGTCAATGGGGTTCGTCTCATGGGTGACACGGGTCCACTGTATTGGCTAACTTATCCAAACTATCAAGTGATTACAACGTATAATCGCAGTAGACTGTATGCAACGGCAGTCTGGCAACTGGGTGCTGCCATTAGAGAAAAAAGCAAAAGTCTAGTTGCTCCAGAACTTGACGCCTCAAAAACACCGTAAAAAATTGATGCAAAATACTTAAAAGTATTTCAAAACGTATTTTAGAAACATTATATTACAATATTGATTATTAAATGATCAAATATATGGCGATTTAGTAAAGACTTTCCATTTTATCGCCTTTTTTTAGACAATTCTGATTTTGACCTTTAGGATGTCGTTCAAGCACTACATTTACTATTTAGCAAAATTTGAAGATGTCCGCTGAGCAATCTCTGCTCAAACGTCATCCAAAGGAGCATGTCTATGCGAATAACACTGACTACGATTGCAATACTTTTATCATTAAGCGCAACAGCCCGCGCTGAACTCGTAGCGTCTCAATCGATGACGACGCCTTTCGACGTGCCTAGTCTTGCTTCTGCAGCGTTATCTCGTGACAGCCAAACCCTGAATGCAAATACACTCGCATTCGCAGCACCAAGCACGCTTTCAGCACAATCAAACAATGAAACAATGACTGTAAGCACAGTCATGAAAGTAAATGACAACGATGCAGCAAATAACACTCAAGATAGCAATACAAGTGTTTTAGATCGTCTGAGTTCAGTAGCAAGCGATACGGTTCGTAAATTTAAACAAACTGGGATCGCATCATGGTACGGCCATCAATTCAACGGCCGTAAAACCGCTAATGGTGATCGTTTTGACATGAATGCTTTGACTGCTGCTCATCGCTCACTGCCACTCTCATGCTTTATCCGTGTTACAAATAAAGACAACGGTAAAAGCGTTGTGGTTAAAGTAAATGATCGTGGTCCATATGCTGGCAATCGCATTNTAGACCTATCCTATGGCGCAGCCCAACAATTGGGTATCGTCAACAAAGGAATGGGAAACGTAACCATTGAGCGTATTTCATCACCAAACTAAAACATATATTTAGCTTCATTAGAACGAACCGCCGCTTGGCGGTTTTTTCTTGTCTGATGTGCTACTCTTTGATAATAAATAGATAAATATCAGGATAGAAAATATGCGTACCTTGCAGGATTGGCTAGCCGAATATAGTATGAGCCACCAAAATCCGCTGAATAAGCGACTCCACTGGTTCTGTGTGCCATTAATTACCTTCTCTGTGGTTGGCCTACTCTGGAGCTTAAGTTCGATTGCAGCGCTTATAGGCTTGATATTAGCAATGATTTTCTATGCACGGCTATCTACACCATTATTCTCCGTTATGGCTCTGTTCTCGACCCTGATCGTCGTCTTGATATGGATCTTATCCGCGCCACTCCAATCACTCTCCCCATACGCATCATATGGGTTTTATTTCTGTCTCTTTATCATGGGTTGGATTGGTCAGTTTTATGGACACAAAGTTGAAGGGAAGAAACCATCCTTCTTTAAAGACCTACAGTTTCTATTGATTGGTCCCGCATGGTGTGCGGATTATTTCATGAAGAAAATCGGGAAAGTACTTTAAAAAAGTACGCATTATCCAAGGCTAACTCACAAAACTGTCCCACAAAAAAACCCACAATAATGTGGGTTTTTTTTAGCGTGTTTACGAGATTCAATTACGGGTATTAGTCGCCTGAATCGTTGGCTGCGGGAGATTATATGGAATATGAGCCTCTTCCCTAAAACCATATCCCAACGAGGAATAATCATAAACAGAATATGGTGCCATCACACCACCAGAATAAATGGGTTGAAAAATATCACCTAAATTCCCTGCCCATTTATAGCTGTATTGCTCGCTACCAAATACAACGGGAACGCCTGAATTAGCAACACCAACTGGAACACCGAGCAAATCTGAACCGCCCAATGAACGAAGATTCTGAATGATTCCTGTGAGTAAGGGATTTGAATCTGATGAATCAGCGGACTGATCAGGATGATCTGAAGCAGATCTCAACTTTTTAGAGCCCTCACTCCCATCACTCTGAATCGCAGTAACAAATAAATCATCGGCTTTACACGTATACTTAGCGGGTGTTGAATCTTCAGTGATGTATGCGCTCTTTTTAGTATCTACACTTTGTTTTTNTAGCGTACAAATCTGTCGGATCTGCACCTCAATAAATTTGCTATCTAACTCAGCATCACTCAATTTCTCTCCTGCATATACAGGATTCATCACAACAGCACTGGCTATTGCAATGACGGAAAAAGCATAAATTGATGGTTTATAAAAAACAGTAGTCGCACTTCCTACAGCTTTTTTTGTTAATTGTTCCATTTGCGTTAGCAAGAACATCCTCATGTCGCTAGACTCCTGTCCAAGCATAATACTGATTTTTATATAACCTCGAATCTAACAAACTTTAGCCAAACAAAGCAAGAACTCAACTGACCGTTGGTCTAATCATTACAATAAAAACNTAAAAAGACGAAATTAATTTCGTCTTTTTAAGGGCACTTCAAATATATCCGCTCATCTCTGGGCATTTAGCACTTTAGATGTGATTAATGAAAACGTGTCCGCTCGAACTTCAATGGTTCGCCAGCTTTACCAGCACTCACATTAATTGTGTCACCTGCACTAAACTCACCTGACAAAATGCGTGAGGCAAGTGGATTCTCGATCTCNGCTTGAATGGCACGTTTCAATGGACGCGCTCCAAACACAGGGTCATAACCCACCGTCACCAATTGGTCAAACGCGGAATCATCCAACACCAATCCAATCTCGCGTTCGCTTAAGCGCTCACGTAGACGATCCAACTGAATATCGGCAATGCCACGAATCTGACTTTGTCCAAGTTGTTGGAATACTACGACTTCATCAATACGATTAATAAACTCAGGACGGAAATGCTCGCCCACTGCTTCCATAACAACCGCTTTGACTTGTGCCGCTGGCGCATCTTCACCCAGCTCACGAATCGCTGCTGACCCCAAATTACTGGTCATGATAATGACCGTATTCTTGAAGTCCACCGTGCGACCTTGTGAATCNGTCAAACGCCCATCGTCCAACACCTGCAATAGGATGTTNAACACATCAGGATGCGCTTTCTCGACTTCATCCAGCAGAACGACACTATACGGTTTACGGCGCACAGCTTCAGTCAGCGTACCACCCTCTTCATAGCCGACATAACCCGGAGGCGCACCGACCAAACGACTGACCGAGTGTTTCTCCATAAACTCACTCATATCAATCCGAATCATGGCNTCGTCACTGTCAAACAAGAAGTTCGCCAATGCCTTACTCAGCTCAGTTTTACCAACCCCAGTCGCACCGAGGAACAAAAATGAACCACTTGGACGATTTGGATCAGACAATCCGGCACGTGAACGACGTACCGCATTAGACACCGCAACCACGGCTTCTTTTTGCCCAACGACGCGTTTATGCAACTCCTCTTCCATATGTAGCAGTTTTTCACGTTCGCCTTGGATCATTTTACTGACAGGAATTCCTGTAGCAGCGCTGACCACTTCGGCAATTTCATTATCGGTGACTTTATTGCGTAATAATGTTGGCTTCTCAGCATCTTCTGCTTTCTCACCTTGTGCCTGCTGTTTTTCAAGCTCTGGAATGACACCATGCTGCAAACGCGCCATTTCAGCATAATTACCCTCTCTTTCCGCTTTACTAAACGCGATACGCGCATTTTCCAGTTCNTCTAGAATTTGCTGACCACCTTTATCCATTGCTTTTTCAGCCAACCAGATTTCATTCAAATCGGCATATTCTTTTTCAACCTCTTGAATCTGAGTATCAATCAGACGTTGCTGAGCGCGACTTCCTTCATCCTTATCATTCTTAAGGACTTCGCGCTCCATTTTCAGTTGAATGAGACGACGATCCAATTTATCGATCACTTCTGGCTTACTATCAATTTCCATGCGTAAGCGACTTGCTGCTTCATCAATCAGATCAATGGCTTTATCTGGCAAATTCCGATCGGTGATATAACGATGTGACATGCGCGCAGCCGCAATAATCGCAGAGTCGAGGATTTTCACTCCATGATGTAACTCATAGCGCTCTTTAAGCCCACGCAAAATCGCAATCGTATCAGCAACCGAAGGCTCTTCTACAAGTACTTTCTGGAAACGACGTTCAAGCGCCGCGTCTTTTTCAATGTATTGACGATACTCATCTAACGTCGTCGCGCCCACACAATGCAGCTCACCNCGCGCAAGCGCAGGCTTGAGCATATTACCTGCATCCATTGAGCCTTCGGCTTTACCCGCGCCAACCATCGTATGGAGTTCATCAATAAACAAAATCACTTGACCNTCTTGTTTCGCCAAGTCATTCAATACTGATTTTAAACGTTCCTCAAACTCACCACGGAACTTAGCACCAGCAATCAATGCACCTAAGTCCAGCGATAGAACTTTCTTATTCTTTAGACCTTCAGGCACTTCGCCATTAACGATGCGCTGTGCCAATCCTTCGACAATCGCAGTCTTACCCACACCTGGCTCACCGATAAGAACTGGATTATTTTTAGTACGACGAGCCAATACTTGAATCGTGCGACGAATTTCATCGTCACGACCAATCACAGGGTCGAGTTTGCCCGCCAAGGCACGCTCAGTCAGATCAATGGTGTATTTAGACAATGCTTCACGTTGATCTTCAGCGTTATTACTATTCACTTTGCTATCTCCTCGAACCTGTTCAATAACGGTACGCAGACGTTTGACATCACTGCCCGCCGCTTCGATAATTTTTTTCGTCTCACCTTGATCGGCTAATGCCAGTAGCACCCATTCGCTGGCAATATAATCATCACCTGCTTTCTGCGCATAGCTATCCGCAAGATTCAGGATGCGCACAGCTTGCGGCGTCAGATTGAGATCACCATTCGGACTGGCGAGTTTCGGCGCATCAGCAATTGCTTTGGTAAGGCGTGTTTGCAACACTTGTATATTTGCACCCGCTTGTTGCAATAAACTCACATTAGCGGGTTCATTCAATAAGCTTGCAAGCACATGGATCGCTTCAATCCCAGTATGGTCGTAACCTGCTGCCAATGATTGAGCATTCGATAATGCTTGTTGTAAACGGTCGGTAAACTTTTCAAAACGCATATCATATCCTCATGATTTGTCGCGTTTCCAAGATCGGAATACGCACTCGATTTTGATTTGAGATANGATATAGATGCGTAGCATGAAGACATTTTTCAAGCATGAATTACTAAAAAATAAAATTTAGGGCAAAAAAAAGAGCCATCCCGGCTCTAGTCATTCCTATTCTGTATTGGTTAATGATTTTCCTTTGGCTATCTCAAGCCTTGTCATTCATCCATTTTTTTCTTTATAAGCCTTGTTATAAAACTCTAGCGTAAGCTCATGACATAGTGATGTTTTTCTTCTTCAGGATGTTCTAAATCTGTCTCCGCTGCACTGGACTTCAATGCTGTCTGTACAGCTCCNGCACCTGCACTTGCTTCTTGAAGTGCCGATGCCAAAGAGTTACCGATAGATCGCAATAACGACACTGAATTTCCCGNAGCAACAGGTTCTTGTGGCGTTGCTGATTTTTGTGCTTGAGCAATTGCTTGCTGTGCAATATCAACCGCAGGTTGGGCGACTGGCACAATGGATGCATAGGCATCATCACCATGGCCCAAACGACCAAACTTAGAACGTAATATCAATGACAGCATCATCAACTCGTCATTCTCGAGATCGCTATCATCAAANTCTTCAGCAATATCNAGCATTTGAGTCTGGTAGACAAGATCAGTTAAAAACCGTTCAATTTGTACAGATTGGTTATGCATTTTGCGCATCAATAGCTTGAAGCGCCCTAGCTCTTGCAATTGTTCGCGACTTAACATGGAATGTTCTCCCTAAGATTTTGCTCATCAGTCGAACTGACTTCATAGCATGTGAAACTAAAACAATTAAAAGACACATATAGGGTTAAGCAATTCACATACCAACTCGCATGATTGATCACTATTTAAACCAACATCGCTGGACATTTTAAATATTTACTTGGAAATTGAATGCTTTACAAAATAAAGATTTCTCAAATTTGTAGTATTTTTTAAATCATCACGAGTTTTATTAATAAATTCCTCTATGATCGAGACTAAATTTTGAATCGCTCATGTTTCGGCATTCTTTTGGAGCAAATCGTGCGTCTCTTTCTTGCTAATACCCCCTACGCTGCACTCCTTTTCGGCACGTTCAGTTTATTGACAGCCTATACCCATGCAGAATTGCCACAAGACTCCCGTCGCGCAGGCGGTATTGCGGTCATTGAAGTCACACCTAAAACAACAACCGCCAGTTTTGGTGAACGTCCTGTCGCGTTAGTTGTTGAAGATAATAAAAAATACGCGATCGTTGGACTTCCAATTACCATCGCGACTGGCGTACATATACTGGATACAGATGTAGATCATTTTGATTTCACTGTGGCTGATTATGCTTATCCAGAACAACGCCTCACGATTACCGATCAAAGCAAGGTATCACCAGATCCAGAACAGCTCGCACGCTACCACCGTGAAGCGGTAGAACAAGCGACAGTCTATAAAAATTTTAGCCC
>JGI24770J26754_10002208_pt1 | contig 13489 bp, 5 predicted proteins | sample LakOneMetagenome_FD_26754 | JGI IMG/M metagenome (IMG submission 26754) | reverse complement strand
GGCTCCCACGTCGCGCTCTGGACCGACATGACCAATCGCGCACCGGACGAGGTCCGAGCCGCGCCTGCCTCGCTGCTCGGCTTCGCGAGCTGGCTCAGCGGCCACGGCGCGCTCGCGTGGTGCGCCCTTGACCAGGTCCCCAAGGACAAGCCCTACGCGCTCGCCAGCCTCGTCGCCGCCGCCGTCCAGAGCGGCATGCACCCGCGCGAATGGGAGGCATCGAAGACCCTCACCACGGATCGCGGCGCAGAAGCGCTCACCCTGACCCGGACGACCGCTCCGCACGACGCGGTGCGGCCCGCACACGGGATGTAGGGGCCGTCATGGACATCTCGTACCGTCGCACTCCCCCGAGCCTCTTGGAGCGCGCCTTGACTCGTCTCGTCAAGCGCCGGCTCATTCCCACCTCGCCCGTCCACCGGCTCGACCTCGTCCACGACGTCGACCTTCGGTTCACTCGACCATTCCCGTGAACCCGTCACTCGTCGCCGGTGCCGCCCGGTGCTTTGGAATTAGTCCGACCGGACGACGAAGTCAGTTCGCGATATACGCCGCGCGAGCCTTCTGTGCGCTGTCCCAGTCCTTGCTGAACTCGTCGAGTCCCGGCTTGATGTTCAGCTGCTCGATCGACTGACTGTGCCCCGGCATGAAGCGGGAGCATCGATCGAAGAGCGGCAACAAGGCGGACTTGGTGTCCGCGAAGCGCTCCAACTTGATCTTATCGAGACCGCCCATCATGAGGTTGGAACGATGCCGCTGAGTAACGTTGGCCAGGAGCTCTTGTTCAACGAAGGCTTCACACCACGCGCGCAGCAGGCCATAGGCACGCTCGACGAGCGCCTCCTTGATGACGGAGTCGTCCGCGCTCTTCACGAGCTCAACGGTCTTGTTGATCCGCTTGGCAATCTGGGCTGGGGTGTCCTGGCGCGGCCCGACATCCGCCTGAAGAACCCCCTTCTCCGTCTCGTTGCCGCGAACCTCGTAGAAGCGGTACTTCAACTTCCGGGCATCGCGGAGTCCCAGGAGCGTCGACGCGAAGAAGATATTGTGGGTGAACACGATGACCTGATGGGTATCTGCCAGTCGCGAGATGCGCTCGGCAACCTCGTTCAATCGCAGGTAATCGAGGCTAGTAACGGGATCGTCGAACACGATCGGCGCCTTGACACCGGTCATTCGGCATTCGGCGAGGAAGTCTGCTAGCGCAAGGACCTTGAGTTCTCCCTCGGAAAGAACTGCCGACGGCCGGTACTGAGCGACCACCTTCCGGCGCTCGGCCTGGCCCCGGCGCCCTTGAAACTCCAACCCGACTGTCGGCGCGTTCAGTTCGCGGCGCTCCTCCTCGAACAGGCTGGCGAAGTTCCGGTTGACCATGTCCTCACTCGCCTGCTTCGAGATCAGGGTGAGCGATCGCTGAATCGCAGGGATCTTGGTCTTGGCGAAGGCTTCAAGCTGTGCGGCGCGCTTCGCCTTCTTGACCGCTTCGGCGATCGCGGGCAGGTGACGACCGAGGGCTCGTCGCGCAGTCAGCTCAGCGAGTTCCTGCTCCTTGGTCGCGAGTGACTGCACGCGGTCCCGCTTCTGCTCGCTCAGATCGGCGACAGCAGCGGTGAGCTCGGCTTCTACAGTTGCGAGGACGGTGGCTGTGTTTGAGGCCTCTTGTACGGCTGTCTCAATGTCCTGCAACGCGTGGCCCTCCACAGTGCCGGTCAGGGCCTCCTCAAGATCGGCCAGCAACCGGGCCAAGCCCGTCGAATAGGCTGGCGTCGGGTCCGACTCCTCGATGTGCCGCGCGTGCTCCTTCAGTACGTCGAGGCTGAGACCAGGCAAGCTGAGCCTAGAGGCCGCGAGAGCGGTGCGTGCGTCCGCTACTTGTCGGGCAAGCGCATCGTCGAGGTACGTCCTGTACTTCCTGACCAGCGCCAGGGCGCCCTCCGATAGCGCTTGTCCGCAGTAAATGCAGTCGTCGCCCTTCTCGGGGTAGTCGTGCCGCCCGAGGTGGAGTCGGTACCGGTCACCTTCCGCAATGAAGGCGTTCCACTCGTCGTCAGGAGAACCGGCGAGCTCACCCTCCGCGAAAAGTTCCGTGCGGGCACGCCGGTATTCGTCCTGCAGGCGGTCGACAGATGCACGGTTGGCCTCGTAGGCGCCGACATTGAACCCCGCCAGCGATGTGGCAGCGCGACGCAACGCGGAAACGCGTTCAAGCTCCTCCTTGACAGCGTCGTGTCGGGCCCCGACATTTCCGGCCTTGAGTGCGTCGACCTCGCCTGCAAGCTTGGTGTGGGCCGCTTCACCCACGGCTGAGTCGTCCTTGAGTGCGGTCAACTCAGCAAGGTCCGTCGTCGCACCGATGGTCTCAACCTTGGGATACACGCTCGTGCCACGTTCGAAGTGCGCAAGGAACGGATTCCCTGAGGGACGAATCGTCTTCGCCTCCGAGTCGACACGTTCCTGAACACGACGGACCGCACTGGCGACGTACCCGAACAGCGCGATCTCGCGAGGGGTGAACACGTAGTTGAGTTCGTTATCGACGTGAAGGCTGACCGCGGGCGCGTCAAAGACGCTCATCCGCGTCAAAGGAGCGATGCCTGCTTCATTGGCCCATGACAGCGTGCTCGCAGCGCCATTGATCAAGTACTCGATTGAGGCGCACGGCGACGGCGACGCCTCGCTCGCGTGGGCGTTGGGCAGGATGTCCTCAGCTGTCCGGACCGCAGCAACGCGCTTGAGAACACGGGAGTNCCCGGTCTTTCCGGCACCGTTCTGACCGAATAGAACGGTCAGATTCGAGTCGAACTCCAAGACCTGACTAGCGGCCAAGGCGTTGACTCCCGCCACGTCCGAGAGTTTGCTCAGCTCGAGCACGTCCTCCGTAGCTGCAGCGCTCTCAGCAAACGCCAGCTTTGGTGTGGCCTGAAATCCATCCGGCTTCTCCTCGAACCCCTTTTCAATGAGGAACCGCTCGACTATCTGGTCAAGCTGCGCATCCGACAGCTCCCGGCTCGACGACAGCACCTGCGCCGCTGATTCCCTGACCCAATCGTCCTGTTCGTTGGCCCATTCAGCGAGCATGGCCCGGGCATCGACAGGTTGAGACCCATCACCCTCGGCGCCAGCCAGGCTGTCGAAGTCACTTGCCATGGCGGAGTGCTCACACCCTCCAGTTGGCAGGCGTGGAGACCGCGTAGTCACCGACGCCGATCGCGGCGAAGTGCTTGGTCGCGGCCTTGATCTTGGCGTTCTCGCTCGGGCGGCGCTTGACCTCGTCGTCGGTGCTCTTGGTCTCGCGAATCATGTAGATCCGGTCGGCCCCATCCTCGTGCTTGATGATCGCCCAGTCGGGGTTGTAGGGACCGACGGGAGTGTCAATATTGAACTTGCCGGGAAGTTTCATGAAGAGCTTGATGTCGTCGCGGCCGTCGAGCAGCTCGGCAAACTTCCGCTCAGGCTCGGAGTCGTAGACGACATAGTCGAAGTCAGACTTCTCGGGGTTCTGGAGCTTGTACATCTGGTCGAGGAAGCGGTCCCTCTCCTCCTGTCCGTCCTTCTGGAGCTCGCGGAGCTCGTAGACGTAGCCGCCGATCTTTTCGTACTGAATGCCCTCGGTGACGATCTCGGCGAGAACGGACTGCAGTCGCCCCTTGACCATCTGGATGAAGTCGTTCGGGTTGCCGATGAACTCGGACAGCCGACCGCTAGCCAGGAGAATGTCGATGATCGTCTTGCGGGTCAGCGACGTGGCTTCGTGCAATTCCGTGATGATGTCAGGCAGGTCGTAGGCCCCCTGGAGCGGAGCGGATCGCTGGCCAGTCTCAGTTGCCTTGGTGCCGCCGCGGAGGATCTTCACTCCGGCTCGGGTGACTTGGATGCGCAGCGGCTGGATCGCCGGCGCCTCCTTGATCGCCTTCACCGTCGCCTCAATCAGGCGGTCGCGGTCGACCGCCACTCGGTAGGTTGTGCGGGCTGAGATGGCCCGCCAGAACTCCTCGAACTCGGGGTTCGCAAAGAGCTCCTTATTGAGCTTGCGCGACTTCCGCTTCGACTGCGGCTTCACGTAGCGCTCAATGCTGGAGCGGCCGATGTACTCGATGATCGTGTCTTCGTACGGCCAGAAGAAGTCCGGCATGTGCTGCTTGAGGTCGAAGCCGAGCTGGGTCGGCTTGTAGGCGGCGGTGATCTTGCCGTCCTTGATCATCCCCGAGGACTCCAGTGCCTCGTAGAGGGTCTTGGAGCGCTCGTAGCCGAAGTACTCCGGGCCGTCCGGCTCGATGTGCTCTTCGTAGAGGGCGATCTTCGAGAACTCCTGCAGGCGCACGCGCCCGATCTCAACCCCGGACTTCTCGTATTCGGTCTGAAGCGACTTGGCGAACGCGACATAGGACTCGTTCGCGATCACGGTCAGTTGGGCGATGCTGCGGTCGGGCACGCGCTCAAAACCGTCCGGGGTCCTGGTCACCGGCAATCGGAGTCCGCGGCCGATGGTCTGACGGCGTTCAACCTCGGCACCCATCTCTCGCAGGGTGCAGATCTGGAAGACGTTCGGGTTGTCCCAACCTTCGCGCAGCGCGGAGTGACTGAAGATGAAGCGGACGGGCTCAGCATCGTCGAGAAGTCGTGCCTTGTCGCGCATGATCAGGTCGTAGGCATCGTCGTCGGCCTTGGTGCTGCCGGACGTGTCCTGGAACTTGTCGACAGCCCCCTTCTTGCCCTTGAGCACGGAGAAGTAGCCACGGCGCAGCTCATCAGGGTCTTGGGGGAACAGCTCTTGCCAGTGCGGCATCTTGGCCCGCTCTTCCCGGAACAACTCGTCGAACCACTGCACGAACTGGCCGTTGGCGTCGTTGTTGTTGAAGCCATCTCCGAGGAAGTTCTCGACCTTGTCGATGAAGAACAGGCTGAGCACCTTGATGCTCTTGGACTTCAAGAGAGTCTGCTTGCGGAAGTGCTCCTTGATGGTCTCGCGGATCATCTCGCGGTAGATCGACTCGGAGTTGCCGCCGATCTCTTCGCCCTGCTGCAAGAGGCCATGCTTGTTAAGTTCGATGTATTGAGGCTCGATCGAGAGCTCGGTGATCCACCAGCCCTCGTAGGCCGGGTTCTTGGTGACCTTTGAAAGTTCCTGGTCCTGCTTAGCCTTCACGACCCGGCGCGTGAGAGAGCCGTCAGCGCCGCGAACGGCTAGCTGGAGCTTGGCCTCCCAGGGGTCGCGCTTGACTTCAACGACCTTGATGTACGGCGTCGCATCGGAGCCCTGCTGGGCTACCTCGGCCACCACGATCTGCTTGACCAGCCCGTGGTCATGAGCGTCTACCGGGTCGAGTCGATAGACGACGTTGCGCTGCTTGCGGTGCGTTGCAGAGAACCGGAGAGTGGCAATCGGGTCGAGTTCTCCAATAGAGGACTGCGAGAGTTGCGACTCCATGTTCTGCGGCTCGTCCATGATGACGACCGGCCGGGTGGCCTTGAGGTAGTCGATCGGGCGCAGGCCGTTCAGCTTGTCGCGGGTCTGGTGCATGATGCGCGAGTTGGCGTCGCCACGGATCGAGTCAATCGTCATCACCATGATCTGCACGTTGGTGCTGGTGGCGAAGCCCTGGACCTCCTCGGCGGACTTGCCTGAGTAGACCGTGTAGTCGAACGGCTGCGCCGGATAGAGGTCGCGGAAGTGGTCGCGCATGTCCTTGATGCTCGTGGTCACGCCCTCTTTGATAGCGACGCTCGGCACGAGGATCACGAACTTGGTGAAGTTGTAGGCCTTGGCCAGCTCGAAGATCGTGCGCAGGTAGACGTAGGTCTTACCGGTGCCGGTCTCCATCTCGATGTCGAAGTCGAGCGCATCGCCGGCAAGAGCCCCGAGAACCTCCAAACCGTTCTTGTCTTGGACGGTCTGCAGGTTCTGGAGGATAGTCTCCTCGTCGAGGACGAGGTTGTTGCCGACAGCGCCGACCTCCTGGGAGAGATCCAGGTCGAGGCTGGTCTGGTCCTGCGCGCCATTCAGTTTGCCCTCTCCACGCAAGGTGGTAAGGACGGCTTCGGCATCTTTGGGTTGGCCATCGAAGAGCCGCACCAGCGACCCAATCGCGTCGAGCTGGTACTGCTGCTTGGCGTCGAACTTGAACCCCATCAGGCAGTCCAGAGCTCCACGCCCTTGCTCTTGCAGAGCTGAGCAAGGTTGGTCTTCAGTTCGTCGTCGCCGTGGAACGCATCCTCAAGAATCACGAGTCGCGCGGGCTCCTCGTCCACGACCGCACGGAGCTGGTCGAGCGTCGGCTTGGTGTGCTCATCGAGATAGGCCAGCAACAGCCCGCCCCCAACCGCCTGCACTACAAGGCCCGCGACGTCCCTTTCCCTCGATTCTTCGTTGAGGGAATAGCCCTGCTTGAGCAGCAACTCAGAGAGCAGCGACTCAGCCGTCGCGTCGTCTTGGGCGCTGTCGCGCAGGCTGAGCAGGTGTTGCTCCAACCGGTCGGGTTCGATGTCGCTTGCGACGCGCCACTTGGAGAAGTTCGTGTCGACGAGCGAGTAGGACCGAAACCCTGAGTCGAGGGTGGCTTCGCCGAGCGTTTCTTGACCCCCGCCCGTCAAAGCCTCGCCAGCGAGCTCGATGCGCCGCCGCGAGAGCTGCGGGATGGTCTCGAACCCCTCAGCACGAGCGGTTGAGCCTTCTGGAGTCGGCTCCGGCAGCTGGATCATGAGGAACCTTCGACGCCCGCCGTCTTCTGCGTTCAGCGCGAGGACAGCATGCGCCGTACTCGACGATCCCGCGAAGAAGTCCACGACCAGTGCGTCCTGGTCCTCGCTCGTAACGGACCTGATCAGGTACTTCAACAGAGAGGTCGGCTTCGGGTGATTGAAGACAGCGGACCCAAACAGCGACTTGATCTCTGCATTGCCTGCAAGGACATCACCCACGGCGTCCTTTGGGATCAGTGTGGTGGGCGCCAGCGCCGACGTTGCGACCTTCCTGGAATACGGCACGAAGGCCCTGCCCTTGATCACGATCTTGGTTCCCTCAGCGACCTGAGCTTCAAGGTAGGGCTGTGACCAGATCACCCTCCCGGTAAGCGAAAAGGCGGACTGAGCGATCCCATCAGATATGACCACGTCATCTTCGAGCACGTAGCCCGAACCCAAATCGCCTGCGGCGTAGGTGCCATCAGGAATCTGAAACTCAACCCACTCGGGCTCTAGGCGCAGGGTCGATACCTTCATCGATGACTTCGTCAGCGAGGGAAGCCCCTCCGTCGCCTTCTGTGCTCCCACGAGCCCGCGCACAGCCGCCTTGTTCCGGGCGTAACACAGGACGTGCTGGGCGTTCTCCCGCTCGATCCGAGAGCTGTTGTCTGGACGGAAGTTGCTTTCCCACATGTAGTTCTCGATGAAGTTCGATTCACCGAACACCGAGTCAAGAACGAGTCGAAGGTTCGCGACCTCGTGGTCGTCGATCGAAATGAAGATGACGCCGTCCTGCGTCAGCAGGTTCCGAGCCAGCTTGAGACGTGGATACATCATGTTCAGCCAGTTCGAGTGGTAGCGCCCCTCGGACTCGCTGTTGGTCGAGACCTTCTTGCCCTCTTCGTTGACCTGCTTGGTCCACTCAAGGTAGGTCTCTAGCCCCTCCTTGTAGTTGTCGGGGTACACGAAGTCCTTGCCCGTGTTGTACGGCGGATCGATGTAGATCAGCTTGATCTTGCCGTGGTAATGCTTCTGCAGGATCTTGAGCACTTCGAGGTTGTCACCCTCGATGAACACGTTCTTGGTGGTGTCCCACTCCTTGCTGTTGTCCCTGTCCGGGCGCAGCGTGGCCGTGGTGGGCTCCTGCGCGGCGCGCAGGGCACGCTTCTTGCCCGGCCAGAACAGTCCGAACCGCTCGTTGCTGTCGGCGGCATCGCCAGCGAGGAGCTCGGTGAGCTTGGTGACGTCGACCTTGCCGTCCGTGATCGCCTCGGGCACCAGCTCCTGCAGCTGGCGCGCCAGCTCGGTCTGTAAGTCGGGGGTGGTGCTCGGGATCTCGTGGATTTCGTCGGTCATTCAGTCTTCCTCATTCAATGTATCTGAATTGATTTTTGTCGATATTGTGAATAATTGATAAGTCTGATCTTTATGCCGTGACACGCCAGCGAATAGCGAAGAGGTCTTCGGTCTCGCGCTTGCCCCTAAGCGACTGCTCGATCAGGTCAAGGTACTTGTCTATCTCTTCGCGGAGCTTGACCCGCTCGCCTCGGGCGCGGTCGTCTTCGTCCTCGGCCTTCTGCGCCCAGCGCCTGGCTTCCTTCTTGTGCCGCAGTTGCTCCATCGGGTCGTCCGTCTGCCGCGCCGCCTTCCGGCTCTGCTTCTCCTTCTGGCGATACTCGCGGATCAACCCCTCGGACTCGGCCTTGCGGTCGAGGGTATTCCGGTAGAGCAGCTCCTCCTGCTGGTCGTAGTAGCGGGCGTTGCGGGCCTGCACTTCCTTCTCGAACGCCTCTCGCTGGGCGTCCAGATGCTTCTCGAAGGCCGACTCATCGATCTTGTCAATCGGGTCCGACACTTCTGTGCAGGCGAGGTCCATCAGGTCGGCGACGTACTCGTGGTCGAGCCACTCGCCGTCATCGGTGAGCATCCCCGCGAGCGCGTACGACTCGGAGATATCCTCGTTGCCAGCCTTCATCCGGAACGTGACGACCTTACTCACCAGCTGACCGCTCTTGCCCTGCAGCGCCCTGATCGTGGTGCTGGCCCGCTGCGACTGAGCGAGGCTGAAGGTCAACTCGCGGGCAGGCGTGTCCTTCTCCTTCGAACTGGCCACGACGTACTCGGCCAGCGGGCTGGCGAACCGGTACTGGTGTGCATGCTCCTGCGGTTGCGACCTGAAGTAGTAGCGACCGGTCTTGGTCCCGGGCACCGGTGCCCTATGGAGCTCAAACAGTCGCCCGTCGCCTTCGAACGTGGCGACACTGTCGAGCTGGTGCTTGGTGACCGCCAGGAGGAGGCGCTCGAACTTGTTGAGCACCTCCCCACTCTGGGCGTCGTAGGACTTTAGGCGGTCCTGGACGTTGGGGTCGAGATTGTCGAACACCTTGGCCTTGGCGCTGGCCATCTCCTTGGAGATCTCACCCTCGAACTGCTGCTCCAGCTGGTTGAAGGCGATTTCGATCTCCCCCGCCGTCTTGCAGCGGTTGAGGATGTCGCTGATGGTCTTCTCGAAGTCCAGTCCGTCCTCGATAGACCCGAGCACTTCATCGCTCGCACCGAAGACGCCCTTGAAGAGGTGGAACTTGTCCTCCAGCAGTTCGAGGATCCGCTGCTCGGCGAGGTTGCCCTTGTTGGAGAAGTTCACGACCACGACGTTGTGCTGTTGCCCGAAGCGGTGGGCGCGACCGATGCGCTGCTCCACACGCTGGGGGTTCCATGGCAGGTCGTAGTTGACGACCATTGAGCAGAACTGGAGGTTGATGCCCTCCGAGGCTGCCTCGGTGGCGATCATGATCGTGCCCTCTTCGCGGAAGTAGTCCACGAGCGCCTTGCGGCGGTCCGCGGCAAGGACGCCGGTGACGACGTCGCTGCCCTGGCTACGCTCCATCCACTTCTGGTAGATCGCGGTGGCCTGCGGCGAGTCGTTCTGCCCGTTGAACAGGAGCAGACCCTCGCCGCGTCCTGCCTCGGTGAGCGAACGCGCGATGTACTCCTGCGTGACCGTTGAGTCGGTGAAGATGATCGCCTTCTCGGGCGCACCCAACTCGCGCAGACGCTCGAAGCCCAAGTCCACGGCGTGGTTGAGCTGCACGGCCTTCTCGTTGACGGTGATCGAGCGAGCGAGCGCGGCGTACTCGCGCAGCTCGCGAACCTCGTCCTTCATCGGCGCTATGTCGCGCGGGTCTATGGCCGTGAAGCCAGGCTTCGGGGCGTCGTCGAGCTCTTCTTCCTCCTCATCGGTGAGGTCAGCATCGACGATGAAGCTGCCCGAGTTGGTCCAGCGCTTGCCTTCGGCGATCTCGCGTTCGAGTCGGTCGGCGATCTTCTCCAGGGTGCTGGCGATGGCGTAGGTCGAGGAGCCCAGCCGCTTGCGGATGATCAGGGCACTCAGGTGGCGGGTGGACTTGGAGAAGGCGTATACCTCATCGCGCTGCAGGTACTCGTTGACCAGCTCGTAGAGCAGCTGCTCGTCCGGGGACGGTTCGAACCCGACCGTCAGCGGGAGGCGTTCGGTGAAGCGGATGTACTTGTCCGCGTCGCGGCGCAGCGTGCGCTTGCTGATCTGCGCGACACGGTCGCCGAGATCGTCGAAGGCTGCCGACTCCCGGTTCTTGATGTAGCGCTCACGGAAGGCGTCCAGCGAGTAGAAGTACTCCGGGTCGAAGACCGAGACGAGGCCGTAGAGCTCCTCGAGCTTGTTCTGCAGCGGTGTCGCAGTGAGCAGCACGGTCTTGTGCGCGCCCTCCACGATGCGGGAGACGGCGTTGGCGACCTTGGCCTTGCCGTTCCAGTAGTTGCGCAGGCGGTGGGCCTCATCGGCAACCACCAGATCCCAGGCCTTGATCAGGGAGAGCTCGTGGCGCTGAGCAAACTCGTAGGAGCAGATCAGCACCTCGGGGGTGCGACCTGCCCCGAGCAGACGCTCCCTGCTCTTCGCATCGAGCAGCGAGCTGGGGATCAGGAACTTCTCATATAGCTCCTGCTGCCACTGCTGGCGAAGGCTGGAGGGGGCGACGATCAGGATGTTGCGCTTGCGCTCGGACCAGTACTGGGTGATGACGATGCCCGCCTCGATCGTTTTTCCGAGGCCGACCTCGTCGGCGAGGAGGACTCCCTTGAGGAACGGCGTCTGCAGCGCGAACAACGCGGCATCGATCTGGTGTGGCTTCGGTTCGACCTGTGCGTCGAACAGGAGGCCGGCCAGCTTGCCGACGTGATCACTGGCATAGCTGCGCTGGAGTTCGTGGGCGTAGTACTTCGCCTGATAGTCCGTGAAGCCGCTGGTCATCGGGCGACCTCTGGGCGCCCGAGAGAGCAGCGCGAAACATGTCGCGTCGCCAAACTCATTCGGGCCCCCGGTCAGTACGCGGGAGGACCCACGTCTGTGCCTCCCCAAGGCTTCAACCTCGACCCTATCGGCGGAGCCCATCGACTTGGGGCGGTAACTCGAAAGTCTGCATGGACAACCGGCTTCAGACCGTCGCCATCGAGCGACGTCGGTCCTTCTGGCCGACCCAGATCAAGGGAGACAGCACCGCCATCCAGGCGAACTTCGCGGCGTTCCAGAAGAAGAGGGACACGAGCAGGTTGAGGAAGCCCAGCCCGGGCCGAGCAGCCAGTTCGATGGCCAGGGCGGCCAGGCCGAGGTAGGCGGGCGTTGCGACGAGAGCAACGGGGACAGCCCACTTGAGGCCGCGCGGCGAGCGCAGCCAGTCGGCGGCTCGGTTGGTGGGCATGTAGAAGCGGAGGTAGCCGCGGATCGCGGCGCTGAGGTGCCAGAGCGCGGTGAGCATGGGATCTCCTTCGGTAGGGGCTCCGTCCCTCTCTACGCCCGAGATCCGACCGGAGCGGCGCAACGTCGCCCCTCCTGTGGACTACCCGGCCAGAACTGCCTCTGTGTGGTTTCGACATGCTCAACCACCGAGTGCCGCCCGACCGTGCGATTCGAGCGCCTGGCTGCGCCCCTCCTGGGCGCTGGCGGCGTCGTCGGCAATGGCTCGGGCACGGCGAATCGCCTGCTCTGCCCTGGCGGCATCAAGTTTCTGCGCGTCGGTCCTTGGCTCGCCGAGCACCCTGCGCCCCTCCACCTTGTAGCGGTCGCGGTAGGCGGCGACCGTCCTGACCTCGTGGAGCCAACGACGCCGGGCTGCGGCGGTCGCCGGCGCGGTGCCGAGTCGCTTCAGCCACGCCGCTTTGTCCTCTACGGCCCTCTCGGCGAGCGTCATCGCGCGTTCTTCCATCAGGTCGGCGCGTTCGGTCAGCGCCGTGGACATCTCCTCGTTCATCGGACCGTCGGCGACGGGGATCAGACCGACAAGCAGGTTCGGGGAGGGGCGACGGCTGCCGCGCTTGAGCTGGGCGGCCTTCTGGAGTCGGCTGATCAGGACGGCTCCGATGTCCTCGGCATCGTCCAATGACCGGCGGGCGACGATGGCCGGCAAGAGTCGGTCGACGTCGTGGTGGTTGGCGTCGGCCCGGCGCAGTTCGGCGGTGAGTGGTCCGAAGGACGCCGAGGCCAGCACCTGTTCGACCTGGGCTTCGGTGAGGCCACTCCCCCGGATCGCTGCAACCCAACGGTCGCGCTGGGCGACCGCGCCGATGGTTTCGTACTCGGCAGCGAGTTGCCCGATGGACGCCCACCGGTCCTGCTCGGCCACGATCATCTGGTGTGCGGAGAGTTCTCCGCCGATGTGTTGGAGCACTCCATAGAGGACGGTGTGGGCGTTCACCTCATCAAGCTCGGGAGGGACGTGGCCTTCGTCGGGCTTGTCGAGGGCGACGTACGCGATGTTGGAGTCTCGGCCGCGGGTCATGGAGACGTAGAAGTTCTCCCGCGTCGTCGACCCGGTCACCACCACATGAGAGGTGTCGACGGTCATCCCCTGGGCGCGGTGAGCCGTGACGGCGTACCCGAGGTCGACGTGCTCGGCGACGTACGCCGCAGGCAACGTCACCGTGCCGCTGACGGCTACGCCGAGACGTTGGACCTGCATCGACCCGTCCTTGTGAACGCGGGTCACGGTCCAGCGGTCGCCGTTGCGGACCCATCCGCCGTGCGGGGTGTGGAGGCGGCGGTCGTTGTGACGGGTGATGATGAGGTCACCCTCGGACGCCTGGGTGCCGTCGGCGAGGTTCACCTCGATGTCTCCGACCGGGTTCGCGACGATGCGGTCAGCACGGGCACGCCGGTTGAGGCGGATCACCATGTCGGTGGCCTCGGCGACCAGGATCGACGTCCGCCCGACCTTCACGTCAGAAGCCCACGCCAGATAGGCAGCGTCCATCATCTCGTCCGTCTTGCCCTCCCGGACGCGATCCTTCGCGACGTAGATGCCGATCACTTCCGCCCGTCCGAACCGGAGGGCGAGCGAGGCTGTCTTCTCCCACTCGTGGGTGAAGCGGTGGACCTCGGTGAGCTCGGGAGTGCCGGGACGGGCGGAGGCCAGGAGCGAGAACGCCCCTCCTGCGTCGACCGACTGAAGCTGCGCCCAATCGCCGACCATCAGGACCTTCGCACCAGCCTCGGCAGCGAGCGTCGTGAGGCGGTCGAGACTGAGCGTGCCGGCGAGGGTCGCCTCGTCGATGATGACGAGTTGGCCGCTGAGGAACTCCGCACGTCCCCGGTCGTGCTCGTGGAGCCACTTGGCGGTGTTCTCGCACGCGATGCCCAGATCCTCGGCGAGTACCTGGGCGGCCACGGCGCTCGGCGCGAGGCCGACGACGCTGCCCTTGCCGTGAACCTCCACCCAAGCCGTCTTCAGCGCGTGCATCGCGGTGGTCTTACCCGCGCCGGCCGGACCCACGAGCA
>JGI24770J26754_10002200_pt1 | contig 13516 bp, 11 predicted proteins | sample LakOneMetagenome_FD_26754 | JGI IMG/M metagenome (IMG submission 26754) | reverse complement strand
TTCGGAAAATCGTCAAGATTCATCTGTTGCCGCTCGTGCGGCACCACCCACGGATAACAGGCCATGTCGGCGATGGAATATTCGCCAGCTAGAAATTCGCGATCCGCCAGTCGCTTGTCCATCACGCCGTACAGCCGCGCGGTTTCGTTGATGTAACGGTTGATGGCGTATGGCAATTTCTCCGGCGCATAGGTGCCGAAATGGTGGTTCTGCCCTGCCATCGGACCGAGGCCGCCCATCTGCCAGAACAGCCATTGAATCGCCTCCTTGCGCCAGTACAGCGACTTGCGGTTGAGGAATTTCTTCGACTTGTCGGCGAGATAGAGCAGCATCGCACCGCTCTCGAAAATCGCAAATGGTTCGCCATCCGGCACCGGTTGCATCGGCTTGTGATCGACCATCGCCGGGATGCGATTGTTCGGCGAGACTTTCAGGAATACCGGATCGAACTGCTCGCCCTTGCCAATATTCACCGGAATCACCCGATATTTCATCTTCGCTTCTTCAAGGAACATCGTGATCTTGTGGCCGTTCGGCGTGGTCCAGTAATAGAGGTCAATCATGGCCAAAAACTTCCTGAAATCGGTTGCAACGCGTTGATTCTCTACTGACACTCATCGCCCTGTCGCCCTCGTGCGAAGTAAGGCCATCACACAATTGCGTCGCAAACGGGTCATCCAGATCATCCCCCGGCGCGTTAATTGCTTGAAAAGAGCACGTTGCAGCCCAATGTTCGCCAACTGGAGACCATGATGCATAGCTTGACCACCACCATCGCACCCGCCGCCGCGCCCATGTTTGATTCGCTCACTGCAGCGATGAACGAGGCCGCCTTCGTGCAGGTCGACGATGCGGTCTTCACGGCAGACTACCTGCACGCGCCCGACGAATTCACGCGACCGGACGATGTTCTGGTCGAAGGTACGCGCGAAGATCAGGAATTGCTGTTGCTGCAACGCGATTTCGACGGCGCCAANCTTGCTGGTGACGGCGAAATTTATCTGCGCGACGGCACCCTGATCCGCTTTTTGCGACCCACAGCCGTGCACTGACGCGCAACCGGAGCGACCCTCGTTGACAGGGGCGTGAGGCCCGCGTAAAACACCGCAAACACAGCCGAATGCGGGGTAGGGTAGCGCGGTGGACGATTCCAGCACTTCAGTTCCTGAAACGTCTGCGCACGTTGAAGCGTCGACCCGGCCGCCAACCCGGGCTCCGTTGCCGCGCAGCACGCCGCCGGCGCGCGCTGCTTCGGGCCGCAAACGCAGCGTGCAGCTCTCGCTCGTGCTCATTAGCGCGGCTGCGCTTGGGGGTTGCGGCAATCTCGAAAACAACGAAAACCTGAGCCGCGACGTCTACGCCAACATGGAGGCGTGCAAGGCGGACTGGGGCACACCGGGCGATTGCGAAGAGATCAATCCGTCGACGCGATCAACCCTAGGCGGTCACAGTTACTACGGACCACGTTACTACTCGCGCTCCGGTTCCTATGGCTATTCCTCCACTGCGCGACCCGGTTCGCGCTCGGCCGGAACGGTATCTGCATCACCGTCGCGCGGCGGCTTTGGCGCGTCGAGCTCCCGCCACAGCGGCAGCTCTTCACACTCCTCAGGCGGCTGATCCGTGCGCAGAGAACACCTGCCCAAGCGCGACAACTGGCAAAAGCGCTGCGAGGATGCCGGTTTCAGCTTTCATTCGATTGATGGACTGTATTGGGAAGAGGGTATCTGCTATCACTTCACCAAGAGCGAAATTGACATCCTCGAACGCGCGACCAAAGAACTCTACGACATGTGCATGGCGGCCGCGGAACACATCATTGAGAAGGAGCGTTTCAAGGAGCTTGCAATCCCGGAATCGGCATGGTCGCTCATTCGCGAAAGCTGGGACGATGATCATCCGTCCTTGTTTGGCCGTTTTGATCTGGCATGGGACGGTACCGGTTCGCCCAAACTGCTCGAATTCAACGCCGATACGCCAACCTCACTGATTGAGGCGAGCGTCGCGCAATGGCACTGGGTCGAAGACACCAAGCCGGGGGCAGATCAGTTCAACAGCCTGCACGAGGCTTTGATCGAGCAGTGGAAGTGGCTCAAGGCCGAGCACGGCTACGATCATGTGCACTTCACCTGTGTAGGCGACAGCGAAGAGGACGGCGGCAACCTCGACTACCTGCGCGACACGGCCATGCAGGCCGGTTTGCAGGCACCGTGGATCGCGGTGGAAGAAATCGGCTGGGTTGAAAGTGACCTGGCGTTCGTCGACATGGACAATCAGCGCATCGAGACGCTGTTCAAGCTATATCCGTGGGAATGGCTGCTGGCCGATGAATTCGGAGCGAATATTCGCAAAACGGCCATGCGCGTCATTGAACCGGCGTGGAAGATGACGCTCGCCAACAAGGGGCTGTTGCCGATTCTGTGGGAGCTTTATCCGGACCACCCGCTCCTGCTCCCCGCATCGTTCCAGCGCCACAAAGTTCTCGGCGACTATGTCAAGAAACCGCTGCTGTCGCGCGAGGGCGCCAACGTCGAAATCTACAAGGGCGGCGAAGTCATTCGTGCCGACGGCACCTANGGCGAAGAAGGTTATGTGTATCAGCAGTACACGCCGATTCCGAGCTTTGAGGGCAATTTCGTCACCATCGGAAGCTGGATCATCGGCGATTCACCCGCCGGGATTGGCCTGCGNGAAGACGCCACCGAAATCACCATGAACACGTCGCGGTTTGTGCCGCACTATTTTGATTAATCGCGAAACCAGCGAGCAGAGGCCAGCATGAGCAACAGCGTCAATGAGTCGATCCGTTACTTCGATGACTTCCTGATCTATTTTTCNCTCGCACTATTGCTGCTGTTCGTGTTCACCTTTGTTTACATCAAGGTCACGCCTTACAAGGAACTCGAACTGATTCGCGAAGGCAACAAGGCGGCTGCGATTTCACTGTCCGGTGCGATGCTTGGTTTCGCAATGCCGCTGGCGAGCACGGTTGTAAACGCGGTAAACCTGATCGACCTGGTGCTGTTTGCCCTGTTGGCGACTGTTGTTCAGCTGGTTGCTTTTGTGTTTGTACGCATGCTGATGCCAAATCTGGGCGGGGCGATCGAAGGCGGCGACGTGGCCAAGGCGACGTTCCTCGCCGCTGTTTCGGTCGCGGTTGGCCTGCTCAACGCCGCAGCGCTTGTCTATTAAGCGCGCAAGGTAAAGTCCCGGCGCTCCGCACTGGCAGCATGTGCCTGATGTGAAATCTCCGTGACCTGACCTGATTGCGGATGCAGGCGAACGAGCGTTGACGCGCGAGTGCCATAGGTTTCGCTGCGAATGAAGATGGAACCGAGTACTCGCTCCCAATCAAGCGGCACGCCGGTGACGGGAAGCTGATCATCGCGTGGCCGGGTTGTGTTGTGCAGCAGTCGCAGCAAACGCTCGTCTCGCGCCGGGATATCTTTCTCGGCCAGCGCGTGACGAAAACCCTGTTTGATTCGCGTCAGCTTGGGCCAGGGGGTATCCAGCGTGGCGTTCGAGAGCGCATAGAGATTGGCGCCAAGCTGTCGCGGCGACGATTCTGTGGAATTCAGAAACCACAGATCACTTGCCTGCGGGGAGACTTCGCCGCACAGCAGATTGAAGCCCTCATACCCGCTTTTTCGTGCGTTTGCGGCATAGGCAAAGTCGGCCGGGGAAGCGTTGCCTTCAAGAAACTCGCGTGCAAGCTCGCCACGCGACGGCGCATCCGCGCGTCGCAAGGCGGGATTTCGGATATTGGTGATCATCGCGAAGCGACCATGGCGTGTAACTCCGAGCCAGGCACCGCCGCTCTTTAGGTCACGGCCGGCGAGTATGGCGGTGCTCGGCCACCAGTGCATCGCCTGTGTCGGCCGTTCAAAGAATTCGTCACGATTCGCCGCCAGCAGCAGCGGTGTTTCACTGTCCGGGTTCCATGAAAAGGCAACTATGCACATACTCAATCAAGAAGCTTGAGCCTCTGTACTTTGCCCGAGGGTCCCTTCGGCAGGTCCGCAACGAAGCGAAATATCCTGGGTGTCTTGTAGCGCCCCAGCACCTTCTCGCAATGCGCTCGCAGCGTCGCCTCGTCACAGGGGATTCCGGGCTTCAGTACTACCGCAACCAGAATATCCTGGCCATAGTTGACGTCGGGAATGCCAACGGCCGCTGCTTCCAGTACTGCAGGATGGGTAAGCAGCGCTTCATCGATTTCACGCGGTGCGATGTTTTCGCCGCCCTTGATGATGAGCTCCTTGATACGCCCAGTGACGAAATAGAAACCATCTCTGTCGCGATGACCCAGATCCCCGGTCCGCAGCCAGCCGTCCGCCGTCAAGGCCTCGGCGGTTTTTTCCGGAGCGTTGTAGTAGCCAGTCATCACGTTCGCGCCGCGCAGATGCAGCTCACCGGTCGCGCCGACATCGAGCACTGCGCTGGATTCGGTGGCAACAACACGTGCTTCCACGCCGCAGGGAAGACCGGGCGTGCCGTACTTGCGCTTCGTCGCGTCCTGCGGATTGCAAAAAACAACCGAGGCGCATTCGGTCATGCCCATCGCTTCGATCACGCCGATGCCGAACATGGCCTCGAACGCCCGATGCTGATCTGGCGGCAGCGGCGCAGAGGCGGATCGCGCAAAGCGGATGCCTGGCCACTTGCCTGCGTCGGCATTGGCCCCGTTGAGCAGATATGCGATGATGGTGGGGACGAGATTGAGCCAGCTCGGCTGGTGCTGTTCTACCCAGCCCCACCAATTGCTCGCAGAAAACTTGTGTGGCGCAATGATGCTGCCGCCACTCACGAAAGGCGCGACGGTGGCGATGCATTGTCCGTTGATGTGATAAAGCGGTAGCGAAGAAAGCACGCGATCCGCAGCAGTCAGGCAGTGCCATTGACTGACCGTATGTCCAGCATACATAAGGTTGCCGTGCGACAGCAGTGCGCCCTTGGGCGTACCGGTGGTACCCGAGGTATACATCAGCAACGCTGGCNTGGCGCTATCGAGTGGGCCATCGAGCGCGAGTTCANCGTATCCGGCATGCGTCGANGGGGCGTCAGAGTCAATTACCGCGATCTGAATCTGTTTCGCCTGTTGTGCGGGCAACAGTGCCAGCGCCGCTCGCAATTGAGCTTCATATTGCGCGGACGTGAAGACGAGTTTGACGTCGCTGTGGGAAAGCACGTAGGCGAGCTGCGTCCCGTGCGACAGCAGGTTTAGCGGTGTGACCACATATCCCGCAGCCATCGTACCCAGAAAAATGGTCGTGGTCTGGTATCCGTTATGCAGAAAGAAACCAACATGATCTCCCCGCCGCAAACCCAATGACGCATATCGGGCGGCGAGTTGCCGGGTTTCCAGAGCGAACTGACGATAACTGAGAACGTTGCCCGTCTCGGGCGCGATCAGCAGCGTCGCTTCGGGCTGAAGTTGGTCATGCGCGAGCAGACTGTCGCGTAGCGTAGCCGCCAGCGTCATCGATTGACGAACGAAAAGTAGTCAGCAAACAATGCAGACTCGTCGGGCACGTGGGTGGTAATCGGGCGGGCAATGCGCGTGATGTTGAGGAAGTTCTTGTAAGTCAGATTGTCACTGAAGTTGTTTCCTCCCCAGGTGCCGCAACCCATCGACAGCGAAAATGGCAATCCGTTGTCAAAGCTGCCGCCCGTGGCAATGCAATGAGCCTGATTCACGATGACACGGGAGACCGGTAACGTCAAGCCGATCTGTAGGGCCAGCGCATCGGCCAGCTCCGGCGCCGCATGAATCCCGACGGAATGCCCCGCGCCTTGATACGCGTAGATGTTGCTCACCATTCGCGTCGCCGCCTCAAAGTCAGCAACCCGATAAACGGTGAGAACAGGTGAGAGTTTTTCTCCAGAGAACGGGAAATCGGACCCTGCGCCGGTTTCGTTAACCATCAGCACCTGTGTGCTGGTCGCGACCGACAGCCCGGCGAGTGNTGCGATTTCAGACGCCGATCTGGCGGTTACCGCAGGAGAGAGTTTTCCTCCAGGGAACATGACAGCCTGCAATTGCGACTTTTGTTCATCGCCGAGCAGGATGCAGCCCTGGGCTGTCAGGGCCGAAACCATCGCATCGTAGACGGCGTCGACGATGATGACGCTGTTTTCGCTGGAACAGCTGGTGGCATTGTCAAAAATCTTGGAACGGACAATACGTTCGGCGGCGAGTGGGAGATCGGCGCTCGCATCCACAATGACTGCAACGTTACCGGCACCGACGCCAAACGCCGGCGTACCGCTCGAATACGCGGCCCGGATGTTTGCCTGGGAGCCGGTAGCTACGACGAGATCGACCTGTCGCAACAATTCGTGAGTCAACGCCTTGTTTACGGGGGAAGGCAGCACCTGTACCAGGTCGCGCGGCGCGCCGATACGGTCGAACTCTGCGTGCACGTAGCGTAGCAGCAACTCTGCCGTAGACGCACCCTTCGGCGAGGGGGCGAGAATGATGGCGTTGCGCCCCTTCATCGCGTTGATGATCATGTTGGCGGGCGTCGCGCCGGGATTGGTTGACGGCGTTATGGCGCCCACNACACCCGCAGCCCGCGCAATTTCGGTAATTCCGGTCGACACATCTTCCAAAATCACACCGACTGACTTTGCCCCATGCAGATCCCGGATCAGGCCCAGCGTCTTCCGATGATTCTTCTGAATCTTGTCAGCAACATTGCCGAGGCCCGTATCATGAACCGCGAGCTCCGCAAGCGCACGGTTTCGGGACGGTTCCATGATTGCCCAGGCCGCTGCCGCGCAGAGCCGATCCGTCTGCGCCTGATCGTAACGATCGGCAACAGCTTGCGCCGCGCGAGCCCGTGCGACCAGTTGCGAGACGACGTGCGTTTCGTCTGCCACGAGCGTGCTCAGTTGTCGACNTTTGCGCCAGATGCCTTGGCGACCTTTGCCCANCGATCCATCTCGATGCGTACGAATTTGCCGAATTCTGCCGGTGGCATGCCACCGGCGTCAGCAGCGGCGGCAGCCCAGTTCGCCTTGATAGCGGGGTCTTCCAGCGCCTTCGCTACTTCCTTGTACATGCGGTCAACAATCTCCGGTGGCGTTCCCTTGATGGCCCAAATCGCGTACCACTGCGACACCTCGCTGTTCGGATAGCCCAGTTCCGTGAGGGTGGGAATGTCCGGGTACTGCGGCGAGCGCTGAGCTGCCATCAGCCCGAGCGGGCGAGCCTTGCCAGAGCGAATCTGCGCGGCGGTTGCACTCATCCCGTCGATCAGCACATCCAGCGAACCGCCCAGAAAATCCTGCATCGCCGGGCCCATGCCTTTGTACGGAATGTGCTGCATGTCGATACCCTGTCCGAGCTTGAACAGTTCGCCCGTCAAATGCTGCGAAGTGCCCGATCCGGGTGAACCGAAGTTCAGCTTGCCGGGATTGGCTTTGGCGTAGTCAACGAGATCCTTGACCGTCTTGACCTGTGGCAATTTGGTTGGTTGTACCGCGATTACAAACGGCATGATCGCGAGAAGCGTTACGGGGACAAAGTCCTTTTCTATGTCGTAGGACAGCTTGGGGTAAATCGACGGCGCAATGGTGTGATGAACAGCACCGATCAGGAACGTGTATCCGTCCGGCGCGGCACGTGCCGCAACGGCAGCGCCAACGGTGCCGCCCGCACCACCGATGTTTTCCACGATGAATTGTTGGCCCGTCTGCTTTGACAGCTGGGCCGATAGCGGTCGCGCGAAAGTATCGGTGCCGCCGCCCGCTGGAAACGGATTGATCAGTCGCACCGGCTTTGCTGGCCAGGCTTGTGCCGAGCCTATGGTTGGTGCTGCGAGACTCGCGGCCACGAGGACAAACGCCACAATTCGAGACAGTGATTGCATGAATACTCCTTAATGCAGATCCGCGCGTTTACACACGCCCGTACTCCGACGGGCGGTCACATCTGATGCTAGCGAAAATTAGCGCTTGATCTCAGTGTGTTTGTACTTATTGAGATAGCGCGTCGGCAGAGCCAGCGCGTCCCGGCGGAACGGATCGCCCAGCTCCTTGGTGACCATCATTTCGATAATCGTTGTCTTGCCGCGTTTTTGTGCTTCGCAGGCTGCTGACAATGCCGGACCTACGTCGGACAGCTTGTCGATGCGCAGGCCTTCTGCACCCATCGCGATTGCAACGTTTGCCCAATGCGGCTGATTGTCAAGCGCCACCCCGAGGTAGCGGCGGTTGTAGAAATCGACGTGATTCTTCTTCTCCGCGCCCCACTGCCCGTTGTTGAACACGATGGCAGTGACCGGGATGTTCTCGCGCACACAGGTTTGCACTTCGTTGAAGCTGATGCCCCATGCGCCATCGCCAACATAGGCGATCGCCGGTCGATCAGGTGCTGCGAGTTTGGCGCCGATGATGGTCGGAAATGCGTAGCCGCAGTTGCCGAAGCTCATGGCTGCAAACATCGAACGCGATTCGTTGAAGCGCAGGTAACTATTGGACACCGAGCAGATGTTGCCGATGTCGGTGGACACCATGGCACGGGCGGGCATAGCCTTTTCCAGTTCACGCAACATTTGCCGCGGATGCATGTAAGAGGACGACTTCGAGACTTCCAGGGAGTAAGGGTCGCTTTCGTGAGTCCAGCCATCCAGCTCTTTCTCCCACGCCTTGCGCTCTTTCGCGACGGTTACCAGACGGGCATCGCGGTTGCCGTGACAGGCCAGCGTCTTGCCTTTGAGACGTGCAACGAGCGCCAGTGCGGCTGCGCGGGCGTCGCCGCAAATGCCTACGGACATTTTCTTGACCAGACCCAGCATCTTCGGGTCCGCATCGATCTGGATGATCTTGGCGTTTTTCGGCCAGTATTCGATACCGTGCTGCGGAAGCGTTCCGAACGGCCCCAGCCGGGTTCCCAAGGCCAGTACGACGTCGGCCTTGCTAATAAGCTTCATCGCGGCTTTCGAACCCTGATAACCCAGCGGTCCGCACCAGAGGCGATGATTTGCCGGGAAGCTGTCGTTGTGCAGGTAACTGTTGCAGACGGGGGCATCAAGCAGTTCGGCGAGCTTGACGGCTGCGTCCATGCCGTTGCTCATGATGACGCCACCGCCGGAAAGGATGACCGGAAATTTCGCCTTGGCCAGCATTTCTGCTGCTTTGTCCAACGCGCTTTCTCCGCCAGCGCCACGTTCGATGGTGATTGGTGCTGAAATTTCGTATTCGCCGTCACCGTAGAAGTAGTCGCGCGGGATGTTGAGCTGGGTGGGGCCGAGTTCGATGTGTGCGCGATCAAAAGCACGGGCGGTCAGTTCGGCCATGCGCGCCTTGTTGTTCACGTGGGCCTGGAATTTTGTGATTTTGGAGAAGATCGGCAGTTGATCTGTCTCCTGAAACCCGCCGAGGCCCAGTGTCATTGACCCGGTCTCCGGTGTGATGACCACGACTGGCGAATGCGCCCAATAGGCGGCGGCAGTCGGCGTCACGAAGTTGGTGATGCCCGGGCCGTTTTGCCCGATACAAACACCGTGACGCCCAGAAACACGGGAATAGCCGTCTGCCATGTGACCGGCGCCCTGTTCGTGCGCGACCGAGATAAACCGGATTCCTGCCGTTTCAAACAGATCCAACGCGTCCATGTACGCCGAACCGACGATGCCAAACACGTCAGTTACACCCTGTGCGACCAGCGTTTCAACAAACGCCTCCGAAGGCGTCATGCGCACTTTGCCCTGCGTAACGCGGCGATCCACCTTCACGGCTTTGGTGCCAATCTTTAGAGTCTTGGGCGACTTGGCCGTTTTGACGGCGGCCTTGGTCGGTGTCTTTTGTTTCATGGCGTTACCTCATAGGGGTCAGAATGAAGCGAAGTGTGCAAGCGAAGAGGATTTGTGCTTCACAAGAGTTTAAAAAAACGAATCTCACGGTTTCATTTTTGTTACTTCGTGTGAGTTTGTGCATAATGCGCGTTCGGATTAACTTAGGACCATAAGATGTCAGGTGTGCAGGACGAGGAACATAAGGAAAGCCGAGAAGCTGGCTCGGCGGCACTGCGCTCGCTGGCTGTAATGGAGTTTGTCGCAAACAGCGAACGCTCGGTCAGCCTGACGGAAATCATGCAGGCCGTGGGTTTGCCCAAGCCGACTGTGTTTCGCATTCTGACGACGCTGGAAGAGGCTGGCATGTTGCTGCGTGAGCCGGATGCCAAGCGCTATGTTCCAGGGGAACGGCTCGCAACGCTTGCTGCCAACGTATTGCTGCACTCACCGCATCGGTCCGCACGGCGGGCGATTCTTGAAGAGCTGGTCGAAAAGGTGGGCGAGACCTGCAATCTCACGATTCCGAACGGACATCATGTGATGTATCTGGATCGGGTAGAGTCGTCCTGGCCGTTGCGAATCAACCTGCACGCGGGCTCGAAAGTGCCACTGTATGCGAGCGCGAGTGGCAAGCTTTTTCTCGCCCATTCGCCCAAGCGCATGCGCGACCGGCTCCTGACCAGCGCTCCGTTGATTGGACACACCAAGAATACGTTGACGTCGCTGCGTCACCTGGAGCTTGAGTTCACGAAAATTCGCCGCGGCGGTTACGCGGTGGACAACGAAGAGTACCTTGCGGGCATATGCTGCCTTGCCGTTCCTGTCATGAACGATCAAGAGCGCGTGGTCGCAGCAGTCGCCGTTCACGGGCCGGTGGCACGCATGAGCGTTGCGCAGGCCATTGAGTTCTTGCCGACGCTCAAGGAGGCCGCCGAACAGATAGGCCAGACGCTTGACTGGTAACGCGATAGCGTATCCCTTGCAATCTTTGACCCACACTCGCCTGTCCGCGCTGATTGATCGGGCCAGATCAGGCACTGCATTGGCAACGGCAGTTGTTTTCCCTTGTGAAGAGTCCTCGCTACGTTCGGCGGTACAAGCTGCCGAAATGGGGCTGATTGCACCCGTGTACTACGGCCCAGAGCGGAAAATCCGCGATCTTGCTGATCACTTGCAGATTTCACTTGTAGGAGATCTGATCGACACCGGAGACGCGCCGCGGCAAGCAGCGCGGCGGGCGGTCGCAGAGGCAGGGGGAGGGCGCACCCGCGCGCTGATGAAAGGCAGTCTTCACACGGACGAAATACTTTCGGCGGTTGTCGGGAGAGAGTCCGGACTCCGTGGCGACTCACGAATTACCCACACCTTTGTGTTCGATATGCCACACCACGGCAGGTTGCTGGCTCTCACCGACGCAGTAATCAACATTGCCCCTGATATTCGAACCAAGGCTGACGCAATTGCCAACGCTTGTGCGCTGATGCGGTTGCTCAACGTTGAACAGCCTCATGTCGCGATCGTGGCGGCGGTCGAGACGATCAATCCTGCAATTGGCGCGACTCTGGACGCTCAAGCCCTTGTCGCCCTCGCAGGTGAAGGCAGATTCGGCAATGCAATCGTGGACGGACCAATGGGTTTCGACATCGCGATTTCCGAGGCCGCCGCGAAGGTGAAGGGGCTGCAGTCGCGGGTAGCTGGGCGCCCCGACCTGATTGTCGCGCCGGATCTGAACGCCGGAAACATCCTCTATAAGAGCCTTGTTTATATGGCGGGCGCCGAGTGCGCGGGTGTCGTACAGGGGGCTCGATTGCCGATTATCCTGACCAGTCGCGCCGATTCGGCCTTCAGCCGCATCGCGTCCTGCGCACTCGCGAACCTGCTGGCGGCAAGAGATAGTTAGGCGGGTTTTGCTAAACTTCTAGGGTTTTACAGACCATCCACAGTTTTTTCGTCGGATCGTGACGGCATGAGTGCAGTACGGCTCGAATGGCGACGCGAGTTTGCGAGTAGTCGCAAGCTACGGGCCGCTGTATTTGCAGCCATTGTTGCGCTGTCCAGTGTATTTGCGATCTTTTTGTGGTGGTTCGCCGGTGCTTGGGTGGTACTGCCGTTTGCGGGGCTGGAAATAGGTTGCGTAGGAGTCGCGTTCTGGTGGCTCGAGCAGTCGATCGAAGATCGTGATCGCGTGGAAATCTCGGAGTCCGGCGTATTGGTGGTAAGTTTTCGAAGGCGCCGTTCGCGGCAGATTGAATTCGGCAGGGGCTGGTTGGCCGCTGAGCTGTGTTGCGAGGGCGATGGACGAGCGCGGGGTCTCAGGATGAGGCAGTCAGGTCGTTCGATTGAGTTGCTGGAATTTTTGTCGGTGCCAGAGCAGCACCGGGCTTTGCGAGAGTTGCGAGTTGCGCTGGCTTCGCGTTAACTAATTGGGGTTGTGGTCGTGCGAAACAGGATTGAATCAGTGAATACTGCAATAAGAACCGGGCGTTCAAACACGTCCTCATTGGGCGCAGCTGGGCAAAAAATGTGCGCCGCTGTGGCTGGCTTGCTGCCCTTGCTCGCTGCGGCGGACTGGAAAATGAATCTGCAGCCACCCAACTCCGGGGTTGCGCAGCAGATGTTCGACTTGCACACCCTGATCACGCTGATCTGCGTGATCATTTTTGTTGGCGTGTTTGGCGTCATGTTCTATTCGCTATATGCGCATCGCAAAAGCAAGGGGCACAAGGCTGCGCAGTTTCATGAGAGCGCGACCGTGGAGGCCGCGTGGACGATCATCCCATTTTTTATCCTTCTCGGCATGGCTTTTCCTGCGACCAAGGCCGTGCTGGACATGCGCGATACCTCCGCGCCGGAAATGACCATCAAAGTCACGGCCTATCAGTGGAAATGGGGTTATGACTACATCCACGACGGTTTCGGATTTGTTTCGACACTGGCGACCCCGCTCGCGCAGATCAAGGATACGGAAACCAAGGGTGAGAACTACCTGCTGGAGGTCGACAACCCCCTGGTTGTGCCCGTGGGCCGCAAGGTTCGTGTGTTGCTGACAGCCAACGATGTATTGCATGCCTGGTGGGTGCCCGCGCTTGGTGTCAAGCAGGATGCGATTCCNGGATTTATTCGCGATGCATGGTTCCGCGCCGACCGCCCTGGNATTTACCGCGGAAACTGCGCCGAACTGTGTGGCAAGGAACATGGGTTCATGCCAATCGTGGTCGACGTGAAAACGCAGGCTGATTACGACAAATGGTTGTCTGCGCAAAAAGAAAAGTTTGGCGTTGGCAAAGCGGCGGGCGCCGCAGTGGCGGTCGATACCAAAACATACTCCCGTGACGAACTCGTCGCTCATGGCAAGACGATTTACGAAGGCGTGGGCGGTTGTCAGGGCTGCCATCAGCCTACTGGCAAGGGAGTCGCGGGNCAGTTCCCGGCACTTGACGGATCGAAGGTTGTCAATGGCCCGAAAGACGGGCAGGTCGCGCTGCTGTTGAACGGCAAGGCGGGTACCGCAATGGCCGCTTTCAAGCATTTGAGTGATAAGGATCTTGCGGGCGTGATGGCGTACACGCGCAGCTCATGGTCCAACAAAGCGGCAGAGTTCGCGCAACCCATTGATTTCGCCAAAGCGCGCAATGGCGGCGTGCTGCCGGCAAGCGCAGCAGCCAGTCCGGTTGCGGCGGCTGCGCCGCCCGATGCCGCAACGGTGGGCGGGCTCG
>JGI24770J26754_10002199_pt1 | contig 13519 bp, 13 predicted proteins | sample LakOneMetagenome_FD_26754 | JGI IMG/M metagenome (IMG submission 26754) | reverse complement strand
AAAGAAGTGATCAAAAAAAGAGAAATATACCAGGCAATGGAAGAAGCAACAGATAAATGTGAAGACGCAGCTGATGTTATCGAATCCATCATTATCAAATATGCTTAAATTATACCAGGCAAAAGAGTGGCGAAAATCAATCTTTATTAAAAACCCGTTTTGTCCATGGCATTATTAATTATCATTATTGTTCTTGCAGTAATTTTCGATTTTATAAATGGTTTTCATGACGCCGCAAACTCAATTGCGACGATCGTTTCCACGAAAGTACTTACCCCATTGCAGGCGGTCATCTGGGCTGCCTTTTTTAATTTTACCGCATTTTTTATTTTCCGGGANCATGGGGTAGCTGATACAGTTGCGAAAACTGTGCACCAGGGTTCATATGATTTATATGTAGTGTTAGCAGGTGTTATTGCCGCTATATGTTGGAATTTATTGACCTGGTGGTACGGCATTCCATCTTCCTCATCCCACACACTCATCGGGGGATTTGCCGGTGCNGCCATAGCACATGCGGGTTTCAGCAGTATCAACTGGTCTTTCACCAATGGCATCGGCCTCACATTTATGTATATCGTTCTGGCGCCGATCATTGGAATGGTTTTATCTATTTTCATAACGCTTGTAACGATACAGAGAAATTTCTGGCTGAAAATATCCATCATCATAGTAGTTGTAAGTAGTTGCCTTATTTTCATTGATTTCAAAAAACCTTTTGAATTCTGGGGTTTGCTGGCCTTGGGTGTTATATTCATAGTCACGTATTTTATCAATTATATACGCGGAGAAAATGCGCAACGCACGGCCAATATGTTTAAGAAACTTCAATTGGTTTCTTCCGCTGCCTTTAGCCTGGGACATGGAGGCAGTGATGCTCAAAAAGTAATGGGCATCATTGGTGCAGCCATGATCGCGCAAAACTATATTCCTGATTTTGCCTCTCTGCCGGATTGGGTACCGCTAACCTGCTATACAGCCATTTCCCTGGGAACAATGAGTGGTGGCTGGAAGATTATCAAAACNATGGGTACCAAAATAACAAAAGTAACGCCACTGGAAGGCGTTTGCGCTGAAACAGCAGGTGCCATCACGCTATTCACGGCAGCCAACCTGGGCGCGCCGGTAAGTACAACGCATACAATTACAGGCGCTATTATTGGTGTGGGCGCTACAAAAAGATTAAGCGCAGTACGCTGGGGCCTCACCCTCAATCTTGTTTGGGCATGGGTACTTACCATTCCAGTAAGCGGTTTACTCGCGGCTGGTATTTATGCCCTGATCCGCCTTGTGTTTCATATCACTTAAAAGTTTTTCTTTTTGTATTTTTGCCAATAAATTTTTTATGAAGAAAATATTGGTCACGGGTGGCTGCGGGTATATTGGTTCACATACAATTGTTGATTTAATTGAAAATGGATTTGATGTGATCAGTATTGATGACAACTCCAGGTCTACGACTTATTTATTAAATGGCATTGAAAGGATTACCGGGAAAAAATTAAAAAATTATACGGTTGATTTAAAAAATTATGATGAAACGAGGGCGGTGTTCCAGGAAAATGAAGATATCTCAGGTATCATACATTTTGCGGCATATAAAGCGGTGGGGGAATCGGTGCAACAGCCATTAATGTACTTTGAAAACAATCTTTTTTCCCTTGTCAATTTATTAAAATGTGTACGCGAATTTTCTATACCCAATTTTGTTTTCTCCTCCTCCTGTACCGTATATGGAAATCCTGATACGATCCCGGTGACGGAAAATTCACCCGTAAAAAAAGCGGAGTCTCCTTATGGCGCTACCAAACAAATGGGTGAAGAAATTATTCGCGAATATGTGAAGGCGCATGGTGAAACGAATTGTGTTTTATTAAGGTATTTCAATCCCGTTGGCGCGCATCCGTCATCGCTCATCGGTGAGCTTCCTTTGGGCAAACCACAAAATTTAGTACCGGGCATTACACAAACTGCCATTGGAAAAATAAATCAATTGCAGGTATATGGCGACCAGTTTAATACGCGGGATGGAAGTTGCATAAGAGATTATATTCATGTTTGCGATATCGCACATGCACATACACTGGCATTAAAATTCCTAATGGAAAAAAAGAATGCCGGCAACAGCGAAATTTTTAACCTGGGCTCAGGAAATGGTGTCACTGTACTGGAAGCCATCCGGGCTTTTGAAAAAGTTTCCGGCCTGCAATTAAATTATACAATCACTGATCCACGCCCCGGAGATGTAGTTGCCATTTATGCAAATAATGATTATGCCGTTAAAACCCTGGGCTGGCAAATCAAATACTCCCTGGATGATATGATGAAAACAGCCTGGGACTGGGAGAAAAAAATAAAACAGGATGAAGACCTGATGAAAATTCAAAACCCTGTTTTAAATTAAAAACTATAGCGGTATTTTATTCAATTATTTCTACACATTTTTCAAATCACATTTTCATAAATATTACATGATAGCATATAAAAAATTTATTTTAGATAATGGTTTGCGCGTTATCGTTCATGAAGATCATTCCACGCCAATGGCCATGGTGAACGTGTTATATGATGTGGGGGCCAAGGATGAAAACCCGGATCAAACAGGTTTCGCGCATTTATTTGAACACCTCATGTTTGGTGGCAGTATTCACATTCCAAATTATGATGAACCACTTCAAATTGCCGGCGGCCAGAATAATGCATTCACTACGGATGATCTCACGAATTATTATTGCCAGGTACCTGCAAAAAATATAGAAACAGCTTTCTGGCTGGAAAGTGACCGCATGCTTAGCCTGGCTTTTAGCGAAGAAAGTCTTGAAGTGCAACGCAAAGTTGTATGTGAAGAATTTAAAGAACATTACATAAATAAACCTTATGGAAATGTGTGGCATATCATGCGGGACATGAGCTATAAAGTACATCCCTACAGGTGGATGACTATCGGCAAAGAACTGAGTCATATAGAAAATGCAAAAATGGATGATGTAAAAGTTTTTTTTAAAAAACATTATAACCCAAGCAATGCTATATTGGCGATTGGTGGAAATGTAAATTTGGAAAATGTAAAAGTTTTAGCAGAAAAGTGGTTTGGGAATATTCCTGCAGGCGAAAAATACAATCGTCATTTACCGGTTGAACCACCGCAAACTGCTGCACGCAAAAAAGAAGTATTTGCGGATGTACCCCTGGATGCTTTTTATAAGACCTGGCATATTCCGGGGAGAATGGATAAAACGTATTATGCAATTGATCTCATCACAGAAATACTCAGTGGTGGCGGGTCTTCCCGCCTGTACGAAAGCCTGGTAAAAAGGAAGAAATTATTCAGCAATATCTCCTGCTATCATTTCGGAAGTGTGGAACCGGGCCTTGTTACAATAGAAGGTAAATTAGTTTCCGGTGTAAAAATGCAGGACGCAGAAAATGCAGTTGAAGAAGAATTGAATTTCATAAAAACAACTTTATTGGAAGACCCTGAATTGCAAAAAGTAAAAAATAAAACGGAGAGCGTGACCATATTTGAAGATATGAGTATCATGAGCCGCGCAACCAATTTAGCATTTTATGAACTCATGGGAAATGCCAACCTGATGAATGAAGAGTTAGCAAAATACCAGGCTGTAACAATTGATGAAATTCGTGAAACAGCACAAAAAACATTCTCACAGGGAAACAGCAACGCCCTTTACTATTTCAGGAAATAATCAGATTTTAATAATTCCTTGTTTCAAGGTATACATCACCAGGCCAACCCTGGAGAATGTATTTAATTTTTCAAATAAGTGGCTGCGCAAGGATTCTACGGCCCTTGGTGTAATATTCATCTCTGCCGCTATTTCTTTATAGGGTTTTTCAGTACAACACCATTTTAAAAATTCAATTTCTTTTTCAGTCAGATCTTCTTCGGGTAGCTTGCCATTGCCATTTTGTACCATGTAAATCATTTTCCCACTCACCAGTTCATTGAAGTAAAAGCCTTTATTCAACACTTCATGTAAGGCAGCTTTTAAAAGGGCCGGCTTACTGTCTTTCAATATATAGCCACGTGCGCCATAGCGTATCATGCGTATTATGGAACTGTCATCATCCAGCATGGATAATACAATTACTTTTATTTCAGGCCTGTTTTTTTTAATCCATTCTGCTGTTTCAAATCCATTCATTACGGGCATTGTAATATCCAATAAAACGATATCCGGATCCGGGTTTGATGCTAATTTTTCAATAAATGATTGGCCATTATCTGCTTCAAAAATAATTTGAAATCCTTCAAAACCTCCAATCACAGAAGCCAGGCCACTGCGCAATAAAATATGATCGTCCACCAAGGCAATTGTATTCATTTTAAGNTTTTGAATGTTGAANAATNATTTTTATAAATGTGCCCTTGCCGGGTTTTGAATCCAACCTGAAATCCGCACCGATCAATGTACATCTTTGTTGTATATTTTTCAAACCAATCCCCGTTTTGGCTTCATCGAGTGCTGCCCTGTCGAAGCCGGTCCCGTTATCTTCAAGGAAAATTGTGGTTGCATTTTCTGAACCGAGCAGTTCCAGTTTAATATTGCTGGCACCTGCATGTTTAAGAATATTTTGCAGTAATTCCTGTATGATCCTGAATGTGATTATAGTTTGTTCACGGGAAATCAAAACCGGCTCATCATTATAATNAAATTCTGTGTGCATATTTTTTGCAGCTTTTTCAATAATGTTCATTTCCTGTGCCAAAGCTATTGCGAGGCCGGTATCCGCGATTTTTTCTGCACTTAAACTTTTACTCAGGTCACGCAAATCACTGATGGCTTTTGTTAACAGTTCTTCCGTAAGGCCAATTTTCTTTGAGGATTCATTTTTCGGAATAACATTCAGGTTAAGTTTTGCCAGGCTTAAAACCTGCCCGATATTATCGTGAATTTCCTGGCTTATATTTTTAAATGTTTGCTCCTGGATTTCTAATTGTGCTTTAAAAATTGTTTGTTCATATACAGCTTTCAAATCAAACATTTCTTTCTGATGGAGTGCCTGGCGTTTATGCAATTGAATCATNAAAAGATAGAAAAATAAAACAAAGAAGAGAATGATCAATGTGCCGACTACAATAAAAATAACTGAGTTCGAGGACGCTTGTAACATAGAATCCCTATAATGATNAGTGTAAATTTAAGGATTGTACTAATATAAAGAATGTTTGTGATCTGGTTACCCAGGTCCGGCAATTGATTTATCACATAAAAATTATACATCACATAACCTAAAATTAAAAATGAACAGGAAACCAGGAATCCACTAACAATCCAAAATGCAGGAATTTTTTGGAAATATAATATCTCGTCGCTTTTAGCCAATCTCAATAAATAGAACATGGATAAAATGATGAGGATAAAATTGGAAATGCCCCCGGAATAACTGGGAAATGTTGTGAGTGGTTCAATAGTAAAAATATCTGCCAACCACAAGATTGTATAAAAAATGCTAACCCTNAACCAGGTATTTTTTCTTTGAAGTAAATGAACGAGAATATAATAACCTATTAACCACAACTCAATTAATGCATAGGCATGATAAAGAAATAAATTATTGATCTTTTGGTATGACATGATATTGGTAATGCCAAACAAAATAAAATTCAGCCATAAAAAGTAAAAGATTAAATTTTCCATCCCATTGATTTTTTTCCATAATAAAAAGAAAACAATCAGGGCAATCAAAGGGAAAACAGTATCAGAAAAACTAATCAGGTAATGTAACATATCCGGCTTTTTTATTTAAATAAATTTCTTTTTACTGCATTCAGTCGGGCATGGTTTTCCATGCGCCACCAAAGGAAGATCCTGCTTTATAAAATTTTCCGATTCAGGTTCAAAATCATTATACCTGTTTTCTTCATCTTTCTCACAGGCTATGACATGTATATTGGGAATAGCATGCCCGTCAATCATATAGGCACCAAGATAAACACGCAGGCCATCCAGCATTTCCCCGTTGCTTTTTTGTGATAAAAGTGAATTGATGTCTTCTTTCGTTATCATAAAACAATACGCCTTTTTGACACTGATAGCAGGCGGTAAACTATCCAAATAATTTTTCATGGTATTGATCTGTTCAATATCTTCATGGCTTAAATTTTTCATGTATTTTCTTTTTAGGGGATGATGAAATGCAATATTATCAACTGAAATTAATTTTAAAAATGTGATTTTTCACATAATTAGCGTTATTTTTCACACCCTTAAAATTTACATGTTTAATCATACACATAACAACCCAAAATTATTTTCAATATGACAAAACTTAGCCATTTAGCGGAGAACCTGGTAGGATCTGAAATAGTAAAACTTGGAAATGAAATAAGTGCCCGGGTAAAAGCCGGGGAAAAAATTTATAATTATACCATAGGTGATTTTAACCCGGAGATTTTTCCCATACCGGAACTTATGGAAGAATTGATCATAGAATCCTATAAAGAAAAACATACNAATTACCCCGCGGCACAAGGTGTATTAGAACTNCGCGAAGCGGTGTCTCATTTTGCAAAAAAGTGGAATAACCTGGACTATTCCCCAGCCGAAATTTTAATAGCTTCCGGTGGCAGGCCTTTGATCTATGGTTTGTTTGCTATCCTGGTGGATGAAGGTGATAATGTAATTTATGCCGTACCCTCCTGGAATAATAACCATTATACAAATCTCAATAAGGGCAACCATTGCGTGATAGAAGCAACTGCCGAAAATAATTTTATGCCTACAGCAGCGGAAGTAGAGCCTTACATAAAAGGTGCTACATTACTTTGCCTCTGCACGCCCCAAAACCCAACCGGTACCACACTNGAGAAAGAAGCCCTTGAAAATATCTGCAGGCTGGTCATTGAAGAAAATAAAAGACGCGGGCCGGAAGAAAAAAAATTATATGTGATGTTTGACCAAATGTATTTTACCCTTACTTATGGAAAAACAAAACATTATAACCCCGTATCTCTTTTTCCTGAAATGAAAGAAGTAACCATTTTTATAAGTGGTATTTCTAAAGCTTTCGCTGCAACAGGAGTAAGGGTGGGTTGGAGTTTCGGGCCGGAAAAACTGATTGCAAAAATGCGTTCCCTGCTCACACATATGGGTACCTGGGCACCAATGGCAGAACAAAAAGCCCTGGCAAAGTTTTTAGTGGAAGATGATTATATAACTGATTTTTTTACACAATTTAAATCAGCTTTATCCGGCAGGCTTGAAAAAATCTATGATGGATTTATTCAGCTCAAAAATAAAGGCTACGCAGTGGATGCCATCATTCCACAGGCAGCTATTTACCTAACGGTCAAACTGGACCTTATGGGAAAAAAATCAGGTGACAAAAAACTGGAAACGCAAAGGGATGTTACTGCTTATATATTAGATGAAGCAAAACTGGCAGTAGTTCCATTTTATGCATTTGGCGCAGATGAACATTCGCCCTGGTACAGGTTGAGTGTAGGCACCTGCAGGTTGGAACACCTGGAGGGCTTATTTTCCAAACTGGAAGAAGCACTGGCGAAGCTGACATAAAACATAGATACATCCGGGCTATCAACAATCAACTAATTTTTGTTGATAATGAATACAAAAGGTTTTAAATTTTTACCACGTAAAATTTCCTGTATTTCATAAGGCCTGTGAACGATCTCGTATGTATTAAGATCAAAAATTTCATTGGCGCCGCAGAACACAGAAAAATTTTCTACTGTTTTCAGTATCCTGTTCAGCATTTCCACTTCCTGCAAATGCAAAGGGGAATCTTCATTGAAAAATTTTGTCAATACCAGCAGATCACGATTTGTGGGGGTCATACATCCTGGTTTTTTGTTGAGAAAAAATTTATCCAACGATACCTCTGTGAGACGGGCATCCGCATTTACTGTTATATTTACTGCTCCTGCAACCAGTGAAAATAAAAAGGGTTAGTAGTAAAGAAAGTAGTAAAAAAGTTATCTTACGTCGCATCGCTATTATTTTAAAATTAAAAAAAGATTATTGATTTAAAAAATTAAAACGGATTTGGGGAAAAATAATTATATATATAAAGTATTAGTTGCGCCTTTAGATTGGGGATTGGGTCACACCACGCGTTGTATCCCTGTCATACGCGCATTACAAAGCGCTGCATGTGAGGTGGTTATAGCAGGAACTCCGGTACAGATCGGGCTTATAAAAAAAGAATTTCCCGGCATATTAAATTTTCCTTTAAAAGGCTATAATGTGCATTACGCTAAAAAAAAATCTTTCTTACCCCTGAAAATCCTGTCACAGGTTCCAAAAATTTTGAATTCAATTTATACTGAAAAAAAATGGCTGAAGCAATTTGTGGCGAAAGAAAAAATTGACCTGGTGATCTCTGATAATCGGTTTGGTTTATCACACACGGGTATTCCATGTATTTTTATTACACATCAACTGGAAATAAAAATGCCTTCCCTTTTTTTGCAAAAAATAGTGCAAAAAATGAATTACCGTTTTATTAATAAGTTTTCACTATGCTGGGTGCCGGATTTTGAAGGAGAGAAAAATTTTGCCGGCGAACTTTCGCATCCAAAAAAAAGTCCCCAAACTTCATTGCGCTATATCGGGCCATTATCGAGGTTTGAAAAAGCAAATAATATTTCCATTAATATCAATTGGCTTTTTTTAATTTCCGGTCCTGAGCCACAACGCGGTTTACTCGAAAATAAAATATTGTCATCTGTTAAAAATATACCGGGGAAATCACTGGTGTTATTGGGAAAACCAGGCAAAGAAAACAGGCGGCAATTAAATGAAAATTGTACGGTCATTGATCATCTCGGCACGAAACAATTAGAAAAAATAATTCGCGAAAGTGAATATATCATTTGCCGGTCAGGCTATACATCCGTGATGGAAATTTTATCGCTTGCAAAAAGATCCATCCTCGTGCCCACACCGGGTCAATCGGAACAGGAATATCTTGCAAAACATTTATCAGCTCAAAAATGGTGCATGGAAATATTACCGGATGAGGACCTCGCCAAAAGCCTGGAAAAAGCAAAAAAGTTTGAATATGTTTTTCCTGCTTTTACCGAAACATCACTGGAAAAATTTGTAGCAGAAATAATTGGCCTGATCAAAAAGACTGGTTGATTTTCAAAAGCAATTTTTTTCAAAACTATATTTAAACAGGCCCTCATTTTTTTCGAATAAAATAATTGAATACCTTGTAATTTTTTAATAACCGAAAATTAATTTATGAGAATTATACTATTCCTGTTTGCGTTTGCATTTTTGCAACTACCTGCGAATGCGCAGGAAACCGCTCCATTTTTCGCAAGTTATCCTGCACTTACACCAGATGGGCAAACCCTGATTTATAGTTATGATGGCGACCTGTGGCGGGCTCCGGTTGCGGGTGGAGTGAGCTCCCGCATTACTTCTATGCAAGGCTATACCACGAATCCCCGTGTGTCGCCGGATGGAAAATGGCTGGCCTTTAGTAATTCGCAATTTGGTAACGCAGATGTGTATGTGATGCCATTGCAGGGTGGTGATATCACAAGGCTAACTTTTCACGCGGGCAATGATATGGTTGATTCATGGAGTTGGGATAATAAAACAATTTATTTTACGAGTAACCGCTATAGCCGCATGAGTGAATTTAAAATTAGCAGGGAAGGCGGTACACCACAAAGAGTTTTTAGTGACAACATGTTTGATTACACGCATAATGCTTTTGAAAATCCTGCAAACGGAGAGCTATTTTTTGACGATACCTGGGAGAGTGCAAATTTTGCCAATCGTATTGGGTACAAAGGCCCTTTCAACCCGGACATACAATCGTACAATCCTGCGACAAAAAAATATACGCGCTACACGGACTGGACAGGAAAAGACATGTGGGCTACAACTGATAAAAAAGGAAAAGTGTATTTTGTATCAGACGAAGCAAACGGGCAATATAATCTTTACACATTTGACAATGGTAAAAAAACGCAACTCACTAATTTCACAACTTCTATCATGCGCCCTTTTGTAAGTGCAGCCGGCGATAAAGTGGTATTTGAAAAAGATTTTCAATTGTATGCTTACGATGTGGCAACCAAACAATCTGTAAAAATCCCTTTGCAAGTCTATAAAAACAGTACGCTCGGCACTTTGCAAGGTTTTAATGTAACTGGAAAAGTTACGGCTTTCAGTGTTTCCGATGATGGAAAAAAATTAGCCTTTGTAAGCCGTGGAAAATTATTTGTGTCTGATATAAAAGGAAAATTTATAAAACAACTTGCAACATTTCCGCAGGAAACAGTGAAAGAAGTTTACTGGTTGCCGGATAATCAAACATTGTTATACGGGCAAACATATAAAGGTTTTGAAAATCTTTTTACACAGGATGCAGAAAAAAACGGGACGGAAAAGCAAATCACCAATATGCCCAAAAACAGCCGCTCCATTTCTTTTAATAGTGATAAATCAAAAGCTGTTTTTCTTTGTGGCTCTGATGAAGTGCGCCTGCTGAACCTGGATGATATGAAAACGACTGCCATTGTAAAAGATGAAATTTGGGGGCTTCAAAATTCTGTACCCGCTTTTTCTCCGGATGATGCATATGTAATGTATACTGCCTACCGCAATTTTGAACAGGATATATTTTTATACAGAATCACGGATGCAAAAATATTTGATATTACGAATACCGGGGTTTCAGAAACAGACCCGGTATGGTCACCCGATGGACTGTATATTTATTTTGCCTCAGACAGAACACATCCTTCCTATCCCCGCGGGCCACAGGAACAAAAATTATACAGGCTTCCTTTGCAAAAGATAACTGAACCTTACCGCTCTGATATGTTTGATTCTTTGTTTAATAAAAAGAAACCAGCGGAAGAAGAAAAAGATAAAAAAGAAAATACAGCGCAAAAAAAGACACTATCACCAAAGGTGGAAATGAAGATTGATTTTGAAGATATGATGGACCGGGTAGAACAGGTGGGGCCGGATTTTGGTATGCAGGAAATAGTAAATGTGGTAAGAAAAGACAATAAAATATTCCTGTATTTTATTTCTACGCAAATGGAAGGAAAGCCTTCCTTATGGAAACTTACATTGGAACCTTTTGAAAAAACAAAAACGGAAGCGGTAAAAGATGTTGTTGGATTTGACGCAGCTATTGAAGGAAACAAAAATTTATATTTTGTGCTGAACAATGGTACGATCAGTAAACTCGACCTTGATAAAAATGCATTGGATAAAGTGGATATGGATTATCCTTTTACGATCAATATGAATGATGAATTTAACCAAATGTTTTATGAGGCCTGGGGTGACCTGCAGGAAAATTATTACAATGAAAAATTTAACGGCATGGACTGGCAGGCTATTCGAAACCGCTATGCACAATATTTACCCAATCTTCAAACACGCAATGATTTCCGTGTGCTCATGAATAATATGATGGGTGAATTGAATACTTCGCATTATGGTTTCGCTACGTTTGGTAATGATGAAAAAACTTTTTATAAAATAACTACTGCCGCAAACGGAATTGTGTTCAATGATGCAAATCCATACCTCGTGGACCACGTAGTGAAAAATGGTTGTGCGGATCTTTCAGAACAAGCTATACAAAAAGGCGATGAGCTGGTAAGTGTGGATGGCATAAAAGTTTCACCGGTGCAAAACAGGGAATATTATTTCATGCGGTCAACCGATATACCGGATGAAATGACACTTGGTTTTCGGCGGGATGGAAAAGAATTTACCATAAAAATTCACCCGGAATCTTATAATGAAATGACCGGCCAGCTTTACGATGAATGGGTTGACGACAATAAAAAAAGAGTGGATGCGCTCAGCAAAAATCAAATTGGTTATGTGTATATGAAAGATATGACAACGCCATCATTGGATCAATTTCAAAAAAATATGGTGTCGGATGATGTCGCGCAAAAAAAAGCATTGATCGTTGATTTGCGGTATAATACCGGTGGTAATGTACACGATGCCGTTTTACAAATGCTCTCTCAAAAACCTTATCTGCAATGGAAATACAGGGATGGCAAAATGAGCCCGCAGCCTGACTTTGCGCCGGCTTCTAAACCGATTATTTTATTGATCAATGAACAAACATTAAGTGATGGGGAAATGACCGCCGCAGGGTTCAAAGAATTAAAACTGGGAAAAGTGCTGGGCACACCAACTTACCGGTGGATCATCTTCACTTCTTCCAAAGGCCTGGTAGATGGTTCTTCAGTACGCCTTCCGTCCTGGGGATGTTTTACACTGGATGGAAAAAACCTGGAACAGACAGGTGTCACCCCGGACATTCTTATAAAAAATACTTTTGAAGACCGCATGCAGGGAAATGATCCGCAAATAAAAGCCGCGGTTGATGAGATTTTGAAAGAATTGAAATAATAAAATTAGTCCATCATAAATCCATATCAATTTTGCAAAAAATGAACAGGTATTTAAAAATTTAGAAAATGAATTTCCGGGCAACATTTTGCGATACATTTCAAAAGATATATTCAACTTGGCCACATTTCGCAAAACAGTATTATGGACAAATTTGAAAATATACACTGGCTGGATTTTTAAGGCACGTGCAAATAGCGGGCAAGAATGGGGATAAAATTTATTTTTCACCTTCACTGGAAATTGAGAATGCTGAGACAAAAAACGGGGCAGACAAAACAAGATGTATTGGATTGTTTAAACGCATTGATAAAAAGTGACAAGACTATTTAAACAATAAAATCGGCAATTGAATTTTCGAAAAAAACTTATTGCTTTTTTGGAAAATCGAAATACAGAAATTTTTTATCTGCCTGCTTAAATTCTTTCCATGCATCTATATCAGCTTCCACGCCAAAGACCCCGCAGGTAGGCATTCCATCCTTTATTTTACTGTCCAGGGAATGAACAAAATAACTAATACCGGGATTATGGGAAAATAGTGCAACGGATGAAAAATGATCATCCATATTATTTACAACTTCATAAAAAGTTTCAGAACCTGCTTCATATAATTTTTTTTCAATCATAATATGGGAAGGTTGCATATTGAAAGCCTTTGCAAATAAATGGCAGGTTGCTAAAGCTCTTTTTGCCGGGCTGGAAACAAACGCGTCAAATGAAAATTTTTTTAATAATAATCTGTGCGCCATCATTTCTGCATCGTGTATTCCACGTTCATGTAAAGGGCGTTCAATATCCAACTGGCCACTTAAAGCATGGCTGCTTTTAGCATGACGGACTAAAAAAAGAGTTTTCATATATTAATATCCCCGCTGATTTTTTCCTTCAAAATAATTAATGAATGCTTTATTCACCACCCTGTTTCCGCCACTTGTAGGGTAATTGCCGGTGAAATACCAGTCGCCTGTATTTGTTGGGCAACTCTTGTGCAAATCTTCAATGGTCTGATAAATAACATGTACCGGTACATCAATTTCCGGTGCCGTTATAAGTGCAGCAATTTTGGCGGAGATCATTTCCGGCGTAAATTGTTTATAAATTTTCTTCACCAGGTTTTC